>JGI24422J19971_10000217_pt1 | contig 29644 bp, 27 predicted proteins | sample DeeMarSWOR152_54_FD_19971 | JGI IMG/M metagenome (IMG submission 19971) | reverse complement strand
AAAATTATGACTTCTGGTTTTTTGACCTCTATTGTTATTTCCTTTTCAGCCATTTAATCACAACTTTGATTTAATTATAGTTTGAGAACTTAATTTAAATTTTCTTAAATTTTTTTAAGTATCTTATTTTTTTGATAATTTTGCTTTTCTCTTTCATTTGATTTATTTTGATGGACCTAACTCTTTTTTTAGCACTCACATAGCTAGATTTGAATATTCCTTTCAAAACTTTACCGTCTAAGTCTTCAGGCAAGGCTAATCCAAAGATATGTAAAATAGTGGGAACTATATCAATTATTTCTGCATTTTTTATTTCTTCCCCTTTGATTATATAACGACCGAATGCCATGAAGATTCCATTGAATTCGTGTTCGCCTTTGATGTTGCTCTCAACCGTTGGTGTAATAAATGCTGTATTCCCTAGACTTTTTTCACCTCTATAGGGATGTTTAAATTTGATTATGATATCCGATGCCTCATACAAATGGTTCCCCTTATATATTTCCTCCTTTCTATAGATTTTCTCAACTACTTTTTCTCCTGTTTCTGGGTCTTTCAACTCCTTCAATTTTTCTATGATTTCCTCTCTCAATTCTTCGTAATCTTTAGGATCAACTATACCTTTTTCCTTCTTGTTTTTTAGGTTAATTTCAATTCCAACCCAAGGAAATGCAAAATGCTTAGGTGAAAAGTAAGCCTTAGTTCTAGACCAATCTACATTTTTGTATTCACGAATTTCTTTTTCCTTAATTTTACTAGGAATAATCTTCCAGACTATGTTTAATAATCCCAATGAGCTTAGAAACCTCACAATTTTTTTCTTATTAAATCTTGAAGTCTTTATTTCTTTTTTCGTTTTTAGATAACCATTGATTCTGAGCCAGTCGTTGATATGAACATCTTTTAGAGATTTTGCTTCGAATCCATGATCACTCATCACAATAACCGTGGCTTTAATCTCTTTTAGAATAGCTTCTAAGATATGGTCAGCCTTTTTGTATAATTTTTCCAAGTACTCTTTGTCTTCCCAAAAAATATGTTGTGCAGCATCCAAAAACCTGAAAACAATAATGAACAAATCCCAATCCTTTTTTAAAAGTCTCAAGGTATTTTTGAGTCTACTATCAACCATTTCATTTAATTCTTCGAAGAATTTTTCCTTGTTTATCTTTCCGAACGAGGGTATAAATTTTCCACCCGATTCTATATCTATTATGTAATCTTTGAGTTCATTCTTTAACTCAGAAGGATATGTATAATTTTCCAAGGATGGTGTCAACATACCTGTTATCAGAAAACCATTAACTTTTTCTGGAGGGTAGGTTATAGGTACATTAATCACTCCAACTTTTTTTCCAAAAGAATTCAATATATTCCAAACCTTTAACCCATCTATTTTTGTGGTATCAACTAATTCGCTCTCATCGTATTTTTTTACATTCCAATGTCTGAAATCGAATATCCCATGTTTTCCTGGATTTTTCCCAGTCATGAATGATACCCAAGCAGGTGCAGAAACTGGTGGAATAGTGCTTTTTAAAATACCGTAAACACCTCTCTTCATCAATTTCTCGAAAGTTGGTAATTTGCCTTTATCGACTAAAGGTTCAATAAGACTAAAAGTAGCTCCATCAAAACCCATCACAACAATTTTTTCTCTTTTCATTTACATACCTTAATCAAAAGATTGTTTATAAATAAATCATTTAAAGAATTTATGATGATCGAATGAAGATATTACTACTGAATCCGCCTTTCAAGTTTAGACTGAGTAGGGACAGTCGATGGCCTGAACTCACAAAATCAGGTACTCTTTACTATCCTTTCTGGTTGGCTCATGCTACAGGAGTTTTGTTGGAAACTGAGCATAAGCCATTATTGATAGATGCCGTAGCCAAGGGTTGGGATCGTTCGAAAACTATTGATGAGATTGTTAAATTTCACCCTGATCTGTTAGTAGTAGAAACTACTACACCAAGTATTACAAGTGATTTAAAACTTGTAGATGACTTGAAAAAAAACCTTGATGTTAAAGTTATTTTGGTCGGTACACATATTTCTGCTTTACCTGAAGAAACTCTGAAAACGACGAATTCTGTGGATTTTATAGCACGGAAAGAATACGATTATACTATTCCAGAACTTGCTGACTGTATAGAGAATGATAAGGACTTGAGGAAAGTTTTAGGAATTTCATACAAAAAAAACAAAAAAATAATTCATAATAAAGATAGACCGTTCATTAAAAATTTAGATGCTTTACCCTTTGTTTCTAAGGTTTACAAAAAATTTCTCGATGTCGAAAATTATCGTTATGCTTTAGCAAGACACCCGATGATACAAATATGGAGTTCAAGGGGATGTCCAAACATGTGTACTTTTTGTCAGCTCCCACAAACATTTTCAGGGAGGATGTTTAGAACAAGGAGTCCAGAGAATTTTGTTGATGAATTAGAATGGATTAAAGAGAACCTAACTCAAATCAAAGAAGTATTTATCGAGGATGATACCTTTTCTGTGGATAAGAAAAGAGTCACGAGGATATGTGAATTGATAAAAGAAAGAAAATTAGATTTGGTATGGTCTTGCAATGCAAGGGCTGATATCCCGTTTGATGTATTAAAGGATATAAAAGAGGCAGGCTGTCGTATGTTGATAATAGGTTATGAAAGTGGGAACAATGACATTCTACGTAAAATAAAGAAAGGTATGACAACCGAAATAGCAAAAAAATTCACAAGAGACGCAAAGAAAATAGGATTAAAAATATTTGGTTGTTTTATGATAGGTTTACCTGGAGATACAAAGAAGACTGTAGAACAGACCTTCCAGTTTGCAAAGAAGTTGAACCCAGACATGATCTTTTTCCAACAAGCTGTTCCTTTTCCAGGAACGGAATTCTATGGATGGTGTAAGAGTAATGGTTATCTAATAGCAAAAAATTGGGATGATTGGTTGGATGAAAATGGACAACTCGCCTCTATAGTCAGTTATCCCAATCTAACGAATGAAGAAATTAAGAGGTTAAGAGATGAGTTAATGATAAGATTCTACAGTTCTCCAAGATGGGTGGCTCAAAGTATTCTTCACAACATGAATCCTGATGAGATAGTGAGATTGGCTAATGCAGCAAAAGATTATTTGTCCTATTTACTCAAAAGGAATATGGTTTAAATGAAAAAATACCCCTCAGTTACAGTTTTGGTAACCGCCAAGAATGCTGAAAGTACAATTAAAAATTGTATAATATCTTTGTTGAGATTGGATTACTCACATTACAAAATTTACATAACAGACGGTTATTCAAAAGATGATACCTTTAAGATTCTGAAAAAATTGAAGAAAAAAAATCCTAAAAAAATTAAACTGGAAAGAGTTAGAGGGAATATAGCCAAGGCTCACAATTACATGATAAAGAAGGTGAGGTCAAAGTTAATAGCTATGACAGATGCTGATTGTGTTGTCGATAAAAAATGGTTGAAGAGTCTCATTTCACCATTTGAATCTAAAAATATAATTGCTTCTGTTGGTTATTGCTCAACTCCTAGGAATGTTAATAGACTTCAAAGGCTGATAGGGAAAGAACTGGAGGATAGGTTTATAAAATTTCCAAAATTCATAGCTAGAGGACCCACTATGAATCTGTGTGTCAGAACAGATATAGCAAAAAAAGTTAAATTCGATGAGAGGTTCGACGTAGCACAAGAAACTGATTGGGGTTACAGATTGAGTAAATATGGTAAGATTAGATACACTCCCAAAGCCATAGTTTATCATTATCATAGACCAACATGGTGGAGTTTTTTCAAACAACAATTTAGGTATGGTAAGCACATGCCTTTGTTGTATTTTAAACATAAAAGGATGGTAACTGGTGATCATATATCAAAACCTACGATGATTCTAGAAGAATTTGTCTTTCTGCTCGCTTGTTTCTTTCTTTTTATCAGCCTACTCTATACAAGTTTCTTGATTTTAACAGGAATGACATTCATTTTTCTTTTTATTTTGTATGTTGTTGATATTCTAAAAATAACCAAAAATATCAATAACATTTTTTTATTTTTTGGGTTATATTTAATCCGTACAATTGCATGGGCTGTTGGATTGTTATTTGGAATTTTTAAAATACTTAAGAATCTTCATTAATTGATGGATAACACCAAAAAATCTGTTGTCTAGAAATATAAAATATCATCATAATGCCAGAAGCCGCTCGTTAAATTAACTTTAACAATACCTTTCCAATGGATTTAATTGGTCTTGGAATTTTTGACTCGTTCCTGAGCAACAGGTGTATAAAATCGGGTACATATTTTTTGAATCTAACACACTTAATTTTTATTTTATCCTTCAGTGAATTTTCTTTACATTTAGTTCCATATGTGATGGTATCTATCAAACCAACATCTTTAAAGTTCCTCGATTTAAATATAAATCTTTCTGCAACTTTTTTTGGTCCAGGCCATCCTGGAAGTAGGTATCTAAAACATGATGTGGTATCATGAATTGCAATAATCCCTCCGTCAATTATATGTGGAAACCATAACAAAAAATCCTTTTCAACAAATTCAATTTCATGAGCACCATCAATGAATATAAACTCTACAGGTATATTCCATTCTTTTACTGCCTTTTCAGATGTTTCAACAATAGAAATAATAACATCATTTACACCAGCGTCTTTTATATTCTCCTTAAATTTCTCAAAAGTCCATACCCCCTTTCCCGACTTCTTATGTTCTGAACTCCCAGTGTGAGGATCAATTGCATAAACTTTAACATTATTTCCTGCTATTGAACCTTTGCCAAGCCAAATTGTTGATTTACCTTTCCAAGAACCTATTTCTACAATTACACCTTGTCCAGAGCATTTCTTTGCTATTTTATATAAAAATTCACCTTCTCTGTCTGTTAACCATCCATGGATTTTATTCGTGAATTCTTTTATGGATTTTATATCATTATTTATCATATTGAATCATTTACCTACAAAATTTAATAAATCCAGTTTTGCAGACTTTGGAATTTCACATAAATCTCTTTAAAATAGTCAAAGTAATAGTCTTTATAAATTTAAAATACTTCAAACTACTTCTCAGCGAAGACGATGATATCTTGTGACAATCTAATGTAGTTATCTGCTAGTCTTTTCACGATTCTTCTCATTAACGGGAGCTCAAAGAATTTTCCTATTAGATGTATGTGAAATGCAGTTCCACGAATTTGCTTTATATTAAACTTATTTTTTATCATTCGATTTAATGAGAGGACGTCAAAGAAATTTTTATGTTCTTTCACATAAGCATAAAAATCAGAACCGACTAAAGATTTCAATAAACGCGATTGAAAGGAACCATAATTTGGAACTCCTATGATTAATTTTCCTTTACTTTTCAAAACCCTATGAATCTCGTCTATTACGCTTAAAGGATTTTTGGAATGTTCTAGTACATGATTAATAACAACACAATCAAATCCATTACTTTTAAAAGGAAGATTATGCATGTCCCCTTTAACAATAGGAATTAAGAATTTTTTATTCATTAACTCATAACGACTCAAGTAAAGTTCTTCCAAATTGTCAAGTCCAATAGTATTTCTGTGTGTGTGAGAGAGAGAAGACCATCGCCACATCCAACATCTAGCACCAATCCCTTCAATTCTTTTCTTATTATTTTGTGCCCCTTCTCGGTGTAAGGTGCCTTGAAAAGAACTTTCTCAGATCTCATTAACCCCCTTCATATATTTCAATTAATCTTGAAATAAATTTTTTCCAATCATATTCTTTGGCCCTTTCCCTATTTTTCCTTCCCATTCTTTCAGCTTTTTTTGGATTATCCAACAAGGACAAAAGTGCATTCTTTAATCCTACAATATCACCAATTCTGACTTTGATGCCTTCATAACCTAAAGGTATTGTCGATACAATAGAACAGCCAGATGCCATAGCCTCTAATAGAACTAAACCAAAACCTTCCCCTATAGAAGGTAAACAGAAAACCAATGCTCTTGAGTATAAATCTATCAATTCTTTATCAGATACATAACCAAGAAACTTGACATTTTTAGGAGCCATAGCTTCTAATCTTTCTCGTTCCTCCCCCCTTCCCACTAATAAGAAATCTACATCTTGTAATTTCTTTGCTGCTTCTATCAAATATTCTAAACCCTTTCTTTTGATCAAGTTACCGACAAAGAGAACAAAAGGTTTCTTCTTCTTCATCTTAAATTTTTTGAAGTCGACTCCAGGTTTTATGATTTCAGTCTTCTCTATTGGAACACCTATATCAACAGCAGAATTTCTCATGTGTTCACTGAAGAAGATGAATTTATTGAAATCATGATTGACTTGTAGCCTTTCAACTACTCTAGATATATTCCCTCCAATTACTCCTCTCATCTGCAACCATTTTTCATTGTAAATTTCATGAATATGACACACAATAGGTTTTTTCAGTAATTTTGCCGCAACATATGAGGGAAAACATGCGTTATAATTGTTAGTGTGAATTAAATCACAGTCCTTTGAATGTTTATAGATTGAATAGAATGCAAGGTTCATTAGATAGCGATTTATTGGTAGACGGATGGTCGTTATCCCATCATATTTTTTAATTCCAGGATCACCCGTTGTCAAAACTTTAATCTCTATACCTCTTTCTATTAATCTCTTTGCTATTTCATAAACTGCTACTTCTCCACCACCAGCAACATCTGGTGGGAAAAGTTCATGAGTAATTAAAACCTTCATATGTAATCACTTAAGAATGTAATAAATTAATAGATTTTTTTGATCAACATCAAATAATAAATTTTTCATTAAACCGGATTTATCTTGTAAACTAATATCTTGTGACGTGATTCATCATCATAGAATACTTCAGTCAATTCAAATACATTCTTATTCTGATCTAAGTACTCTGTAATATCATCATAGAAATTTTGATTGAAATTATCAAAGTTATATATGTTTTTACCATAAAATTCCCCTAAGATATGTTTTTCTCCAATCGGTTTTTCTTTAAGAATAAAATAGTAAAAATCTGGATTTTTTATACCTGCTTCCCTGTATAAAGGATTTGAATATTCATCATGTAGAAGCGACTCGAAATGTTGAGAAATCGAAATATTTGGGAATCGGACGCCCATTACCCCAATGCTTAAATCTCTGTCATGTTTCATAAAGTAGAATTGTTGTCCTAAATCGTCGTAAATTATTCCACCATTTTTTGGCGTGTTATTCAATACCCATGCTGCTGTTTCATCCATTGGGTATCTTATTTCTACTTTGGACTTATACTCCAAACATAAATAAAAAGAAAACAATAAAATTGTCAAAATTACAATAGGTTGATATTTCTTGATCTTTGGACGATTTGTTATTTCATACAAGAAAATACTTGTCAAAATCATCAACGCCGGCATCGCAGGCATAGTATATCTGTGTATGGCGTCAGTATAAATCACAAAAAATGGGAATATAATGTACAATGGTAGAATCCAAGAAAGTAGGAAAATGTTCGATTTTCCTTTTTTGTATAATGAATATAAAATTCCTAAAATAGCTATTAATCCAATTAGAAATGAAAGCTGTTTAAAATAAAAAAATGTCAGTAACTCTATACCTACTACATTTATAGTGAAATAACTTCTGTATACTTTACTGAAAATGTAAGGTATGTTGAAAATAGACGGAAAAACGTTAATGAAAATAAGATATGGAAGTCCAACAATTGCTGCAATGAGAAGTGATTTGTATAGATTCTTGTCTCTTAATAAAGTATAATTTTTAGTAAATAACAAAAAAAGAGCAAGTGAGAAAACAATCAATATTGCAGGGTATTTGGTAAGAAAACTGAGACCCAAAAAAACACCAAATAATACAGAGTCCCGCTTTTTATGGTGTTTTAGATATCTATAAAAAAAGTACATTGTTATAACTGTCATTGCTGTGAATGGGATATCTAGCATAGCAAGTCTACTGAATTCATAATACATGGGCGATAATCCCAAAAGAACTGTTGATAGTAGTCCTATCCATTTATTGTCTGTTATACTCCTTGCTAGCAAAAACGTAAAATATAGACCCAATATGCTAAAAAATACAGAAGGAAGCCTTGCGGACACTTCATTTATTCCAAAGAAAACAAAGCTTATGAAACCCACAATTCTCTGGATTGGTGGATGCTGTAGCATAAATGAAAAAAATGGATAATGACTTTGGTAATTAAGACTATATGCTTTAATTTTCTCTAGGTCTAATGTTGGATGTTTAAAATAGTATTTAACGAAATCAAGCCAAAAAATAGAAGTTCCTGCATGTTGAGATTCATCCCAAATGAAGTTTCGATAATCCAATTTATAAATCAGAGCAAGAAGATACACAAACAGAATTACATACAGTATTATATAGAATTTCTTTGTAATTACACTCCTATTAAGTTTAAACATAGATACACAGTTTAAATCTTTGGTTTTCTTATATTTTAGTGAGCTTTGCATATTTTAAAAATTTGAAAATTTTATTAAAAATGAAGTTAATGATTTAAGTATTTTTGAAACATAAGAGTTGTCAATATGAAAGAAATTGAAATAAAAATAAGTTCATTGATAACTTTATTGTTGTTAATAGGTCTTGCGTATTTTGCTGCATGGACTAGAACACCAACATTAGGAACAAAGGTCATTCTCGATTATGATCCTTGGTGGCAGTATAGATACGCAAAGGATATTTTAGATTCTAACTTTAATCCACCAAAATGGGATCTCTTAAGTTTCTTTCCACCAGGAAGACCAGAGGGAATAAATGGCTGGCACTATACAATGGTATTCTTCTACAAATTTCTCTCACTTTTCATACCGACAATGACATTCATGGAAACAGCTAAACTGGCACCAGTGATTATGGTCGGTTTAGGAATCATTCCTGCATTCTTACTTGGTAGAGAATTATCGAATGGATGGGGCGGTTTACTAACAGGTCTGTTTGCAATAGCAGCACCAACTTTTGTAGGCGTTTCCATGGCAGGATATTGCGACACAGATGTAGTAGTCGTGTTTTATACGTTCCTCACAATCTTTGCAGTCTTTCTAGCAATGAAGAAGAAAAAAATCCATTATTATGCTCTAGCAACATTGATAACAATTTGGCTCATTTACAATTGGTGGTTTGGATGGTACATAATTTTGTTCTTCGCACTATATATACCAGCTTTCTTATCGTTCAGATTGGTTGAAAACATTGTCCATGAAAGAAAGCTCGTAATCGATGTAAGAAAACTAATAGTAGACTCTAAATCAACCCTATTACCTCTAATAATTCTGTTGGTTATTATAAATGTTGCGGGAATTACACTCGGTATCGGGCACCTCTTTGCTATCCTTGGTGCAGCTTTTCGTTTTTTGGGTGGTGGGGCACAGATAGTTAATGTATCTGTAGCAGAGTTACAACCAATAAACATATTCACAAGGGGTGGATTCTTACAAGTAGCAGGAAGAGTAGGTTTAATACCAATGGTTATTGCCATTATTGGTTTACCTCTTTTAGTAATCTACAAGATTTTAAAGAAAACTAGGACGAGTTTAATAGAAGTATTCTTGTTCATGTGGATGACCCTCACTTTCTACTTAATATTACATGGTGTCAGGTTCTCATTGTTATTCACATGTTCTGTGGCAGCTTCTGTCGGATACGTTCTTGGAAATTTGATTGATATGGTAAAAGATAGAGAGGAAATTCTTTTCAAGTCTACGATATTCGGTTTCTTACTGTTCATAAGTATTATGTCTATGTCAGATGTTACCCAGATGGGGTTGCAATCAGGTGGTATGCAGGTTGGTCAAAATTGGATCGATATGCTGGAATGGTTGATAGAGAATGCTGATCCAAAAGCTATAGTAACAACATGGTGGGATCCTGGTCATATAATTGCTGGCTATACAGACTTAAGAGTTCATGGCGATGGTGCTCATTGTGGACCAGGAGAATGTATACCCTACAGTCACAACGTAAGGATACAAGACATGGGTAGAATCATGTCGACGAACGATGAGCAGGAAGCCTTATCCCTATTAGAGAAATACGAGCAGTTGACACCGGAACAATGTGAGGAGGTAAAACAAAAGTACGACGGTATAGTTCCAGATGAAGCATGTGAACCTGTATCTGAAATATACTTCATAGCAAGTAGTGACCTGATAGGAAAATTCACATGGATGAATTACTTCGGTGGCTTCAGAGCTCCCATATCATCCAATTACGATTTTGCGAGGAATCCAGGGGTCTGTTGCGCATCCACACCAAAAACAGAACCTGGACAAGTTTCTTGTGGTGAATTTGCTGATCAAGGTAGAGGCGTGTGGGTATGGTGTCCATGGATATTTAATATAAAAGAAATGAAAGAAGATCAGGAAGGTAATCCTGTTTATATTTACGATTATGCTGGTCTTACTATTTCATTAATTCAGAAGGGCGGTCAACTGATTCCAATCTATAACAACCAGTTTTTGATCAATTATTTGTCATTCTTTACTCAAGATGGAAGACAAGATATTGTCCTATCAAACCTTAACACAACTCTAGAAAGGATAGATGGATTGGTATGGATACAACCAGACTTCAGGTCGATGATATATTTTCCCCCGATGATTAAGGACAGTATTTTCACTAGGACTTTCTTGTACGATGGGGAAGGATTAGAACATTTTGAACAAGTCTTCAGTAACAATGAAATTAGGTTGTATAAGGTTAACCTAGATTGAAATTAAACCTTAGGTTTGCTTCTACTTACCAACCCTATCAACATACCAATACAAACCATGAACATGGAAACAAAATCAAAGAGGGGCGTTAAAAAAGATTCTTTTATTTTTGTTATATTATACATCTCCAAAGATCTTCTTAGTTCTATGAATAAAAACAAGATTATTCCTGTTAAACCGAATAACCATAAAGGAAATTGTAAGAATAAAAACAAAACATAAACTGGAAGCAGGGCAGTGAATATAGGGAATAACATCCTCCTTAAACCTTCTACTTTTAATTTTCTTAACATATAAACCATTGACTTACCTTCCCACACACACTTTCTGTAAAGTTCCCTAATATTCTCTGGATCTTTATGCCAGCATTTTGCCTTTGGTAGTCTAACTAACTTATATCCTGCTTTCAATATCCTCTCAGAAATTTCCCTATCATCAAAACAACCATAATCTTTATTGTGATATCCAACTTCATCAAAGAGTTTTTTTCGCAACGCTCGTGAAATAACAAATTTAGACCATATCAGCCTTCTCCTTAAGTACATTATTCTCGATATTAGGCTGTTTTCATTAAGAGTGAATTCTATACCATCAGAACCACCAATTTTCTTATCAGAATAAAACTTAGTTATCTCCTTTAGATAATTCTTATCGACAACAGTATCAGCACCAAAAAAGAGGATTATATCACCCTTTGCAACTTTTAAGGCCTTGTTCTTGGCATGTGCCACACCTCTATGTCTTGTCTTTATTAACTTTACAGGATATTTTTCGACTATTTTCACAGTCCTGTCTGTCGAGCCATCATCAACAACTATTATCTCGTATTTATTCTTCGGGTATCTAACTTTCAACAAAGAGTCTAAAAGTTTTGGAATGTCTTTCTCTTCATTGTATGCCGGAACAATTATTGATACCTTTGGTAGTTTCATGACAGACCACTATTCAATATCATTCAAAATCCATGAATATATTTAATTTTTCATTGATAATTTAAAGAAATGAGGACAATTAAATGAAAATATTAATTTCTAATCCTCCATGGGAAATGCAAAACTTAACAGGTATTAGAGCTGGTTCTAGATGGTCCAACATAATACCCAAGAAAAAGAAAGCTTTTAAGGAAAAATACATTCCGTTTCCTTTTGACATGGCATATGCTGCTGCAGTTCTTGAGAAGCACGGATTTAAAGTATCTGTTATTGATGCCCTTGCTGAAGAGGTTACCACACAAAAATTCTTAAAAAAAGTTGCTAATATAAACCCCGATTTGTTAGTGTTATCCTGTTCGACTCCTTCAATTTATCATGACTACAAAATCGCAAAATCTGTTAAAAGTAATGTAGATACAAAGATAGCTTTTTTTGGTTCTCATGTTTCTGCTAGACCGAAGGAAGTTTTGGGGCATTCTTATGTTGATTTTGGGTTGATTGGTGAATACGATTTTACACTGTTGGAATTGGTTGAAGCTTTACAAGACGGACAACCTTTAAAAAACATCAAGGGTCTGTCATATCGAGAAAATGGAAAAGTCAAAGTTAACAAAAGAAGACCTTTATTGCCTGTAGATGAACTTCCATTACCCGCATGGTATCTATTCGATATAGAAAGTTATAATCATCCAATTTGCCAATATTTTCCGAACTTTCAATTGATAACTAGTAGGGGTTGTCCTTTCAGTTGTATTTTTTGTGTTGAATCTTGTATAACTTATGGGCCTTATTGGAGACCCAGAAGCATAGATTTGGTTTTAGAAGAGATTGAGGCTGTTATAGACAGATACTCACCGAAACAGTTATGGTTTGACGATAGTGTATTCACAGTTGATAAAAAACGTATCATTAAATTATGCAAAGCCATGAATGAAAGAGGTATAGATATACCTTGGGGCTGTATGACTGGAGTCACCATCGTGGATGAAAAATTATTGAAAGTTATGAAAGATGCAGGTTGTATTAGGATATGTTATGGTATCGAATCTGGATCAGAAGAAATATTGAAGAAAGTTGGAAAACCCTACACATTAAAAACGATTGAGGATGCGCTAAGGTTGACAAAAACGATTGGGATGTCCATACATGTCACATCTATGTTCGGTCTACCTGGAGAAACTAAGGAGACCGCAAACAAAACAATCGACTTTATTATAAAACTTGGAAAGGCGGGGTTAATAGACTCGATACAGAGCAGTATCGCCACTCCTTATCCTGGAACAAAGTTTTTCGATATAGTAAAAAACAATGGTTGGTTGATCAGTGAAGATTGGGGCAATTACGACGGTAACTTTACTTCTGTTGTTTCGTATAGTGATCTTTCTAACCATGAAATAGAACAGTTAAAAAATTTGATGTTTGATAAATGGGCTTTCGAGATATTGAACAGAAATGTAGTTTGGGGAAAGATTAAAACGAGTTTTAGAAAAATGGGTCTTTTAGCGTTTCCATTTCTTCTTAAAAAATCATTCCAACTACTCGCTTATCAAACAAGAAAAAGGTTTACTTGATCTGGTTGTATGAAAGAATTCCCTTTCATCTCGGTTGTAATCGCTGTTTACAATGCAGAAAGAACTATGGCGAAATGTTTAAAAAGCATTATTGCTCAAAATTATCCTTTCGATAAATATGAAATAATAACTGTTGACGATTCCTCTGATGACGATACACCGAAGAAGATAAAGTCTTTGATGAAAAAACACGATTGTATAAAATATATAAGAATTCCTCATTCTGGTTATTCAATGGCTGAAAAGATTGGAATGAAAATGGCAAAAGGGGATTTAATTTTTTTAACGAATTCTGATTGTTACGTGCCAAAAAATTGGTTTAGAAGATTGATGGATGGTTTTGATTCAGAAGATATTGGAGGTGTTGGTGGTGGGATAAAGCATGTAGGTGATTGTTATCATTTCTCGTGGGGTCGTCTTTACGAAAACAAAAAAATACAGGTATATGCTCTGGCTGCTTTCAATTCGTGTTTTAGAAGAGATGTTATCTCCAAAATTGGTTTTATCGATGAAAAAACTCAGGCTGAAGATGTTGATTTATCATTGAGGGTTATAATGGATGGGTATAAACTTATACGAGATCCTTTTGTACTTGTGGAACATGATCATCCACTTCACAGTTCCACCAACATGATCAAAAAGAACTTTTACTATGCCAAATCGTTAGTATCTACCTTAAAAAAACACAACTATCCACCTTTTTTCTCATTGAGGTTTTTATTGATGAGCGTGGCAATTTTCATATTTCCTTTTATCCTTTTTCCATTGGCATTAAAAGAATTGTACATTAGTAGAATGTTGATCAAAGAATACAGAGGAATGATAAAAAAATATAACCTTAAAATCCCACTTCTTAAACTCACTTTTCTAAGAGTTTTAAGATTGCTAACAACATTACTTGGGAGTTTTTACTATTTCATAATTTCTACAACTGGTATAGGATAATGAAGAAAGCCTTGAAATAAGGGAAATTTAAATCCTTAACAGTTATTATTATGTTTATGAGTGAAATAATGGGAGAAGAATCTCTTCTAGGATACATTTTCATTAATGATTTTTCAGGTACTCCTCAAGAAATAATACCACAAATAAGAGAAGTGCAAGGAGTGAGGGGAGCAGAATGGACTCTTGGAGGAGGATCTGATAGAATTACGGTCCAAGTATATGGAAAGAAACTAAAAGATTTTATTGAAACATTATATTCAGTCGAGGCTGTACCAGGTGTTTTAGACACTGATACCAGCATTGTTGCTCCATACAAAGAGTGATAAGATTTTTGTTCTAATTTTGTGCAAAACTTTGATTACAAAATAAATTCCTTTATATTTTCAACCACGTATTCTATTTCTTCTTCAGTTAATTCAGGAAACATGGGAAGAGATAAGATTTCATCAGAACATTTCTCTGTTATTGGGAAACTACCTCTTTTAAGTCCAAGAAATTTATAAGATTCCTGTAAATGAATTGGGACAGGATAATGAATTCCAGTTGATATTCCTTTGATGCCTAAATGTTTTATTAATTCATCTCTATTCTGACATCTAACAACGTATACGTAATAAACATGCTTTCTGGATTTTTTTTCAAACGGTGTGGTAACTTCAGATATGTTTTTTAACAATTCATTGTACTTTCTTGCATTCTCACGTCTCTTTTCAATCCACTCATCTAAATACTTTAGTTTAACTCTTAAAACCGCAGCTTGAATCTCGTCCAACCTGAAATTAAATCCTATTAAAGTATGATGATATTTTATTTTTTGACCATAGTTTCTAAACATCCTTATTTTTTTAACTATTTCTTCATTATTGGTAACAACAATTCCTCCATCCCCATAAGCACCGATATTCTTAGACGGATAGAAACTGAAACATGTCACATCTCCAAACGAACCTGTTTTTTTACCTTTATACTCTGCACCATGCGCTTGGCATGCATCTTCTATCACGATCAAATCATGTTCTTTAGCAATCTCCAAAATAGGATCCATGTCGCATGGTTGACCATAAAGATGTACCAATAATATCGCTTTAGTTTTATTGGTAATTTTTTCTTCGATTTTAGAAGGATCAATGTTGTAAGTTTCTTGGTCGATATCAACAAGGACTGGCTTTGCATTATGATGGTAAATGGAATCGATAGTTGAAGTAAATGTATTCGGAACAGAAATTACTTCATCTCCAGAACCAATACCCAAAGTCTTGAGAGATAAGACCAATGCATCTGTACCAGATGAAACACCAACAGCATGTTTCACTCCACAATAATTTGCGAATTCTTTTTCAAAAGCTTCTACATTGGGTCCAAGAATAAAGCGTGTGCTTTCTATCACTTCTTTTATTTTCTCATCAATCTCTTTTTTGATTGAGAGATATTGTCTTTTTAGATCTACCAATGGAATTTTCATTTTCTATCACCAATTACTTTTGCTGGATTTCCAGCCACTATTTTGTTAGCCGGTACATCTTTGGTAACAACAGCTCCCGCTCCCACCATCGCATTTTTCCCTATTCTACAAGGAAGAATCGTAGCATTACTTCCTATAACCACATTATCCTCTACTATCACCTCTTCCCAATCTTTAGAATCTCTATGGACTGGATACCTATCGTTGATAAACATTACTCCATGTCCTACGAAGACGTCTTTTCCGATTTTTACTTTAGTACAAACAAAAGAATGGGATTGTATCCTCGTCCTTGCTCCTATCTTTACCCCTTTTTGAATCTCCACAAAAGGTCCTATCAAACAATCATCACCAATTTCACAATCGTATAGATTTACCAATTCAGGATATGGTATTTTGACGTTTTTACCTAACTTCACATTTTTTATTGACATCTAACCACTTTTCCATTATTTTTTAAAGACTCTTCAGCAGCTTCTAAAACTCTAATTACATTCAGACCGTCTTGAGCATCAGTAAGGGGAGTTTTGTTTTCAGTAATACATTCTAAGAAATGCTTAGTCAGATTTTTTAAGGGTTCAGAGTGTTCTATTTTTGGAATGTAAATATCACCCATGATGACAATGGATTGATGATCAGTATATTTTGGAGTGCTGTTCAATGAATTTTTATCTATCTCTCTCTCATAAACCTTCAACATCTCTGATTTGTTAACATCGTCAAAAACTGCCATGCCTTTGGATCCTATTACTGTTGTCTTTCTTACCTTTTCTGGAGCAATCCAACTGGCATTTATATTGTAGATTACACCGTTTGGAAACTTTAGACTTACAAACACTAAATCTTCTATATTTTCTTGTATGTAGGATCCTCCCATTGCGGTTACTTCTTTTGGGAGGGTACCCAATAAAAAGAGTGCTATAGAAATATCGTGAGTTGCTAAATCCCAAAGAACATTAGCATGTTTCCTTATCGGACCCAATCCTACTCTTTCTGCATTTATGTAATAAATCTTTCCTAGTTTTTCTTTCATGATTTCTTTCAACTTTCTGATCCCAGAGTTATATTCATAGACATGACCTACCATCAATATCAGATTGTTATCCTTTGCGATTTGCATCAATTCCTCTCCTTGTTTAGAATTGGAAGTAAAGGGTTTCTCTATCAATACGTGTTTCTTTCTCTCTAAGCAGAATTTTGCTATTTCATAATGAGCATTTAAAGGAGTGGTAATTACTATTCCGTCAATGTTAGGGTCTTTTGCTATCTTTTTATAATCCTCAGTAGTTGTTACAAAAGGATACAAACCTTTCATTTTATTTAGATTGTTTTTATCCAGATCACAACAGCAAATAACTTTACTTTCCTTTAACTCATTAAAAATCCTCACATAATTTGGACCCCAATATCCACAACCTATTACCGCTATGTTAACCATAGAAATACAATTGTTTTTTTGATATTAAGTTTTAATAGTTTCAATATTTAATTTTTAAAATTTATTTTAAGATTTATTAAAATGTAAAGAGAAATAATATGAAACTTGTAGAAGTGGCAGAAACAAAGAGAGCAAAGATACCTACAGGTCTTAAATGTAACATGAGGTGTAAGTTCTGTTATTATATAGAACATCTAGACGATGAAAACCCATCTACTAGAAAAATGAAACTTCTTATCAGTCAAGCATACGAACGGGGAATGAAAGATATAGACTTCTCTGGGGGCGAATCAACCATAAGGGGAGATTTTATTGAACTTGTTCACTATGCTAAGAAATTGGGTTTCAGGAATATTTGTGTGATAACAAATGGACTAAGAATGGCTAACAAAGATTACACTAAAAAACTTGTAGAAGCAGGATTGAATGAAGTATTGTTTTCTATTCATGGCAATAGAGAAATACATGATTATTTAACTCAAATCCCAGGAAGTTTTGATAAATTGATGAAAGCTATAGAAAATGTAAGAGAGTTAAATGTTAGGTTCAGGACTAATACCACTATCAATAAGATGAATTATAAAATCTTACCAGAATTAACGGAGTTATTTTTAAGCTTGAAACCAGCAGCTGTGAATTTTATTCTATTTAATCCCCACTACTCCCCCGAATCACAATTGAATGAGATGATATGTAAATACTCGGAATGTTTTCCTTACATAAGGAAATCAGTAGATGATTTGAAAACAGAAATTAAAAAAGTGACTGTGAGATTTATTCCATTCTGTTTCATGGAAAACTATGAAAAGTATGTTTGTGATAGAAGGCAAAGAAAGTATGACTGTGATGAGTGGTTACCTCGTGTCCAAGCTAAAATAGAAGAGGTAAGTCCGATTAGACATTTCATATACGGATTCATTGATTTAATCCATAAAAACATCCCAAAAAATAAAAAAATTAATGATTTACTCGATAAGTTTGTTCAATGGACTTTCACTACACGTTATTTTGTCAAACCAAGTATGTGTGATGAATGCAAATATAGGCTAATCTGCGACGGTATTAAGAAAGGTTACGCAAGAATTTTCGGTTTGGAAGAAATAAAAGCAATTAAAGGGGAGTTAATCAAAAATCCTGTTGAATTTAGAGGAAACTATGGAAACTACGGAAATTAAGTGAGTTTAAGGGAAAACAAACTAATCTGACGCTTCAATGATATCAAGTTTAAGTTAATATCATAGTTTATTGGAGTGAAAAGACTTCTGAACACTCTACTGCCATACTTCCATTTTCCCTTAAACTTCCAGTAAAGGATTGCCAATAATGTTCTAACTATAATTCCCATTAACAAAATTTGTTTGATTGGAGTTCTCAAGTTCTTTCTGAAGGAAATTATCTTATTTTTGTAAGTCACGAAAATAGAATAGGAGGTTACTTCCTTTTTATGACGATGCCAAACAACTGATTTCGGTACATAAACAACTTTATAACCAGCCAAATTCACTCTCCAACAAAAATCTGTATCCTCGTAATAGACAAAATAAGAGGGGTCGAATAAGTATTTTAACTTCTCTAGAATATTTCTTCTAATTAAGATCGAACAAGTGGAGACCCAGAACACTTCTTTTATCTCATTATCATATTTATTGGGAATGCCCCTACCTCTATGAATAGGTGTTCCAAGGAAGTTTAAGTAGTTCCCTTTAGTTTGAATTAAATTATTAAATCCAATGATTTTGGAACCACAAACTCCTATACTTTTGTCTTTTTCAACCACCTCTATCATTTCTATCAAACAATCCTTGTCAACTCTCACATCACTATCTAAACAATAAAAATAGTCGCCTTTCGATTTCTTTATACCGATATTCTTACCTTCTGATGCACCGTAGTTTTTGTCTAAAGATAAAACTCTAACCCATGGAAAATTCTTTTTCAAGAATTTGACAGAACCATCTGTAGAACCATTATCTACAACAATTACTTCATACTGATTTTTAGGATAATTCAAAGTTTTTAATGAATTAAGGCAGATTTTTAACCAATTCTTTCTGTTAAAATTTACTACTATTATAGAGACAAAGGGGTATTTCATTTTTTTCATTTTGTCCTTTGGGTTTTTCATCAATGTAAACTGGGATTATAATAGAGACCTTTGGTGATTTTTTCATAATTAAATTCTTTTTTATTAATGATAAATATTCTGTAAATTATATCGAGATTCCATACTGTAGTATAAATTGGAATTAACAGAAATGCCAACAAAAAAGCTTGGATCCCAAAAATTTTTAAAGATTTAATTCCTCTATTGAGTGACTTAGCTAAACCAAGATTTTTTTCATTTTTAATCACTTTAACTTTCAAAGTTTTTGTTATTTTTAGTGTTCTGTCTGTCGAGCCATCATCTACAACTATTATTTCTAATTTTTTATAAGTTTGTTTTAAAACTGATTTTAAACATCTTTCAATATTTTTTTCTTCATTATAAACAGGTGTTATAACAGATACTTTCATTCTATCCACCTCACTTTAAAATTTGACTGTCCGTTCCTCTAAAGAAATTATTTAATAACCATTTAAAAAATAAAAGAATATATGAAAAAAATTCTCATTATTATTGTTTTCATTTCATTGATTATTTACTTTCCAAAGTTGTCTAGAGCTTCAAATTGGTTGAATGCTTCATGGGGCTATAGAAAAAGTATAATAATAAATAATACTCAGAATTCTAATGATTTATTGGATTACCAGATTTTTATCAATGTAACTCATGATAGTTATATGCAGGAAGATTTTGATGATTTGAGGTTCGTTTATTATAATTTTTCTAATCAAAAAGAAACTGAAATCCCCTATTGGATTGAAAATAGTGTCAACGAAGCTTACGCTAATATTTGGATTAAAGTAACTGAAATACCTAAAAATGATTATGCCATTGTTTATATGTATTATGGAAATCCAGACGTAGAAACTACTAGTAGTGGTGTTAATACTTTTGTTTGGTTTGATGATGCTTCAAGCGATAAATCTTCAAGTTATAATCATGTTCTAGGACCATCAAGTTTATCATGGGAATCAACAGATAAGAGATATATTGTATCTACTGGTACTGAAAATATATGGTTAATCAAAAATATTGATATAAAAGATATTGAATTAAGATGTTCTTTTATGTTTTCTTCAGTCTCATCCTCTTTTGATAATAATCAATTTGGTTTCGTAACAAGATATTCTGATAACGATAATTATTATATTTTTAGAGAAGAGACCCGTCCTGAACCAGATCAGCTTGATATAATTAGACAACTTAATGGAATTGGGATAGAAATTAAACATACAAATTTAACATCTAATTTTTTATTTGATACATGGTATGAACATATTGGATTAGTCTACAAAGATAAATTGGTTTCAAAAAGTAAAACTAAAAATCAAAATGTTACCACAATAGATGCAAATCTTACTGGCAATTCAATTGGTTTCTGGACTTATAGAGATAGTGGAATGACATACTTCAAAGACTTAAGAGTAAGAAAATACGTTGAACCAGAGCCAACAGTTTCCTTAGGTCCAGAAGAGAGTTATCCATCAAAACTTTCTATCTTTTTATCTACACATAAACACATCTTTATCAACGAAACAGCTCCAATTATCACAACAATCAATTACAATGGAACACCACTCCCTGGTCTGAACGAATCAAACTTCAATCTTTTCTTAGAGAATGAATCATTAAACATAGATGATATTCTAGACTACGACAACGGCACTTATGTACTTGAAACAAAGATATCCTCAAATACCTTAGGCTCACGTACACTCCAACTACAAGTGAATTATGAAGATGAAACAACAGAGAATACAACAAAAATAATATTACTAACTGAACCCCAAGAAAAGATCCTGATAATAACGAATCCTGAATGGGAGAACTACATACCAGCTGTTACAATCAAAAAACCAGTCTTAGTCTATGACTCAAATAGAAAATATATTGACTACTTTATTTCTCAATACAAACCTGATCAAATATTTCAGTTAGGTTCAAGTCTCACTTTTCCAATCGAGACTTTTATTGTTGATTCAGCAGATACATTAATGAAAATTTTCTACAACAAAACTGATTTGGTGATACCTTTAGATAAAGAGGTTGCGATTGCTTCAACTATGCTTAGTATACCTATTCTCATAGATCCAACAGAGGAGACGATAGAATTTTTCAACCCCAATAATACATACAACATTTCTTCCATTGGAGAAGTTGAAGATATTTTCATCTTGAGGAATCCAAGACCAGACTATTTCATATTAGCAAATAAAGAAGATGATAATTCTATATTTGCATCGGTTTTAGCTATCAAGAAAAATGGTTTTATAATACTTGCTGATGGTTCTGCTGACGAATTCAAGGATGAATTGATAGATAAACTTAACTTATTTAAACTTCCTGATTCTTATCAATTCGACCAAAATCTATACTTGATTTTAATAGGTACGCCTCATTTCTCAGTCGAAGATCCTGTTGTCGAAATGCACAATGATGATGGGAGTGAAATTCTGACAGATTCTATTTATGCTGATGTTAATGACGATGAATTTTTAGACTTGTCTTTAGGGAGAATGAAAGGGAGTACAGAGCAAATGTCATACCAGATAGAACTATCACAAATATTAGAACAAAAAAAGAGAGCTTTAATCCTTTCAGCATATAACACTCCTGGAAAATATTGGGGTGTTATATTCTCTGGGGGAGGAATGCCTGCTTTCATTCCGACAGAATTAGAGTTAAGAAAAAAGGATTTTAATGTTACAAGACTCGTTGAGAAAAGATCAGAATATGATGAGCTAAACTTTACAATATTGGAGGAATTGAATGATATAGCTAAAAAGTTAAAGGCATTATCCGAGGCCACCTATGATTCATTCTTTTCAGAGATGCTTGGTGATATATCACAAATATTTCTTATTGCACGTGCAGGTACCCTTGTGATTTGCCCACTGTATGAATTTGATTGGGGGGATACTTGGCAAAGTATTATAACCTTAGAATTAAGACTTCCAAGACGTTTACCTATACTGAATATAACAAATTTGATGAAACATGTTCCCAAAAACCAAGTTATAGTCTACTACTCGAAAGGTAACGCAACTCATTGGTTGATACCTGAGAATTCCACCAATTGGGAAACTTATTATTGGGACTTCGATCCATTACAAATTCCGTTTGATTCTAGCTTCTATTATCTTCGTCATTCATTTGGATACAACATCTCTAGCAAACTTTTGGATAACGGCACTATAGCTTCTATAGGACCTACTGCTAATTCTTATTCCCTTCAATCAGATCGTGTAGCTGTCGAATTTTTCAAGAATTTTGATCAACCTATCGGGAAGGCATTGAAATTAACTAAGAATAGGAATCTAAAATTAGATCGTTTTATCAACTTATCTACAAGAGTCTATAAAAAGGAATATTACACTGAAACTTTGTTAGGAGAGCCTTCACTAATCTTTGATCCTCATTTAGACTTGAAATCTTCTAAATTTGTGAAATGTAAACATGATATTTTTACTCATGCGTTTTTTGTCGAACCAGAATATTTCTTGGCATCAAATAATGATGAAAATTTTTTGATATTTGAAGATCCCGATGACTACTTAATCGCTGAGAATAAACCGGCTATTCCCTTATACAAAGAATCTTTCATATTACCAGTGGAAAGTGAAGTATTAGACGTTTCTGTTAAAGTTCTATCAGAAGAAGTCTTCGACGATATTTTCATCCCTGTGGTCATTCCAGATCCCGACTATTTCGATAACGAAACATTTGTGGGCACATTCCTAGAACAATTCTACTGGACTACTAGTTCAATGTTGTTGGATGGTAGAAAAACTCTTGACCTATTTTTCTCTCCAGTAGTTTACTCTTCTAATGGAACAGCAAAGGTTTTCGAAAAAATCAAAGTTACTATAAACTATAAGACCCCTTTTGAAATATCTGAGGTTTTTGCTATGAATACATACAAGAATAAGAAAGCTATAATATTCTTCGCTGTTTGTAACGGTTTACATGAGAAAATAAAAGTGAACTCTACCATTAGAATACAGACTGATAGTTTCGAGGATGTGCTAGAAAAACAATTTACTCTTCATCCTGGTTTAAACTTGAATATGTTAAAATATGAAAACACGAGTCACGTAGGCGATTATTCTGTATCCATAGTTGTAAGACATGAGGATATAATAGCAGGACCAAAACATACATATTTTAAAGTCGGAGACGAACCTTGGAGTTGGGCTTGGGGTCACTATAAAGATTAGAGATAAAATAACTTCTAATCCATTGATAAATCATAAATAGAATCTTTAAATACTCCCTTTTCTTCTAAAAATATAAGGGGGTGTTATTTCGTGGAAAAACCAAAGAAAGTATTACCTTTAGCTCCTCTTGAACGTTTGTTGAGAAAGGCAGGAGCAAAGAGAGTCTCTAAGTCTGCCTTGGTCGAATTTTCACACGTGATCATAGATTACGCATCCAACCTATCTGCCGAGGCATCAGCTTTAGCCAAGCACGCTGGTAGAAAAACTATCATTGGTTCGGATGTTAGGTTAGCGAAGAAAAAAATGTCTTAGTTTTTTATTTCAAGTATTTTTATTTTTACTTGCATAGTTTATTGTGATTAGAATGTTCACTCTCGAAGACATATTGACAGAACTAGAGAAAAAAACTAAATTCTCTCGGAATCAACTCTACCAAAAAATCAAGAATAAACATGAAGAATTGTCAGGATTAGTATCGATTGAAGGGGCAGCTCATCTGGTGGCAAGGGATCTAGGAATCAATCTCTTGACTTCAGAAAAAAGGGCTTTAAAGATTAAGGATATCGTCACAGGAATGAAGCATATTAACTTGAAGGCGAGGTTGACCCAGATATCAGACATAAGGGAATTCGATAGGAAGGATGGGAAAAAGGGTAAAATATGTAACTTAATCTTTACGGATGGTACAGGTGAAATTAGACTCCCTCTATGGGATAAACAGGTAGGTATGATAGAAGAGAACAAGATAAAGGTGGATGATGTAGTAGAGATAAAGAACGCCTTTGCTAAGGATAACGTCTTCGGTGGTGTTGAGCTAGGATTGCCCCGCCTTTCGAGGATAGAAAAGATAGAGGATGATGAGTCAATACCACATCAGGTAGTCGTTAGTACTAGTCTCAAAAGAGTTCAGATAAAAGATTTGAAGGAAGGGAATTATGAGATCAAGGGAAACTTAGTCCAAGTGTTCAACGTTAACCCTCTCTTCCAAACATGTCCTGAATGCAGAACAAAGGTAGAGAAGACGGAAAAAGGATACGTATGTTCTGAACATGGGAAAGTTAAACCAGAGAATAACATGATCATTTCAGGGATAGTGGATGATGGGACAGCCAGCATTCGTTCAGTTTTCTTCAGGGATCAGGCGAAGACTGTTACTGGATTGGATTCTTCTGTTCTGTTGAATATATCACAGGACGAGGCTGTTAATCTGATAAAAGAAAATGCATTGGGTAATGAAGTTATCATAAGAGGGAGGGTACAGAAGAATAAGGTTTTTGATACACTCGAGATAATCGTTAACGAGGTTGAAGGTTTGGATATTGAGAAGGAGAGTAAAAAAATTATAAGTGAGATAAAGGCTCTTTCTGGATGAATTAAATCTTTTCAAATCATGGTGTCTTGAAAATTCTTTAAGGTTTGAATTGTAAGAATAAATTATGGAGAAGGAACTGTATTTGGACCAGCTGGTCGGTCAGGGCGGCGATTGAGATGGAAATGCATAAGGATTTTGTCTATAGAAATGCAAAGGGCAAAATAATAGAATTGGGTTGTGGAGACAGTCCTTATTTTAACCACAGCATTAAAGTGGACATCAGAAGATTCAAAAATTACCTGTGTTTTGATCTGAACAGCCCATTTCTCATCGAAGAAAAATTTGACACTGTCATAGCAACAGAAGTCATAGAGCACCTGTGGAATGCTGACAATTTTCTAAGCGAATGTCATAGAATATTGAATGAAGATGGTATCTTGATTCTTTCCACGCCGAATGTAAAATACTGGAAGACGAGGTTGAGGCTGCTCTTCGGTTTTAGCGTGTTCGATGAAGAGAGTTATAAAAAGAGAAGGGGGTTTGGTGGACACCTCAGGTTTTATACCCCAGAGCGTTTGACAAGAACGTTGGAAGAGCATGGCTTTACTGTAAAGGAATTGAGACCAATAGGCAGGATGCGAATCTTAAACTTCTGTGGAGATTTCATACTCAAAGCGAAAAAAAGGTAAGAAAGGATGAAATTACTACATAGAGTAATGGTCTTCAGTTATAGTGCATGGAGGGGGGAGCATCCGTTGCCCCTGGCGTTGAAGTATCCGTTATTCAAGGTGGTATCTTGGCGTATGAAAAAAAAATATCCTAGTTTCAACCCAGATGAACATACATTCGAGTACATCGCAATACAGACCCAGACCGAATGCAACTACGACTGTTCCTTTTGTCCGAACAACAAGATAGAAAGGCCTCATGGTACAATGAAAAAGAGACTTTTCAAGAAAATTATCGAGGATTTAGCGGATATGAATTACACTGGAACCGTGTTCTTGCACTTGATGAATGAACCCTTCATCGACAAGAGGATGGTCGATTTCATAGACATCGCCAGGTCACGCATCCGTTCAAAGATAATCATCTTCACTAACGGCTCGCTGTTGACGGAGGAACTAATAAAGAGAATCCCAGAGGATGTCAAGATACTGCTTAACGATTATACTGGAGGGAAAATAATAGAAAGAGTCAAAGTCATGAATGCGGGTCTCAATTTCATCTTCCGTGTGCGTTCCGACAACGAATACCTGTCGAACAGAGCTGGGAATGTATTCTCTCCGACCAAGTCCCCGTACAAGCTGTTCTGCGTGAGGCCTTTCAGGAACATTTATGTCGGGTTTGATGGCAGGGTTCCGTTGTGCTGCCAGGACTGGAAGTTCGAGGAAGTGATGGGTAACGCCAGAAAACAATCGTTGCAGGAGATATGGTCTGGCAATGAATACGAGAAGAAGAGAAAAGAGTTGTTGAAGTCTGAAAGGAATGGTTTGTGTGCCAAGTGCGATTGGAGGGGGTTCACCGAGTGGGTGTTATGAAAAAAGTGTCTATGATAATTCCAACATTATAAATAACCTCCAGAATCAGATAGATTTTTATTCTTTGTTAACTATTTAGACAAATTGACTTTAACTACCTTATACGCGAGCACATGTAAAATTATCCAAGTGACCATGTAACCTATAAATTCGTTCGGTATCCATCCACCTCTGTAGTACATTATTCCACTACTGTTCAATATGTATTCCCCAACCATACCATACGTTGAGAAAAGTAAGACATCACCTATTGAGTAAAAAATATTGAATTTCCTCGGAAGGTAGAGCGCCCATGCCGCTCCACCCAATAGAGTGATGAAAATTATTTCAATGGGAACATAAAGAACAAAAAACAAACTATGGAAACTCTGCCAATGTCCAAGAAAAGTATCAAGTATACCTAAGTTTTCAAATACAAAATCAAAAATCATCAAGAACAAACCTATGAGCAATGCCTTTTTAATCCTTGTTTTATTATTCCAATTCAACTTAACTTCGATTAAAAACCAGGCTGTTGAAAAAACTAAAAGTATTAACCAAAAGGAAAAGAATGGTAAGAAAGGTAAAACTATAGGCAATACGATCGCCAAAGTTATGAAGACTATCGCCAAGTTAGTGAGTTTTTGAATTTCAACAACCAAACAATCACTTACTTAGATATTGATTAAATTAAATATATTTTTTTCCGAACAAATGAAAATTGAAAAACCTAACAACTATAAGTAATTTCATCCTCAATAGAATGATGGGTAAGTTAGAGGGGTAATTAATGCCAAAGAAAAAATTTAATTTTGAGGACATACCAGGCGTAGGGCCTAAGCTTGCCGATAAGTTAGTTGAGATGGGTTTCACAGATCCGATGTCTATAGCAGTCGCTTCACCAGGAGAATTAGCGAGTATCCTAGAGATAGGTCAAGCAACAGCAGGAAAGATAATCAACAACATAAGACAAATGCTCAAGATGGGTTATACATCCGCAGATAGAGTATGGGAACAACGGAAAAAAGTAGGGAAGATAACGACTGGTAGTCAGGCTTTAGATGAATTGTTGGGAGGTGGAGTCGAGACCCAATCTATAACTGAAGCTTATGGGCCGTTTGGGTCGGGTAAATCACAGATAGGTTTTCAACTTTCTGTAAACGTTCAATTACCTCCTGATAAAGGAGGGTTGAATGCAAATTGTTTGTTCATAGATACGGAAGCTACTTTTAGACCAGAAAGAATATCACAGATAGCGATAGCTTTAGGATTGGATTCGAATCAAACATTAAAAAACATCTATGTGGCAAGGGCCTACAATTCAGACCATGAGATATTCCTCGTAGAGAAAGCCAACGAAATAATCGAGAACAAAAAAATCAGACTTTTGATCATAGATTCTCTCACATCTCACTTTCGAGCTGACTATGTAGGTCGGGGAGAATTGGCACCAAGACAACAGAAACTCAACAAACTCTTACATAATCTACAACGTTTAGCAGATTCTATGAATCTCGCAGTCTTTGTAACTAATCAAGTTTTAGCTAATCCTGCCATTCTTTTCGGTGATCCTACTAGACCGATTGGTGGACACGTACTCGCGCATCAAAGCACATATCGCTTGTACCTGAGAAAATCTTCTGGCGAGAAAAGAATTGCGAAGATGATGGATTCTCCAAACCTTCCTCCAGGAGAATGCGTCTTCAAGATCACTCCTGAGGGAGTTCGTGACATCAAATAAATCCTCCTACAAGAATTATTTAATTAATCGATAAAGTATAGTAAGGTGTATCGATGAGGATATTCTCTGATTTCCACATCCATAGCAAATACGCACGTGCAACCAGTAAAGACATGGACATAGAACATGTGACAAAACACGGAAAATTGAAAGGATTGGATCTTATAGGAACGGGTGATTTCACTCATCCGAAATGGTTGGAGGAATTGAAGGGAAAATTAAAATTGATCGAAGACACAGGTCTTTATTCCTATAATGAAATGAACTTTATGCTCACGACTGAGATAAGTACGGTTTACGTTCAGGATAATAAAACTCGAAAGATTCATCATGTCATTCATGCCCCTAGCTTTGATATAGTAGAACAAATGAACGAGGAGTTGACTAAACTAGGAGGAAAGATGGATATAGATGGCAGACTTCTGTTGAATGAAAGAACGAGTGTAGAATTAGTTGAGACACTCATCAACATCTACAAGGATACCTTAATCGTTCCTGCCCATGTGTGGACGCCTTGGTTTTCTGTATTCGGGTCCAAATCTGGTTTTGATAAAATAGAAGACTGTTATCAAGATCAAACTAAGCACATCTATGCCTTGGAAACAGGTTTGTCAAGCGATCCACCAATGAACTGGAGGTTATCTTCTCTTGATAATTTCGCATTAATGTCAAACTCAGACTGTCACAGTCCTTGGCCTTGGAGATTAGGTAGAGAATGCAATGTTTTCGAACTTGAAAAATTAACTTACTGGGAAATCATAGATACTGTGAAGAAAAAAGACAAAAAGAGATTTTTATTCACGATCGAGGTAGACCCTGCTTACGGAAAATATCATTGGACTGGTCATAGGAACTGTGATATCAGTTTGTCCCCTAAACAATCTTTAAAGATAAATGATATCTGTCCTGTATGTCGTAGAAAGTTGACAGTTGGTGTCGAAGAAAGAGTTGAAGAATTAGCTGATAGAAAAGAAGGGTTCATCCCGAAAGATGTGATACCATACAAACACTTGATACCGTTATCTGAGTTGATCAAGACTGCTTTTAATATAGAAACTCTTTACTCCAAAACAATCTGGACAGAATACAATAAATTAATCGAAAAGTTTGGTAATGAATTTAACGTGTTGTTGAATGCATCAAGAGAAGACCTTGAAGGGGTAACAAAAAAACAGTTGGCAAACTTGATAATGAAAAACAGGGAAGGTAAAATTAAAATTATTCCAGGATATGATGGTATTTATGGTCAGCCTGTCCTCGATGAATCAGAATTTAGACGATATGAAGAAAGACAAAAAAATCTAAAAATTCATACTCAGAAAAGATTATTCGACTTTAAGGGTCCATAGTCTATCGGTTAGGACACTACCCTCACAATTTAATGGGAACGGTAGAAAGCCCGGTTCAATTCCGGGTGGACCCATTAAAGAATATTTTTAAGCTGGAATTGGTCCTGGTCCTGGTGGTATAAGTATCGTCGTAGTAGTCGTAGTAGTCGTTGGCATCTGGCAACAACAACATCTAAGATATTGACTGGGCCAACTGCTTCCATCGGTATCACAAGTTATACCTCCCACTCTATTTGTACATGCCGGGTCACTGTAAAGGGGTCCCGATCCAGCTGCACCCGGACCGCAG
>JGI24422J19971_10000216_pt1 | contig 29762 bp, 27 predicted proteins | sample DeeMarSWOR152_54_FD_19971 | JGI IMG/M metagenome (IMG submission 19971) | reverse complement strand
AGATACTCAATCTCCTCACAAGCAACGTGTGCTCGGGTGGGGCCTACTTTCACACTACCCAGCTGCTCCCTGAAGGTACCCGGGTCAAGATAGACCTGGTTCTGCCCCTTGATAAACTGACGAGACTCAAAGATGAGTATAGGCAAGCATATATAAAAGTCACCGGAAGGGTCCTGCGATCCGAATCAGAAGGCATGGCCATCTGCTTTGATGAAGACTACGAAATCATGGGGGTAGGGATATAGCCAGACAGTCTGTAGCCGACTGTCCTTGCACTTTCATCTCACCTGCCAAAAGGAATTCCACAAACTCAGCTCTGCCAATTAAACACATTGACGATAATCGTGCTGGGATTTTATACATAGGGCCTGTCCCAGAGGCGATAGGGTGACTAGTCTGGATTTTACCTTTGTTGACTTGGAGGGGAGCAATATATGGACTTCTCATACAATCTAAAGAGGGAAGGGAATAGTTTTGCTCAGAGATCCGTGGTGATGGCGCCGCGGGGAATGGTGGCGTCAAGCCAGCACCTCGCAAGCCTTACCGGCTATAAGGTGCTATTGAGGGGCGGTAATGCAGTAGATGCCGCCGTGGCAATGGTGAGCACATTGAGTGTGGTCGAGCCATATTCCGTGGGGATTGGGGGTGATGCCTTTGCCCTTATCTACCTGGCCAGAGAAGACAAGCTCATTGGCATGAACGCAAGTGGTAGAGCGCCGTACAAGGCAACCAGGGACTGGCTCCATGAGCAAGGGATAAAGACCATACCGGAGCGTGGCATGTTGCCTGTCACAGTGCCCGGTGCCTTGCATGGCTGGGCCCAGGCGGTGGAGCGCTATGGAAAGTTACAAATGGGCGAATTATTTGAGGACGCTATCTATTACGCAGAAAACGGGTTTCCGGTCACGCAGGTTATTGCGGGCGAATGGAGGGAGATGGAAGGGGTGCTCTGCTCCCAAGAAGCTTCCTCCAAAACCTACCTCATTGATGGCGAGGCTCCTCGGCAGGGGCAGGTCTTTCAAAACAAGGAGCTTGCTCGTACCTATGGCATTATTGCCCGGGACGGCATTGAGGCCTTTTATACGGGAGAGATCGGCGAGGCCATCGTGGAGTTTTCCCGGCGCAATGGCGGTCTTCTCTCTCACAAAGATTTTGAAGACCACACCACCAGCTGGGTTGAACCGATAGCAACCGATTACCGCGGTTGTACGGTTTATGAGCTTCCTCCCAACGGCCAGGGTATCACTGCCCTGGAAATGCTCAATATTCTTGAAGGATATGATATTGCTAGTTTAGGGCCCGATAGCCCCGGATATTTGCACCGGCTTATAGAGGCAAAGAAGATCGCGTTCGGTGATAGGGACAACCTCATAGCTGATCCTGAATTTGAGGACGTTCCAATAACGAAGCTTCTCTCCAAGGAATATGCAAAGCAGTGCAGGGATAGGATTGATCCTGAAAAAGTCATGGTCCCCCCTGATCCTTCTTCATACGCAGGTGATTCAGACACGGTATTTGTGACCGCTGTGGATGAGGAGAGGAACGCGGTTTCATTCATCAGCAGCCTCTTCATGGCCTTTGGTTCAAGCATGGTCGTGGATGGGACAGGTATCATCCTGCAAAACCGGGGTAAGTCCTTTTCCCTCGATCCAAATCATCCCAACCGACTCGAGCCCCACAAGCGGCCCATGCATACTATAATACCGGGAATGGTATTCAAAGAGGGCAATTTTTTGATGGGCTTTGGAGTCATGGGCGGGGACATGCAACCCCAGGGACACGTGCAGTTTCTCATCAATCTCGTGGATTTCAAGATGAATCTGCAGGAGGCTGTTGATGCCCCACGAATACGGCATATGCAGGGGATGGAGGTGTATCTAGAGAAGGGTATTGCGGGTGAAATTGCGTCGGCGCTCAAGCAAAAAGGGCACCATATTGTTCAGGAGTCCACCGCAATAAATCAGGTAGGCGGGGGTCAGGCAATTTATCTGGACCGTGGCCAGAATGTTTTGCTGGGGGCCTCTGACAGAAGAAAAGACGGCTGTGCAATTGGATATTAGTAGATGAACCAGGAGAACGCCCGTGGACACTGGGCAATCGAGGGCTTCAAGCTATCGCTGGCTGTTAATCTGTGCATCTTTCATCATCATGATGATCATCAGTATTTACCAGTATTCGTGGTTTCTATTTGCCTATACTATTCAAAGGCAACTCAATTGGGATCTCGCGACAATCGGCTTAACCTTCACTATCTTTGCATATGCCGCAACCTTTGTGCAGCCGTTTTCCGGTCACATTGCAGACTCCTATGGGCCCCGAAGGGTGGGAATTGTCGCATCCTTCCTGGTCGGCATGGGCTTCGTTCTTGCATCATTTGCCTCTTCCCCTCCAGTATTCTATCTCTTTTATGGATTGGGTGGCCTGGGCGTGGGGATCCTTTATGGTATTTCCACTGCATGTGCTGTTAAGTGGTTCCCAGACCGGAGAGGTTTTGCCACGGGGTTGGTCGTGTTTGGGTTCGGTGCAGGAACTGCCATTTTTAACTGGATCATCCAGAACTTACTGGATTCGAGGGGACTGCACACGACATTACTGGTGCTGGGATTCTTTATGCTCATCACATTACTCCCTCTCTCACTTCTCTATGCTTACCCACAGGAACGCTGGTCCTCCTCCTTTACCTCGGGCAAGGAGACGGCAACAATGCCCGTTAACTACAAACCTCTTGAGATGGTGGTCACCTACCAGTGGTATCTGATCTATTTTTCGTTTGCGGTGACTGTCTCTATTGTACTGATGTTCGGTGCCCAGATGAAGATGCTTGCCAGGGAATTCAATATCCCAGGGGGTTATTTCAGCCTGGTCTTGGTGCTGTTTCCCCTTGGAAACGGGTTGAGCAGGGTGGTCTCAGGCGCAGTCTCTGATGCCTTGGGCAGGGAAAAGACCATGGTGATATTCTACTCCCTCCTAGGCCTCTCCATCCTTTCCTTTGTGCTGCTTGGTCATATCCCGGTGCTTTTTCTCTCCACAGTATTCATCGCTGCATTGTTAGGAGGGGCACCCTTCGCCTTATGCCCCGCAACTATTGGAGACTATTACGGCTCAAGGTATGCCACTACGAACTATGGAATTACCTATACGGCAAAGGCATGGGCCGGACTCATTTCAGGCTGGTTGAGCGGCTATCTGGTGATGAAATTCGGCTCCTATAAGCTCCCCCTCGTTGTGGTGGGCACCTGTAGCTTGATGGCTGCTGTGCTTTCAAATCCAAGATTAATGAAGGCCCCCACCAGGAGAAGCCAGGACTCTCCCTAAAAAGGAATTGATTTAGCAATGCGTTAGTGGTAGCGTGTGCCCAATGTGTCGTTGTGGGTGAGGCTATTTCTTACCGGATATTTAATATAAGATTCGTGCCAAAGGGGCGAAAGGTGAAGGTATCCACCGTAGAACAGATGAGAGATCTTGACAGAGCGGCTATAGAGAAATTCAAGACCCCTGACACGATTCTCATGGAAAATGCAGGTGAGGCTGTATACTTTGTGATCCACAATGAATTTGGGATAGCAGGGAAACGATTCATCATCTTTTGTGGGATTGGCAACAACGGTGGCGATGGGTTCGTTGTTGCACGAAAGCTTCACTCGAATGGGGGACTGGTCACGGTGTTCCTTCTTGGAGACAGCAAAGAACTAACGGGATGCGCAAGGGACAATTTTGACACAATTTCCACTCTTCCAATCCAGGTTGAAAGGCTTACCTCCCTGGAGCAGGCCACATCTTGTCTCCCTCACTGCGATGCGATTATTGATGCCATTTTTGGAACTGGCCTCACAAGGGAGGTAGGCGGGATCTATAGAGAAATAATCGAACTCATCAACGGGAGCCAGAGAACAGTTTTCAGCGTTGATGTTCCTTCAGGCGTAAACGGCAATACTGGGCAGAGTATGGGATGTGCTGTCAGGGCTCACTATACCGTAACGTTTGGCCTACCGAAGTTGGGAAATCTGCTTTACCCGGGCTTCGACCTCTGCGGGAAGCTGTACGTGACGCATATCTCCTTTCCCCCCTCCCTTTACAATACTGATGACATAAGGGTAGAAACAAATGACCCCTTACCAATTCCGGGAAGAGGGGAAGATACCCACAAGGGGAACTACGGAAAGGTCCTCTTTATTGCAGGGTCCTCAAGTTACCTTGGTGCCCCCTACTTTTCTGCACTCTCCTTTCTTAAGGCCGGTGGAGGGCTCTCATACCTGGCCTCCCCTCAATCAATAACCAACTTCTTGGCCACCAAGGGAAGCGAGATCGTCTTTGCGCCACAGAAGGAGACAGACACAGGGAGCTTATCCCTCAAGGCCAGGGACGATCTGCTGGAATTCTCGGACAGGGTTGATATGGTTGTTATGGGCCCAGGATTATCACTGCATGAGGAGACACAGGAACTGGTAAGGGAGCTAGCACCAGAGATCAACAAGCCGTTGGTGATTGACGGTGATGGTATTACCGCCATCTCAAAGGCTGTAGACCTCATAAAAGAGAGAAGGGAAAGGACAATCCTGACCCCTCACCTTGGTGAGATGTCCAGGATCATAAGAGCAGATATAGGGGAGATCCACTCAAATAAGGTCCCTCTCTTGGCTAAGACATGCAAAGAACTGAATGCCATGATAATCTTAAAGGGCGCCCATACATTAGTAGGTTACCCTGAGGAACGGATCTTCATTAACATGAGCGGAAATCCTGGTATGGCCACTGCTGGAAGCGGAGATGTCCTGGTGGGTACCATTGCAGCCATGTTTGGCCTTGGGTTCTCAGTAGAGGAGGCCACCAGGATGGGGGTGTTTATGCATGGTCTGGCCGGAGACCTTGCAATGAGAGATATAGGGGGGGATGGAATAGTCGCCGGGGACATCATGAACTATCTCCCTGAAGCGGTACAATATTGCAGGGAGCATCTTGAAGATATTACCAAAAACACCTATGAAAGCATCTATATTGTCTAGGAGGCGATAGAAGGGCATGGATCTCAGAAAGGCAGGCTCAAGAGTTCGCAAGGGGATATGTAAACCCTACAAGTGGACGGAATGGGAGCTCCCAGGACTTCTATACTGAGATAGATAAACGTACCGATAGGAGACCGTAAGACGTTTAAAGAATTTTGGAACGCTTTAATTCGTTTCATAAGGAGAAAGGAGGGGATCAGGATGAAGGGAAGAGCCGCTATTTTCTTCATTGTCTTCAGCTTCGTGGTGGTCTTTTTTGGATGTGCCGAGAGCAGGATTTATCTCATGGATATTGAATATATCCAGGAGGAGGAGGCACCTCCTACCTCAAAGACCGTGGGCATTTGTCCCTTTCAGGATGCAAGGGGGGAAAAGGAGAAAGAGGCCATTGGCAGGCGATATCGAGGTGGTGACAGAGTGGATCTCATCAAGGTTAAAGGGGCCAGCCTCTCCGAAGCCATCACCCAGGCTGTGAAGGACTACTTTGTCGGGAAGGGATTCGAGGTTACCGATTGCAAGGGATGGGACAAAACCGCTGAGGGACTCGACCGCCTGCCCAGGGACCTCTCTCTTGTCGTGGGAGGAAAGATTGATTCGTTTATGGTTGAAGCCCGGTCAGGTGTTACGGCCACAGATACTCGTTACACGGTGAAGATGGATGCCTTCATCGGTCAAGTGGAGAAAAGGAATCTGATCATCCGCTCCATAGAGAGCGCACCCAAGTCCAAGAAGGTAAAGTTTGATCTGGAGGAGGTCATGGCTCAATTGAACAGCACTTTGACAGAGGTGATCCAGAAGCTGTTTGAGGGGAAGTACTGAGCTAGGGCCACCATTCAGTTTTGTTCCCCAGCATGACCTGTCGGAATAGATCCCATTTCGCATGGGGCTCCAGAAGAGTAACACATCGAAGAGGGCAGACCCTTGACCTGAAACCGGCTCTTTGCCTCGCGCTGAGTTCCAGCAGGAGAGGGCAGGGGATTTTTGCCTACCTCATGTATCCTCCCTATTGATTCCATGCTATAGCCACAAGGGTTCACCAAAAGGCTGAAACCAGCCAGAATACCGGGTATTGAAAAGCCGAATCCTGATGACTATCTTATCAATTATCGCAGCTAATCCGAAAGGAACACGTGCTCATTAATGAACTGGCTGGGCAACGCTAGCCAGCGGTAAGAGCACTGGATGCCGGAGTTAGGTTGATCGAGGAAAGGAGTAACGTAAAAATGGCGAAGCTTATCCGACTGGAGGACCATACTGAGAAGCTGGATAACATGCCCAGCGAGCTACCGGTGTTGCCCTTGCGTAACACCGTTGCATACCCCTTCTCCATGTTGCCTCTGGTAGTTGGTATTCAGCGGTCAGTGAAATTGGTCAAAAATGCCTTAAAGGGCGATCAACTAGTTGGGCTCATTGCCATGAAGGATCCCTCAATTGAGGAGCCGCAGCCGGGCCAGGTTTACGAGACTGGGACCGTAGCGAAGGTTTACAAAGTGATAAAGGGAGCCGACAAGACCCTTCAGGTGATCGTCCAGGGTCTGGAGCGCTTCCGCGTTGAGCACTGGATAGACACGCAGCCCTACCTGCGAGCCCACGTTGTGCTGGTGCCGGACGTGGTTGAGCCAGGAGTCGAGTTGGACGCCTTATGGCGCAGCCTGCGCGACCTTGCGCAGGAGGTTATTTCCCTTACACCAAGTTTGCCGGAGGAGATAGGCAAGTTGCTGAACCAGGTGAAAGACCCGCGTTACCTGACCTACCTCGTGGCAGCAAACGCAGGTCTGGAGGTAGCAGAAGGTCAGCGGATTTTGGAGATGCACGACGTCAAGGACAGATTGCGAGCCTTGATCTCGCATCTAGCGCATGAGAAGGAAGTCTTGAGTCTGGGTCACAAGATTCAGACAGAAGCTAGAGAGGAGATGGACAAGGCACAGCGGGAATACTATCTGCGCCAACAACTCAAGGCAATTCAAAAGGAGCTGGGTGAAATCGATGAAGGGCAGTCATCGGCAGCCGAGTATGGCGAGAAGATCGAAAAGGCCCATTTGCCTGAGGAGGCCAAGAGAGAGGCCCAGCGTGAGTTGAAGCGACTTACCGGGATGTCACCGCAGTCGGCTGAGTACTCCGTTATTAGGACCTATCTTGACTGGCTGGTGGAGTTGCCGTGGAGTTTTGTGAGCGAAGATCAGTTGGATATCAACCACGCCCGTGAGGTGTTAGACACGGACCACTATGACCTCCAAGAGGTCAAGGATCGCATTATCGAATACTTAGGGGTGCGCAAGCTGGTCGAGGAACGAGGTGTACAGATGGAACCGGGCGAAGATGCGACCGCGGGCAAGGCTGTGGGGGCGATTCTCTGCTTTGTTGGCCCCCCGGGTGTCGGCAAGACCAGTCTAGGGCAGAGTATTGCCCGTGCGCTGGGTCGCAAGTTTACCCGCATGAGCCTGGGAGGCATGCGCGACGAGGCTGAGATTCGCGGCCATCGCCGCACTTACATCGGCGCTATGCCAGGCCGGATTATCCAGGCCATCAGGCGGGCGGGCACACGAAATCCAGTCTTCATGCTCGATGAGGTGGACAAGATCGGAGTTGACTGGCGGGGAGATCCGAGCAGTGCCTTGCTGGAGGTGCTCGATCCGGCACAAAATCATACCTTCCGCGATCACTACCTGGATGTGAACTTTGACCTCAGCGAGGTGATCTTCATTACTACGGCAAACCAGCTCGAGACAGTTCCGCCGGCCCTGCGCGATCGTATGGAGGTGATACACTTGGAAGGATACACGGAGTACGAGAAGACCCACATTGCCCAGCGCTACCTCGTGCCACGCCAGCTGAAGGCCAGTGGACTGAGGGAAGGTGAGATTATCTTCACCGAGGAGGCGCTGGGTAAGATAGTGCAGGACTATACGAGGGAAGCCGGGGTTCGTAACCTCGAGCGGCAGATCGGCACTATTTCCCGGAAGGGCGCGGTGAGGATCGCCGCCGGGGAGGTGACGCAGCTAACGATCACCCCTGAGATAGTGCGCGAGTATCTGAGGAAGGAGCGGTTCGACTCAGAGGTGTCGGAGTTCATCAAGATCCCGGGAATTGCCACAGGCCTTTCGGTAACACCGGTGGGAGGTGAGATCCTCTTTATCGAGGCGACGAGCATGAGGGGGAAGGGTGAGCTGACCCTGACCGGCCAGCTGGGTGATGTAATGCGCGAGAGCGCGCATATTGCACACAACTACGTGCGCTCCAAGGCCAGGCAGTTAGGGGTGGATCCGGATCTCTTTGAGAGGACCGATGTGCACGTCCACGTGCCAGCTGGTGCCATCCCCAAAGACGGCCCGTCTGCCGGTGTGGCAATGCTCATAGCCATAGCCAGCCTCTTCACCGGGCGACCGGTACGCGGCCATCTCGGCATGACAGGCGAGGTCACGCTCCGGGGCCGCATGCTGCCCGTAGGGGGTATTAAGATGAAGGTGCTGGCTGCGCACCGTGCGGGGCTCACAATGGTCATCCTGCCCAAGCGCAATATGCGTGACCTGGAGGAGTTGCCTGAGGAGGTGCGGAAGGCTATGACTTTCGTGCCGGTTGAGTGGATCGACGAGGCCCTTAAGGTAGCACTGGTACCTGCGGACGTGGAGACCGAGGTTCCGGCAGCAGTGAGTGGCAGGGGCCCTGTGTGGCAGCCGGAAGTGAGTCTCAATTAGTCTGCATTATCAGCGGGGTCAGCCTTTCCATCAGTCTACCGACGGCATGCATTTTTGCTGGGACGGAACACGAATGAGGTGGACTCAGGAGGATCAACCCTGAGGCCGGTTGCTATCTCACCGGGATTTCAGTTTTCAAGGGTCAACTGCTGCTCTTTATTGGGTAGTAGCCCAGGGAGGGCCACGTCTGATTGGTCGGAAATACACCATTTTGAAACGTCCCTCTACAGCCCCTTTTTTAAGGGCATAAAGCAAAAAAGAGATACACATAGCTTTCACTTTGACGTTACGATGCTCGCCAGGGGATTTGAGTTGAAAATTTTGTCTGTTGTGATAAGTTTCTCGGAGTGAGTTTTGTTTAGTGGGGAGGTAGGGATGGCGAGTTTAAATAAGGTAATGTTAATAGGGTACCTTGGTGCTGACCCAGAAATAAGGTACACACCAAGCGGTGCGGCTGTTGCCAACTTTAGAATAGCAACAACAGAACAATGGAGGAGTAAAGAAGGGGAGAAGGAAGAGAGGACAGAGTGGCACAGGATCGTGGCCTGGAGAGAGCTGGGAGAAAGATGTGGAGAATATCTCCACAAGGGTAGTCTTGTCTATATAGAGGGAAAAATACAGACAAGGGATTGGGAGGACCGGGACGGCAACAAAAGGTATACGACGGAGATTATTGCCCAGCGAATGCAGATGCTTGACAGGGCAGCAAAGGCAGCAGAGGATGTGTCTGTCGAGGAACGTTTTGCGCCGGAGGAGCCAGTAGACTTGCCTGAGGACGACATACCATTCTAGAGAATCCTCGACGGGCTACTCTTCGAGTTTTTCCGCTTCCTTCTCATTATCGCTGGTATCGGCGGGAATCTCTTCAGGCTTTTCGGAAGTGGCCTGCTTAAAGTTCTTTATTCCCCTACCGAGACCTCTCCCGATCTCAGGAAGCTTGCCGGCCCCAAAGATTATCAAGATAATAACCAGAATTATAAGCAATTCTGGCATCCCAAGACCAAACATTCGTACACCTCTCTGCTCAACAATTTCCTACTCTTTTATAATGATTCAATCCGACAAGTCAATCAATTTTTAGCAAGGGACGTGCGGGAATCTTTGAAGACCTCCAAGGCCGTTTGTCCCAGCTGCCCAAGGTTGAGGACTACAGTTATTCCATGAGATTTGAGGGAGTTTATCTTATCCTCAGCCTTTCCCTTACCCCCTGAAATTATGGCCCCCGCATGGCCCATCCTTCTTCCTAGTGGCGCTGTCTGTCCAGCAATAAAGGCCAGTACAGGTTTATCAAATTCTTCCTCTATGTACTCCGCAGCCTCTTCCTCAGCCGTACCGCCTATTTCCCCAATGAGCACGGCACCCTTTGTTTCCCTATCCTCTTTGAACCACCTTAAATGATCTATGAAGGAGGTTCCAACAATTGGGTCGCCGCCTATACCGATACAGGTAGACTGTCCTAATCCAACTCTTGTGAGCTGGTCTACAACTTCATAGGTGAGGGTGCCGCTCCTTGAAATCACCCCGACACCTCCCCGGTTGTGAATGTGGCCTGGCATGATGCCTACCTTTGTCTTCCCTGGGGAAATAATCCCCGGAGTGTTTGGGCCGATCAGGAAACTGCCGCGCTTCCCAATAAAATGAGCTGTCTTCACCATATCGAGGGTGGGAATCCCCTCAGTAATGCAGACAATGACATGTATACCTGCATCTGCAGCCTCGAATATGGCATCGGAGGCAAATGGGGGTGGCACGAAGATGCATGAGGCATTGGCACCGTACCTATCCACAGCATCCCTTATCCTATTCAAAACCGGTATGCCCTCAACTCTTTGGCCACCTTTACCAGGTGTTACACCAGCCACGATATTGGTGCCGTAAGCCAACATTTGTCTTGTGTGGAATGTCCCTTCTTTCCCTGTGATTCCCTGGACAACGACCTTTGTATTCTCATCAACCAGGATACTCATCCGATCACCCCATTCTTCCCTTCGTCACAGCACATCAACTCACTTGACTCGCCACCATCCGAGCAGCTTCTTCCATGTCTTTCGCCACTGAGAAATCAAGATCCGAATTCCTTAATATCTGTCTTCCCTCCTCGACATTTGTTCCCTCTAACCTAACGATCAGGGGGACCTTTATGTCTACCTCTTTGGCAGCCTTTACCACGCCCCTTGCCAGGACATCACATCTCATTATGCCACCGAATATATTGATCAGGATTGCCTTGACCCTCGCGTCACTGAGGATGATTTTTAGCCCGTTAGTGACCATCTCCTCACTTGCACCACCGCCGACATCTAGGAAATTGGCTGGTTCAGCTCCGGCTAGTTTGATTAGGTCCATTGTTGCCATTGCTAAACCAGCCCCGTTTACCATAGCACCAATGTTGCCATCTAGCCTGATATAGTTCAGATTATACTGAGATGCCTTTACCTCCAATTCGTCCATTTCATATGGATCGTGGAGGTGGGCTACCTCTTTCTGCCTGAATAGGGCATTATCATCGAAGTTGATCTTCGCATCCAATGCAACCGGCTTGCCCGATTTGGTAATAACTAAGGGATTGATCTCAACCAGGGAGCAGTCNTTGGTTATAAATAACTTATAGAGTTGGCTCGTTATTGCTGAAAGCACTTTGAGTACTTCTTTGTCTGGTATTGGCTCAATAGCGTAGAAGAGATTCCTGGCCTGATAGGGCATAAATCCTTGGGTAATGTCTATGGTTTCAAGTAGGACAAGTTCCGGATGCTTAGANGAGACNTCTTCAATTTCCATTCCTCCTGCTNGGCTAAAGATCATTACCGGGGATGCCAGCTTTCGATCAATCACAATACCGAGATAGAATTCTCTCTCAATATCCANCCCCTCCTCTACCAATACCTGTCGGACCTTTTGACCAGAGGGACCGGTCTGAGGTGTGATCAGAGGATTTGAGAGGACCTCATCAGCCGCTTTCCCCACATCGTGAGGGCTGTTCGCCACCCTTATTCCCCCACCCTTTCCCCTCCCGCCAGCATGAATCTGGGCCTTGACCACCCAAGGAGGACCAGGCAAGCCCTGTGCTACCTCTGCTGCCTGCCCCGGTGTATAAGCTACTTTGCCTGATGGAACCGGTATGCCAAAGGTGCGAAAGAGGTCCTTTGCCTGAAACTCGTGAATTTTCATACCCACCTAATCCATTCCCATGATTTGCTATACGGAATTTTCAAATCGAATCTTATTATCCTTTGCCTCTCAAATGTCAAGGACAAAGGATAGGTATCCTCCGCCGTGGACTTTGGCCTATGGGTCAGCCTCATGGTCTTGCCGCTCCTTCCGATAGTCCTATTGCGGCGGCCTGTCTGAAGATGTTAGGGCTAAAAGGAATCAAGGGGTGGGGGGAGGGCCTTGGCCCCTTAGGAAGACAATGGTTGCGCCCCAACTTGAGGGGCCTGGATCTTGTTTGAAGGAGAGGACCAGAGGGTGCCTCTTCAAGACGGACTTCACGGTACGGCGCAAGATACCCTTTCCCTTCCCGTGAACTATCTTAACCTCCAATATGCCTTTCTGATAGCAGCAATTGAGGTACTCATCCACAACACTAGAGGCATCCTTTGGTGCAAAGGTGTGGAGATCTATCACCCCGTCAATTGGGATATGTACGGGTGAATCATTCATGGAATGGAGCTTCTCTACTCTACCTTCACCTGAGTGGCCTTTTCCTCTGCCTTCCTTGGATATCTCTTCTCTATCTTATCTATCCTCTTATCAATAACATCATCAACAAAAGACCTGATTCCCTTCAAACACTCTATCCTGCTCTTCGCTATGTGTTCGCGAAACTCGGCACCAAGACCGATCCTTCCTTCCAGCCAGGAAAAAAACCGACCAAGAGAGCAAAAGGCCTCCTCAGTACCTATTTCCTCTCCACTTTTAGGTTTTTTCCTTTCCATCGTCCTTTCCTCCGAAGACAATATTTAAATACTTACCCTCCATCTTTGCCTTGACATCTCTGTAGCTAGCGACATATCTCGGCACGAGGATGTGCTTCCTGAATCCTCCTATCGTTATGACTATCTCCTCGGGAAGCCTGTTTAATTCTACCTCTTGTTTTGTGAGAAAGGGAAGTTTAATCCTTATGAAAAATTGGCCATCCTTCTGGCGGAATTCGTAAGGCTTCTCTGTAAAGAAATGTCTCGTTGGATCACGGTCACCATATATATTCGCCCCAAGCTTTCTTAGGTTTCCCCTTCCCAGAGGCTCATTTTTAAACAGGTCTACGGGAAATATGGGAACAGGGTTGAAATATTCCTCTGCCAGTTTCATGTATCTCCTCTGACACTCCTTCCAGTCATCGAAGTATTTCTCCTCAAGATTACCTGGCAGAATCCTGTTCATGACTATCGCATCAACGCACATCTTATAGAGGGAAAAATACAAAAACGTCCTCTGTGTTTCTTTCAGGACTACTTTCTCGGGATTAGTCACAAGCCTTACAGTGGTTATAGTGGGATCAGTGAGGATCTTATCTATGCCCTTCAGTCTTAGAAAGAGCTCCTCAAGGGCCTTAAAATAATCATCCTCGGGGAGGGGGACCCCGTAAAAGCGTCTTGCCACTGGCCTGAGGTAGCTTACTACCCTGCGCTCAATCTTGAATATCTTCCTAATATACCATTCAAGTGTCGTGGGGATGCTGATGAACCTCAGAGATTCCCCGGTGGGTGCACAATCGAGAATAATTACCTCAAAATCACCCGCCTGCGCGTATCGGTTTATGTAAAGAAGGGAACTCACTTCCTCCATACCAGGTAGGATAGCGAGTTCCTCAGCCAGTATCTCATCCAGACCTGATGTGTTGAATAGGCTGGCTATGTATCTGTGGACGTCTCCCCAGTTGCCCTGGATCTCTTCATTAATATCGAGTTCCTGGATCCATAGCCGATCTGCTACCTTCACTGGCTTCCCCCTATTTTTGTCCATTAAACCCTTATTGAGTGCAAAGACGTCGCTCAGGCTGTGCGCAATATCTAAGGACATTATCAAGGTCTTATAGCCGGCCTCAACTGCTCTTATACCTGTTGCGCTGGCAATACTGGTCTTGCCCACTCCTCCCTTCCCAGCAAACATTATGATCCTCATATTTCCTCTTCTCTAAGTATTCTTTCAGGTGACGGATGATCTATTCTATAATCCCGTCTGCGCTCTTAGATCTCATAGTATTTTCATTCGCTTATATAATAGATTTTTAAGCAACTTAGGGAGGTTTCGTCAAGTAGGTTAACTGTCTATGCCTGTACATAGCCCACGGGCATTTATTAGCTGCTCGATGGGTGGAATGAGGCAAAGAGCAAGGCAAGAGGTGGAAAGCACAAGGTGTTAGTGGTGAGGTACAGGGCGGAGCAAAGCGTTAAGGGCCAGCCCTCTTGATATTGTACTTCTTTATCTTGCTGTACAACGTGCCTCGGGCAATTTCCAGCTCCTTAGCAGCCTGCTTCAAGTTCCAGTTCGTTTCGTCCAGGACCTTGCGTATCAGGGTCGATTCCGCAAGAGGGAGTGACCTGGAATAGAGATGGAGGACGAATTTCTTTGGCTGAAAGTCTTTCTTCATATATTCAGGCAGGCGGTCCGGGGTGATTTCGCTTCCCTTGGAAAAGACAACTGCCTGCTCAACAACATTTGACAGTTCCCTCACATTTCCAGGCCATCTGTAGGACATAAAGATCTCATAACTCTCCTTTGACAGGCCTTTTATGTTCTTATTGTTCTTTTGAGCATACACGTACACAAAGTAGTTGGTAAGCAAAAGTATGTCATCTCCTCTCTCTCGAAGGGGCGGTAGGTGAATCGATGCTGCATTGATGCGATAGAAGAGGTCTTCGCGGATCCTTCTTTCCTTGACCACCTGGTATATGTCCTTATTAGTGGCACAGATGATTCTTACGTCGGAGTGAAGGGTCTTGGTTCCTCCTACCCTCTCAAAGTTACCATCATCAAGAACACGGAGCAGTTTCGCCTGCATCTGAAACGGCATCTCACCGATCTCATCTAAGAACAGGGTCCCCCCGTTTGCCAGTTCAAATCTTCCCTTCTTCTGCGCGACCGCTGTGGTAAAGGCACCCTTTTCGTGGCCAAAGAGTTCACTCTCAATGAGGCCTTCTGGAAGTGAAGCACAGTTGAGTTTAATATACGGGCCTCCCTTTCTGGTGCTCGTATAGTGGATGGCGCTGGCGACGAGTTCCTTGCCAGTGCCGCTTTCACCTGTCACCAGAACTGGAATGTCTGCACTGGCAACATCTTGGATCCGATGAAAGATATCGAGCATCTGCGGTGCCTTCCCTATGATATTTTCGAATCGGTACGTCCTCCTGCGATCTTCGTGGGGATAGATGCTCTTTTTCCAAAAACGTTTATGCTCAGCTACCCTATCAATGAGGGCAAACAATCCCTTCTGATCGAGGGGTTTCAGGACATAATCAAAAGCCGCCTGGCTTGTCTCCTTGAGGGCCAATTCTGTGGTGCCGTTCCCGGTCAACAATACCACAAAGACCTCAGGGTATCTTTGTTTCAACCGGTTCAGGAGCTCCATTCCGCCCATACGAGGCATGTGTAATCCGGTAAATACCAGGTCAAGGGCTGCCTGGTCAAAGCATCTTAAGGCCTCGATCCCATCTCCTGCAGTGCGGACATGAAACCCCCTGGGCTCCAAAAGGTCCCTAAGCGTTTCGCGTATGGTCGGATCATTGTTTACTATAAGGATTTTCAAATCGTCGCCCATATGTCTCCTGCCACGAATGTCCTCTGGGGAGCAGATTGACGATTATTTTTCAAATGAAATAAGCACCTTCTCTTTTCGGGAGATAAAGGTAGCATGATAGGGATCATACGTCAAGGGGAAGCAACAACTATTAAAAGACCCTGTGCATCCAAACAGAAGGCGGCCAGGATCAGATACTAGAATGAAAATTGACACGCGAGCAAAAGAGTTTTGTCTGTATCGGGTCTAACGGGAACAATAGTTATCGTTGCGCGTTTTTTCAAATAGTTCAAGAATCTGTCCCTCTCATCTCGGTTATACTTATGAGCGCTGCTCACGGCACTATAGATGTTTCCTGAGTAAAAGCCAAGGGCAAAGAGGGTAATAACCCCTCCAAGGCCATCCAAGTCGTGATCAAAGGCCTCATAGGCGGCATAGATCATTGCACCATTCAACAAGAATGATATAAAAGCATCCCTTTTTCTATCACAATAGAGATGCCCTGCCCCAGGGATGATGGCAAACAATCCAGCCATAGTGGGACTTTTTCTCCTTATGGGCCTCCTCTTTTTGAGCCCAATTAAGATTTGCTTGAGGTTGTATCTTTCCCTGTTTTCAGGGGAGATCTTTTCAAAGCTCTCGCAGGCCCTTTCCCACATACCCATTTCCAGATAGACCCACCCCTTTTGGTAATGGGCCTCATCCCTGAGCTGTTGATCTGGTGCAATGGTTATCAAGTTGTCAAGGGTTGTAAGGGCCATGTCATAGTGCTTGAGCAGGACATATGCCTTGCTTACTCCAAGATATGATTTGAGGGCATATTCAGTGTGCCGGTAATCCTCTATAAGGGGATTAAATGCCTGGATGGCTTCTCTATACCGTTCACCTCTCAGGTAAGAAAGCCCGATCATGTACCTGGCAAGGGGGACCTTATCGGATAGAGGGAAGAAATAGATGAACCGCTCGTATTCTCCAATAGCCCTGTAATACTCACCCCTTTGAAAATACTGTTCCGCAAACTCAAATTGGCGCCCAGGATCGAGCAGGATTTCCGCAGTGGCATATGGATGGATGGAAAAGAGGAGGAAAAGGAGAAATAGGCCACTGCAGGACCTAGCGCCCATTATACCACCAGAAATCGTTGTTTTCTAAGGGATCATAACATCTGAACTCCCCATTCACTGTGACCTCCGGGGACAATCGTAACTCATCCCTCCCGCACCTGAACAGGCGGTCACAGGTCATCAGCCAACCAATAAAGAGGCCATGTCTTTTAAAACACAGGAGGCTGTATTCCGAGCAGGTTGGATACATGGGACAGCTCTTACCATCGATTGGGGAAATATAGGTCCTGTAGAGCTCAACCATGAAAGGCAGGGGATTGAATCGCTGATCCGCTCGTTTCTGAGGCGTTTTCTCAGACCTACCCTGGCCCCAAGGTCCTTTTAAGGGAGCGGCATACACAGAGGAGGCAAAAAAGAAAAAGAGGGCGAGGAGGGCGGCGGCTCGAGGAATATCGGAATACAGGTGGCTAAATGGCGATATTTTCCCCTTATGCCTTGGATTTCCGGCTTGCTTTGGCATTTGAGCTTTGTCGGCTGTCACTTCTGCGTTACCCTCAGTACCTCCTCTGCAGTTGTTATCCCATTGAGCACCTTCGAGGCCCCGGTTTGACGGAGGGAAGTCATCCCCTGCCGAACGGCCCTTCGCTTTATGGTATTAGAATCCGAGGTCTTCAATATCAGATTCTTCATCGCGTCATCCAAGACCATCAGCTCAAAGATACCGGTTCTCCCCTTATATCCAGTGTTGAGGCAGCCCTGGCAACCTTCGGCCCTGTATATCTTCTTGCCCGCATACATCTCAGGGGTTATGCCAATATTTTGCAGGGATTCTTCGTCGGGGATATAACCTGTTTTGCATTCATCGCAGACCCTTCTCACCAGCCTNTGCGCCAATATCGCGATNACCGACGAGCTCACCAGAAAGTGTTCTACGCCCATATTGATAAGCCGTGTCACTGCGCTGGCCGAATCATTTGTATGGAGCGTGGAAAATACCAGGTGACCTGTCAATGCAGCCTGAATAGCTATTTCCGCGGTCTCCAGATCCCGTATCTCACCCACAAGGATCACGTCAGGGTCCTGGCGAACAATTGAGCGCAGGCCGTTGGCAAAGGTAAGGTCGATCTTGGGATTGACCTGAATCTGCCCAATCCCCTCAATCTGGTATTCAATAGGGTCCTCTATAGTGATGATATTGATGTCTGGGTTGTTGATGGTACTGAGGGCAGCGTAGAGGGTTGTGGTCTTTCCACTCCCGGTTGGCCCCGTAACAAGGATAATACCATGGGCAGACGTAATGAGCCCCTTAAATACCCCCAGGCCCTCCTCAGACATGCCGAGGTCGGAAAGCTTTAGCAACACGTTGGTCTTATCCAGCAATCTTAGTACAACGCGCTCGCCAAAGGCGATAGGGATGGTAGAGACACGGATATCAACATCTTTATCTCCTACTCTGATCTCAATCCTTCCATCCTGGGGAAGCCTCTTCTCAGCGATATTCAATTTGGCCATGATCTTGACTCTGGATACCAACGTTGACTGAATATGCTTTGGCGCAGAGAGCATATCGTACAGGATGCCATCCACCCTGTACCTGATCTTGATCCTGTTTTGATAGGGCTCGATATGTATATCGCTGGCCCTGGCCTTTACTGCCTGGGATAGAATCAGATTTACCAGTTTGATGATGGGGGCATCACTTGTATCATCCAGCAGGTCGCCGGTTTCCTCAACAGCAGAGATGATCAGGTCCGTGTCCTCCTCAGGCAGGTCCTGAATCACTTGTTCAGGGGAGTCACGGCTCATATCATAGGCAAAATTGATGGCCGAAAGGATGGCGGAATGTGAGGCAAGCACTGTCTTCGCACCATCCCAGCCCAGGATCAACAGCAGATCGTCAAGGGGCTGAAACAACATCGGATCATTGACGGCGATATAGGCCCCATCACGGGTAGCTACTGGGACCATTTTGTATTTTTTCAGAAACTGGATGGGGACATGCTGGGTAAAATCGATATCCATGTCCTCCGTGGAGATGGTAGGCCATAGTGGCAGTCCAAATTGAATGCCGAGGGCCTTGAGCAGGTCTGCCTCTACTATTACCCCTTTCTGGATCAGGATCTCCCCTATCCTGCCCCCCCTTTCCTTTTGGATCTGGAGGGCTTCTGCAAGCGCCTCCTCTGAAAGGGGGCAAATCTCCTTTAATATCTCTCCGATTAGTCTATGGTCCATAACCTGAGCATCCTCACTTAACAGATGAGCTCTGATCGGTGAGCTCCGGTTTTTTGTACATCTTGATAGCACCTCCCCCGATGCTCTCCATTTCCTCCTTCTTCTCTCTGTAAAGCTCCTCGGCCTCCATGGGGTTTTCAATTATGTGCGGTGTCAGAAAGACAAAGAGGTTGGTCTTGTTCTGGACCTTGGACACAGATCTGAAAAGCCATCCCAGACCCGGGATATCCCCAAGGCAGGGTACCTTATAAGTCCCGCTTTCAGTACTTTCGCCAATCATCCCACCGATCACCACGGTATTCTTATCCTTCACGATAACCGTGGTCTCTGCAGTCCGCTTCAGCGTGGTTGGCTTAAATTCTACTGTCCCTGCCTTTAATTTTACCAGCTCCTGAAAGATCTTGAGGCGGACAAATCGCTCCTGGTTGATCTGGGGGGTGACCTTGAGTGTGACACCAACATCCCTGTACTCATACGTCGCGTACTCGCGCTCAGTGACACCTGTGATCTCCTCTCTTGTAAGATAGGGGACATTTTCCCCCACCATGATCTCCGCCTCCTCATTATCAGTTGTCAGGATCTGAGGTGTTGAGATTATATTCACGTCGGAATCCTTTTGATATGCCCGTAGTACAGCCCATATACTGGGAAACTTAATGTCGCCGATTGTGATGTAATCACCGAGGACACCCAAGGAAAGTCCCAGTGGAAGACTGGCGGCCCCTGTAGTGATATCAATGGTTGGAAACATACCCTCTCCAGTAATAGAGCCTCCAAACGCACCAATATCCTTACCCTCATGACTGCCGATTTCCTCTACTGCATGCCACTCCGTGCCAAGCCTGAAATCTTTATCCACATTAACCTCCATGATCAAAGCCTCGAGATACACCATCCGCCTGGGGATATCGAGTTTCTTAATGATATCTTCGAGGACGAGATAATCGTGCCTTTTCGCCTGAATTATCAGGGAATTGGTTGCCTTATCCGCGACGATCTGGACTTCCTTAGAGATAACAGGTGTCTTCCCCTTTACCACCTCCTTTCTCTCTTCAGAAGGAAGGACTGTTAAGACCTTCACGAGATCTTCGGCGATTGCGTTCTGAAGGTAGTAGACATGGATATCTCCCTCACCCCGGGGGATTTCCATGTCCAAGAGCCCTACAAGCTCCTTAACGCGAAAGGTATCATCTTCCGTCGCAAGCACTATCAGGCAATTGGTCCTCTCATCAGGCACAATGCTGATAGCAGGGCCTATGGGTTCGCCCTTTTTGGGCCTTCTGACTTGCCTTTGAAAGATATCTCCGAGTGATTTCGACAGGTCAGACGCCGTGGCATGTTGAAGGGGGATCACCGATATCTCCTCGCCAATACCCACGACATCAATCTCCTTTACAATCCGGAGCAGCCGTTTGATATTGGAAAGTACATCGGTAACAATCAGCATCCTGGTAGGGGGGTATGAGACGATGACGCTGCTCTTGGATATCAAGGGGGTAAAGAGTTTTTTCAGTTCATCGGGATTAGCGTACTCAAGCGGAATTAGCTGGGTGGCAACCTTGTCTTCAGGGGTGATAGCCTCTTGGCGCAGCCTGGTTTCAATACTTTTAGTCCTGGCTTCAAGGGCGGGCACGATCTTTATGATATTTCCGGCAGGCACGGTCGTGAATCCATGAACCTCCAGAACTGATTCAAAGACCTTGTAGGCCTCTTTTACCGATATCTTGGTCGGAGAGATAATTGTCACCTTTCCCCTAACCCCTTTATCAACTACAAAGTTCTTGCCTGTCAATTCGCTGATGAATTTGATGAAGATGCCAATATCTACATTGTCAAAATCGATAGTGACATAACGTTCATCTGGTTCTTGTCTTTTCAGGACCCTCTTCTCCTCGACGGGTTTTTTTCCTGGTAGCACCTTCCTTTGAGCCTCGGGGGGTTTTTCCTTTACAGCAGGCTTTACCTGAGCCGGTCTTTCAGCTGGCTGTGTGGACTCAGGAGCGACAGGTGTCACGCCTTCCTCCCCAGCAATCCTTGCCCCTGGTGCCAAGGAGCTATTGGTAAGTAATAGGAGTCCTATCCACCAAGAACAGAGGATAACTCGAATTCTTGTTTTAGATTTCATGGTCAATTCATTCACTCCGCATTATCTCTTCAAATCCTGGCACGCCCCTGAGGTTTTGCAGGTCTCTGTCATTTCGAGCCCACTCGCCTACCGATTCGTCCAGCGAAACTGCCTTCTTGAGTTGCGCCAGACTCTTCATCACCTCCCCCTTAAGGGCATAGAGGCATGCCAAATTGTAGTACGGGTCAACGTACTCTGGTTTCTGTTGAATGGCATCTTCGAGGCTTTTTTGGGCCTCTGAGTAGTTTCCCTCTTGAATATATATGACCCCTAAGTTATTCAATGCGTACACATGGCCTGGGTCGAGCATGAGGGCCCTGTGATAGAGTCTCCTGGCCTCCTCCAAGCGGCTCATCTTCTGAAGGTGTCTTGCCCTGTCATAGAGGTCTTTTGCATTGACAGAGATCTCTGGTACGGGCCTTACCTCGGGATTCGGATTCTCAGGAACCGCTATTGTCCCTTCATTACCGGAATCCAACCAGGAATAGAGAGCAAGGCCAAGCACAATGACGAGAAGGGAGATCAACCACAATGGTCTCAGAGAAAAAATGCCCACTTTGCGCCTGGGCGAGAAAAAAACCCTTTGGTATCTTGGATACCTGGCATCTTTCTCTTTCTGTGCCTTTCGCAGGGCTTCACGGATGTAGCTCATGTCATTCCAACATCTGATATATTAAGGCCTTGGTCCGCGTACCGGCAATCCCATCGGGTATCAACCCGAGGGCTTCTTGGAACCTCGTTACATGACGAAAGGTTGGATCGTCATAGGTCCCTGTGCTCGCAAGCGGGTATCCCATCTCTTTCAGGGCCTTCTGCACCCTCAAGACACCCGGACCGCTCATTCCCTTGACCAAATAGACGTCTCTGTTTTTATAGGGATAGACCCAGGAGACCTCTTGGGCACAATGGGCCCGAAGGAAATCCCCGGTAACCGGCCTGTGCTTGCCCTCCGCATCCACTACTATGGCCCCATCGGCTGTTACTTCATGGATCAGGAGGTAGCGAGAGGATGAAATGGTGCTGGATATTGTACCAGGCGGTGAGGGCCCTGGAGATTGCGAGGTCCGGGCATGAGCCAAAAGGACCCGAAACGGTTTCTTAAACCTGATATAGTTGTCCGGTTCTGTATTGAATGAAAACAGACCTATATGCACATTGTTTGCAGCATAGCTATCTTCTTGCCCCTTTTCCTTAAAGAGCCTGAACAGTCCTGCTAGGCTTGCTTGCTCATCAAGGAACAAGGTCGCCGCTTCTCTCTTGGGTATGGGGACAGAAATCCTTTTGTTGGTTTCGGATATGGGAACGACGACCTTTTCCTGGGAAGATGGAATATTCACCATATGGGTCCCATAAATCCAGCCGAAAAGGCATGCTACAATGATGAACAATACCATGAAAACCGTTGATAACCTAACGCGTTTCCCGGTCCAATCCCTTACCCTGGACTCGTGCGCTCCAGTGCCCCTAATATCCTCAATTGCCTTCCTCACCGTTCCCTTGGATATGGTGAATTCATCCCTCGCATAGGCAGCTAGGAGGGCCCTATCGCAGATCGCGTTAATCCTCCTCGGATTTCCTTGAGAGGATTTGTAAATTGCCTTTAAGGCACCATTTGTAAACCTCACATTGCCTTTGCTGCCCGCAACCACCAATCGATGTTCCACGTAGCCCTGGACATCCTCGCGATCCAGGGGCCTCAGCTCATAGCGAACCATGATCCTCTCATTAAGCTGCCTCAGTGAAGAAGAGGCCAGGAGCTCCTTCAATTCAGATTGGCCCACAAGAACGATCTGTATCAGTTTCTCCTTGTCTGTTTCCAGGTTGGAAAGCATCCTTATCTGCTCAAGGACAGTGTGTGAAAGGTTTTGGGCTTCATCAATCAAGAGAACCGCATTACCTCCGAGGCTGAAGGTGTAAAGCAGGAACTGATTGAGCCTATCGATATATCCCCTTTTTGTGCCGATGCCTCCATCAAGAACTATGCCAAACTCCTCATTTATTATCTCTAAGAGTTCCGTATCTGAGATAAATGAGTTGAATATGAGGGCGCTCTTTATAGAGTCATCTAAATGGCTAAGAAGCGCTCGGCAGATGGTGGTCTTGCCTGTACCAATTCCGCCGGTAATAGCAATAAAACCCTTTCGTTCGTTAATTCCATAGACGAGATGGTCGAGGGCCTCCTTGTGGTGGGTGCTCAGAAAAAGGTACCGTGGATCTGGTGTCAAATTGAAGGGGTTCTCTTTAAAACCGAAATAGTCTGTGTACATCTTACCTGAATTTATAATCTATTGTTCTCTGCACGCCATTTCTCGTTATCTGTAAGGTTACGTGAGATCCTGATCTCAATTTGCCGTACACCTCCAGCACGTCGTCTGGGCTGTTGATATTCCTGCCGTCTATTCCCTGCACAATATCGCCATTCCTCAATCCCAACTTTTCAAAAAAAGAGCCGGGCCTAATATTAGTGACTGCTAAGCCGTGCGCCCTGCCGTCCTTGAAGTGAGGTCTTATTCGTGCCTGGGACATCAGTTCATGAAGGTTGCTAAGCGATTGCTGCAGATCCGAGCGGCCAACCACGATGCTGGAGCTTTTCTCGGTCGGTTCTGATTCCACGGGTGGCCTTTCGGCCCCTGAGGCAGCGGCTTCTTCTATTGTGAGGATTTCATCCCTATCCCCGACCCTCAAGACTACCTTGCCCCTTAAAATCTTCCTGACTACAGCACTCTGAACACTGTCACCCACCCTATAGAGGCCTTGCTTTTTGTTGTTCATGTCCTCAATAACAGCCACAGCACTCTGTTCATCACCCACAACCGTTCCAAAAAGGGCTACCTTCAGGGAAGTAGGCTGCAGGTCTTCGATCTCTTCTCCGCGCATCTCGTGAGGGGCCTCTTCTCCGGAGAAAAAGATACTTCTTTTGATAATTGCACCATAATAATCCAAAGGAGGCTTCCTATACCCTTTAACAACCGGTAGGCGGTGCATCACATTTCTACGGGTATCGACATCTCTAAGCTTTGCCCTGAGGACCGTGTAGAAGAGATTAACACCAAGAAACATAATGACGGCTAGGGCAAAGAGATTGAATATGATCTGGTAATGCCTTGACATAGTATCCCGTAAACTTAGGTGAATTTGATCTTAGGCTCGCCTATGGTCCCGTAAATAACAAAGGCAACGGTTCCCCTTCTCAGCCCTCTTTTGAAAAGCCGCAGGGCATTGTGGAGTCCACCTGCGTCCTTGAAAAGTGATGCAAATGGCTCAAGGCTTCCTTTTAGATCGAGCGTGCTTTTCGCAAAATCCTCTTTCAAGCTTACAGTTCCCGATAGGGTGCTCTTCATCTGGGGTCCCTCTAATTCTAAACGTGTGAGGTTTATCTTTTGTTCTTTGAGCACCATATCCATCTTAATGTCATTGAAGTCGATGGACTCCAAGCTCAAGATAGGCAATAGAAGCTCAACCCGTCCGTCCAACAGGCTCAGACTCGCCTCCCCGTTGCCACCCATCAGATCTGTCTGCTCTCCACTGTAGTAAACAGTCCCGCTCAGGATTCCATCAACCTTCCTGCCGATCAAATCCTTCAGATACCCATAGGTGCCGATACGAATACCCTTGAGTTCAATTTCCGCATCAAAAGGACCTGACGTGCTGCTGTTTCTAAAATGGATATAACCACTTAGATTACCTCCGTAAGCCAGGCACTCAAAGCGATATTTGCTGTGCCCCCTGAAAAACAACCATGGTCCGGGGCTAATCAAAAGGCTCTCAGCCTCGAAAACCTTTCTGGCAGGGTTGTGTTTCAGTGAGACTTGGGCTTGCCTTAATCTCATACCAAAGGGCGGCCAGGGTCTTACGCGTTCAATGGAAAGAAAGAGCGGTATATTGAAATTACTTGCCCTGGCCTGCAGATAATCCCTCAGGGCATCTGAGGGAAAACGGCAATACAAAAAGCCAATGGCTAAGATAATGCAGTAGCAGATGTATCCAAGCCACCTCTTGTTTCTCGATATGAACTGCCTCATAACAGCAACTTCACTGTTTGTGGTGTTCGTAGAGTCTGTTGTGTTTACTGGGTGTTAACACAAGGAACTCAATAAACCCAACAAACCTAAATCTACTGAAAGGTCAATACCTGTAAGATGGCATCCAATGAGCCGGATTCCCTCTTGTTTTCGTCGATCGAGATTCGTTTGATGCTTACCGCATCATCCGGCGATTCGATCCGATAAAGGTAACCGATCAGCTGTTGCAAGGTAATGGCCTCCAATTTCATCTCAACCAGGGACTCTTTGTAAGGACCGGCGCCTGTCGAGATGGACGGTTTCATATACTTGATATGGGCCTTGACGCCAGCATCACCAGCTGACTTATCGAGAAATGAAAACAGCGTAAACCCCTTGTTTCGCCTCGCAAGGGCCTGCTGGAGGCCCTGAGTTCTTTCACGATGGCTCAAATACTCGGTGCTCAGCCTTAGAATCTCTTTCAGTCCCTCCTCCTTTGCCCTGACACCCCTCTGAAGCCTCCCTCTGGTTTCAAAGAAGGGAAAGATGAGAAACTGAAGAAACAAAAAGGTCGCTATGCAAAATGCCGCTGCGGATACGAAATATTTTTCACGCCTCGCAAGTCTCATACCTTTTGTCCATTGGGTTTTACTGGGTTCCTTGGGTTTCTTGTGTTTGTTGCTTCTCGAAATTTTGTTGTCGCTTCGATGTCTTCCGATTTTGCAGAAGATATGTAATTAGCCCGGAATCCAATTTGGAAACTCTTTCCGCCTGATCATAGAGCTGACGGAAGGCATCCTCCTCGATATACTTCTGATCTAAAGCTACATAAGCTTCACTTTGAACCTCGGTTGCCGAACTTTTTGAAATAAAGAGGTACTGAATAAATTCGTTGTTGGATCTCCGGGAAAAGCCCTCTGCTATGTTACTCATAGATGATACCGCTGCTCCGGTAATCTGTGCACGTAATCTGACGTGCTTTTGAAAATCCTTATTATCTCTTATTGCAAGATAAACCAAATTTACCAATTTACGTGCCTCCTGCCAGCAATGGAGATCCTCAAACCTTTCAATTTTCATCTTTTATTCAGAACTAACACGATAGACTCGACAAACCTAAAAAACTCAACAAACTGCATTATTTTGCCCGCTCTAACCGTATTTCAAACCGAACCCGTTTGCCAGATCGGTCAAGGTTTGCAGAGCTAATGGTCACTGCACTGAAATATTTTGAGTCCTCCAGTCCCCTCTTAATGATATCCACGGTGTTGAATGTGTCGGTTTCTCCGTTGATCCTCACGACCTCCGGATCAACCACCATCCTGGACACTCTCACATCCTGGGATCCAGGGGACCTAACGGAGATATCCCTTAATAGGTCAAGCACCCTCCAATCCCCGCCGATTCCAGGAAGGGAAATGGCTGATTTCTTGATCTCATTTATTTCTGCCATCATCTGCTGGACTGGATCTGCAATCCTTTTCACATCGGGAAGTGTTTGTCTGAATATCTCCGTCATCTGTCTATCCAGCATCCTGTAACGCTTTTTTAGGAAATAATAGTCCACCCCTAAGTCTGCAGCTAAGAGGAATAGAAGAGCTATTAAGAAGGCAGCGGCCCTTCGAATCTCCTTCATGAGCCTGAGGTGCTTTTTTCTAATCTCAAATTCACCCTTTCTAAAATTGAAGCCCAAGCCCTGCCTGTCGTCCCGGAGGGCGAGGGCAAGGGCGCTATCCATTATAGCAGGATTCCAGAACCGAGCTATTCCTTCATCCATATGGACCCTTGTGTCCCTCATCAGATTGATGCTTTCAACCGGAATATCAAGAAATCCCTCTAAAAAGCCCTCTGTATTCGGGTAAAGGCTTCCACTGCCCGTGATAAAGACCTTTTCCGGCCTGACCGGAATGTTATTCTGACTGCCAAACGCATGGAGTGTATTTTGGATACTTGTACAAAGGAGGGAAAAGAAGGGTTCAATTTCCTCAGCATTCTGATTTTCCTCATGATTATGGGCTTGTTCATTTGATATGGACTGGGCCATGAGGCCATCACTAAAGGGAAGGGTCCTGATCAAGCTTATACGTCTTTTGAGATAAAGCACCATTGTGCTTTTCTTCAGGCCTATGTCCAAGACAAGCCCGTTGTCGGGTATCCCCGCTTGCCTTAGCAACCATGAGACCAAGGACACACAACTGATATCCAGGATGTCCGGATCAATTCCATGGCCCTGGAGGTGGGTGAGACATTCGGAGACATACCCTCGCCTTACTGAGGCAGCGAGGATTTCAGTTTGATCCGATTGGTCAACGATGGTGAAATCAACTACGAGGTCCTCAATTGGGAAGGGGACCGTTTCCTCGATGGTAAAGGCTATGGTCTGCCTGATCTTTTTCGTGTCCCTAAAAGGCATCCTGAGATTACGATATGATACCTGTTCCGCTGGAATCGAACTGATATATGTATCGGCCTCAAGGTCAGTTTGTTCGTTCAGTGCAGTAAGTGCCTCATCCAGGCCCCCAGCTTCTTCAATCATAACCCTGGCGCACCCTGTTATGGAATAGCCTCTCAGCCCACCTTCTACCTGAACCGCTGTAATTGAATCACTATCTATGTCAATCCCGAGAATCTTTCCTGGCATTGCTACTCTACCTTCCAGCACAATATCTCGAGCGCTTTGTCCTCCCTTTCCACCACGCCCCTGATCCGCTTAGTCATTGCGCCCTTATAACCCTCTGATGCAATCTCAAAATAAGTACTTGAGGTGGTGAGCAGGGTCTCTGGGATGCTCACCTCACTCATCCCCGGGACCTTTTTGTACCAGTCTGAATCAGACAGGTCATTATCCTCGTCCTCCCGGTATGCAATCATATCCTCGACCATATCTTGATCTATCCGATCCGAAAGGGCCCCTAATACCAAGGGATCTGCTGTATTGATATTGATCTTGCCATCACCATAAGGGCTTAGGTACCGAGATATACCAGGCCTTTCACCTAAACCATAAAATAGCTCCTTAGTTATTCCCCTGACCAGCAGCAGCTCCTCGACGAATTCAAAGGGCCCATCCTTGCACGGGTAAGGGTTTTCCAATGCCTCATAGTAGGTGGTTTCCGCACCAAACCGGGTTGTCTCACTGTCCGGGTCGATCCAGTCCTTTATGGCATCTACAATGTTCTCCACCTCTTGAGGATCGAGGCCAAATTCCGGTGAGTTCAGGAACCGCATAAGGAGACCTTTTTGGTCCTCATTATACTTCCCGCCCCCGTCCACCAGTTTGTTGATCTGTATTCTTCCGGAATGATCTGCAATCTCAACGACAAACCTGCCCTCATCAAACAAGGAGCCAAAATGTTCTGAGAGGGTTCCTAAATGCGCCCAGGTCTCACGCAGGGAGTCCACATTTCCTGCAAGGGCGTCTTCATACAGAACGGCAAGTGCACCATCAAACCCCGACCTTGCTATACAAGCAAGCATGATTCCATCTCGAAGATTCACGGCCGCATGCAGGTTAGACCGCATTGATGTGTTGAGCTGCAGTGTCAGGGTGACAATCAGGCTTATGATTAAGATGGTCAGGATCAAGGCCATGCCCTTCTCATCCCTAAGGAACTTTGCCCCGTCAGGAAAAAAGCCTTGCCCTGTGGAGTAATTTCTTCGTCCCTCTGCTGAGATTTGCCTGCCCTTACTCCACAGGGCGAACCATTTAAACCAGGGTGAAAAGACCGTTAAGCCTGATCGGTTTTTAAAGTCTCCTTTATGCTCTCTAACAGGGTTTACCATGTATATCCCCGCTCTGTTGGGAGTGCGACGCTCGTCATGAATTTGAGGGGCGTGTCAGGATCTAAGTTGTTTACGAACTCCAGTGAGATGGAAACCATTCTCGGCATCTTACCTTTTAGCTCACCTGATGCAGAATCCCAGCTCTCGCGGAGCTCACCATTTTCTTCATAGTAGGTGAAATTCACCGAGGCTAATCTCTCACAAAGCACCCATCCTCCGGTCTCATCCTCGGAGGGAGAGGCTTCCTTAAACACCGGTCTATCGCTCCGATAAAGAACAAGATCGTCTCCCTCTTCATTTTCTTTCAGATAGTAGCCAATTTCGGCCGCTCCAGGCTCCTGCCCCTGGCCGCTTAAGTTAAGGTGTGCCGTGGAAATGAATCGAAGGGTGTCAGCAGGCCTGCCCTCGATCTCTCGGTCCTCGCCCACTAGTTGAAAGGGGGAAGGGTATCCTCTCCTGATTTGGGATTTCCCTCCGTTGTCGGAATATAGATGGACTCCAGATCCTCGAGCATCCTTTCCATGGCAATCCCGGCCATTTGGTAGATTTCGGCCTGAGATTCGGTCTCATCCACAACTCGAAAAGTCCCAGTGTAGGACGTAAAGATCGTCGTCATGACCACGGCGAAGATGAATATGGCAATCAAGATCTCCAGGAGGGTAAAGCCTGAATTCTCTTTGGAGTAGTGGAGTACCCTTCGAGTCTGAGCCTCAGGGTCCAAGACTGGAGTAGTGGAGTATTGCACCACTCCATTTCTCCAACACGCCATCCCTCCATTCCTTTTAAATGATTGTAATATCCACATGGTTACCATAACTCTTTAAAGCTGCAAGAAAATTGGCTTACCTGGTTTTGGGAACGAACCGGTATAGCCTGAGACGGTATTGATACTGGTCATACTCGGCATAGGAGATGCTCAAATCGATTTGTTTGACATATTCCGAGGCCTCCATTGCTCCAGCGAATGCAGCATCACGCACACTGAGATCCCAGTGGTAACCTGGGAAATCCTCTCCAAAATAGCCAGAACCGGAAACCAGCTCCTCAGGTTGCTCCGCCATTATTTCGGCAATTTTACCCTGGGCAAGGAGGGCGACCGTTGTATTGAATTTCGCCTCACTGG
>JGI24422J19971_10000215_pt1 | contig 29776 bp, 29 predicted proteins | sample DeeMarSWOR152_54_FD_19971 | JGI IMG/M metagenome (IMG submission 19971) | reverse complement strand
AGGCACAGGACCAACATGCAGAACCGGAAACTTCGACGTCACCCTCTGATTCGGCGGAACCCTACCACTCTGCCCATCCAATCTACCGCGCCTCCAGAATAACATGCCCCAACCCTCCAATTATTGCTTTTCACGACTACAAACACGCTACTAAAAACATGAAACACTCGCAAAACAGACTGAAAACGAATTTCGAGTTCTGAAACACTTTTCTAGATCAGAACCCATTCTAATAGCGAGAGCACCACAACCACACAGAGCAGCGCAAACCGCGTGAGAACGGAGCAAAACACAATGCAGCAACAACTAGAATTCTCCGAACTACTACGCCTACCCGTCGTTCACGAGGCACAACTCTACGAAAAACAAAGAGGCAACAAAACCAGATGCAACCTATGCGAATGGCGCTGCACAATCCACCCCAACAACACAGGCAGATGCAAAACACGCCTCAACATCGACGGCACACTCTTCACACTCATCTACGGCGACCTCAGCGCACTTGAAAGCCGCCCCATAGAAATCAAACCCTTCTTCCACTACTGGCCCGGCTCAACCGCACTCACATTCTCAACATGGTCCTGCAACTTCAACTGCCCATGGTGCCAAAACCACCACCTCTCAAAAAAAACACCAAACCCAACAAAAAACAGCCATCACTTCAACCCAGAAAAAATCATAAACCTAGCCCAACACCAACAAGACAACGGCCTATGCGCCAGCTTCCAAGAACCCACAATACTAACCGAATGGAACCTACCCCTATTCAACCTAGCACACCAAAAAGGACTCTACACCTGCTACGTATCCAACGGCTACATGACACAACAAACACTGAAACTACTAAAAGAAGCCGGCCTGACCGGACTAAAAATCGACATAAAAGGCAACAAAGAAACCTACAAAAAACACTGCGACGGAGCCGACGTAGAAAAAATCTGGCGCAACGCACACGAAGCCAAAAAAATGGGCATCCACGTCGAAATAGTCAACCTCATCATAACAGACGTCAACGACAACGAAGAATGCCTCCACTGGATAATCAAAAAACACCTAAAACACGTAGGCAACGACACCCCCCTACACTTCACACGCTACAACCCAGCATACAAATTCACAAACCCACCAACCCCAATCGAAACCCTAGAAAAAGCCTACAACACAGCTAAAGAACAAGGCGTAAACTACCCTTACATCGGAAATGTTCAAGGTCACAAATACGAAAACACATACTGTCCAAAATGCAACGAAATGCTCATCCAACGCTTCAACTACACCGTCACGCAATACAAAATAACAGAAAACAAGAAATGCCCAAAATGCAGCCAACTCATACCCATCACTGGTCACCGAATCAGAAAATCGCGAACACTAGCTTGAACCAGCATACCCGCAGCTAGACTGGCTGACGCGCCATCAACATCTTCTCAATATTCCCCAAACGCTTCTCAATCGCATCCAAACGATCAAGCATCTGCTTCAAGGTCTTGCCCAAATCTTCAGGCGCTGTTACAGGTGCAGGCGTCGGAGACGGCCAATCCAACTCTTCTGGACGATCAGGACGTCTCGGCATCGGCACAGGTGAACGATACGCCGCTTTCTCCTCACTCTTATCCATAACTAATCCACTAGAAACAGTACTGCTCTGCTCTATTAAACATTAGACCCGATGGCTGATAAAAACATGTAATTACAATCAATGCTTCTATATACTCTCGAAAGAACAAATATAAATGTATAAACCAGATTATGTTTTAATCTCGTGTCACGACGCAGAATTACGGGCTGAAACCCCCAATTACTCAACAACCCGGATTAAGGGGCGCTTCTTCCTTTTCTTCACCTTCTCAGTTTCCTTCTTCTCTTTCTTCACCAACTCTGGCTCTTCGTCGACAACACGTATCAAAGGCTGCTTCTCCAAGCCCTCTATTTCAGCGCCCGGGTAACGTTGCTCAATATCTCGCCGCAACTCACCCACATCAACATCACCCTGAGTTTCCACATTCACAATTGGCTTGCCCTTCCCATCGTAAGTTACGGATAGGGAATAGCCCGAGCCACCTGCAGAAAACGACTTAGAGTCAGAAAAAGAATTTCCTTCGCCGAGACTGAATATGTCGAAGGACCCTTTCTTCCGCTTTTCCTTAGGCAATTACGCAATCTCCAATATGAAAATTACCGAGCCGAAAATTAAAGCCTTATCATGATTTCCGGCGTCTCAATGCTTCATAAATTTCTCTTCATACTTCTTCAAATGTTCAGCCGCTTCTCCAATATCCATGAACAAAGTGTCCACTCTTTCCACATCTTCCACAGCAACTTTCTCATGTCCCAGAGATCGAGCATTCTGTGCCGCCAAGCTTAAGAGTTGCACTGCATATCGAAGACTGCTTTTGGCGCCGACTTGAGTTAGCTTTTCAAGCGCTGCCTTCTCGAGTTTAACCTTCTCTTCCTGAGATCTTAAGCGAAGTATTTCGCGAATGCTGTCTGGATCATACTCTTCGGTTGCAATGATAACGGCACGATCTATAAGATCTAGCGGAAAGCCCAAGGGACTTTCAACATCTGTCCCACGAATACGAGCTATGCCTCTATTTGTTGCAAGTATGATTATGGGCACCAACTCGCTTTCCATCGCTCTGCCTACGAAACTGAACGCCTCAAGATCCAGCAAGTGGGAATCGTCTATAAACAACACACCAGGGTGGATGAACGCCTTGCCCTCGTCAACCAGTCCCTTCACGTGCTGATCCACACCGGAGCGTATCTCAGTGTCAATCTCTTTACTTTCAGCACCGCTGAAGAACATGGAGAACAACCCGCCTCCACCCCGGCTTCTCGCGTTTATTCCATCCATATCGGAAAGGGTCAAAGTGTAAACGAATTCTTTCTCTTTCAAGACCTTGCCCGTGGGACGCGGAATCTTCTGCCTCGTGTCCACATCGAACGTTTTGCCCTTCGCACTCTCCAAGCTCAGCCCAAGATTCGCAACTCGACCGGATTCAGCGTCGATTTGAACCACATGGCCTTCAGAAATGCTCTCCTGAATTATCTGCTGCGCGATGCTGGCTCCAGCCTCAATTGTTTTCTCCTCTTCCTTAGTCTTCAGCGTAAGCCTGACACTTTCAGGCACCTTCTGATACGGGTTGTATGGATGTGGAGCCGTCTTAATGTCGGCGTTGACCACTTCCCCTTCGTAGACTTTCCTCATTTCATGAATCTCAACACCGATGCACTTGCGTATAGCTTCGATCAACACTTCGGTTTTCTTGCGTTCACTACTGTAAATCTCGCTTCCACTCATCTGGATGAATGGAACATTTGGTCCAAGCTCTCTCGACACAGCCACAGCGATGGCAGTCTTGCCTGTGCCTGGTGGGCCAGCCAGAATTATGGCTTTACCGCTGAGCTTGCCATCCTTAATCATCTTCACAACCAAGCCTGCGCCTTCGCGTCCCTTTTCCTGACCTACCATGCCATCTTTGACCTTGACCGCTTTGAGTTTCTCGTCTAGACCTAGGCCTTTGATGTGCGTGTGCGCACCGATACGTTCAAATCGCGATTTTGATGTCGGCAGTTCTTTTATTGCTGCCATAGAGGAACACATCTTCCACATTTAGAACTGACAGACGCACCCTATTCAACACGAAAATATAAATTTTTGGTCAACAATTCAAATGGAACAAAACCTGGATTTAACTAAAGAGGAAAAGGGCGAAAAACTCATTGATGGTACGGCGAGAGGTCCAAGCAGTGATTTTCGACGGAGTTGGCAACGAAAAAAGGGTATTAATCCTCAAGAAAATCGACTACTCAGCCAGCCGCCATCGCTGGCGTCTACTCAAAGGGGGCGTACACAACAGCGAAACGGAAATTCAAGGCCTTAAAAGAGAAATCTTTGAGGAGACAGGCCTAAAGAACATCGAAATATTGGGCAAGGTGCAAACTTACGAGTTCTCCTTCAGAGGTGTCAAACATTTGGTCTCCAGCTACTTGGTGAAAGCAGATTCAAAGGAGCCGATAAAACTGCAGAAGTCAGAAGTCGCAGATTACATGTGGACAACGAAGCAGGAAGCCCTTCAAATGCTCTACTGGAACAATGAGAAATACGCTCTAGCATACCTCAAATGAATTTTTCATGGGAACTTCGGTCTGATTGCCGCCTTTGAGCAAGCGTCGACACACTTAAGGCACATTATACATTCTGAATGCGTGAACTTCTCCCATGGCTCATCCAATATTGGCACGAGCATAGGACAGGCTTTGACGCAGTCGGGGCAGTCTTTTCCGCAACGTACAGGGTCACGTCTCAAACCTAGGAAGCTGAATCGCATAAGTATGGCTGAAAACGCCCCTTGAGGACAAGCATATCGACACCAGCCTCGAGGAACATACAAAGCGAGAGCTAAGGTTAGTCCAAGGATGAGTAAGCGAACCCAAAACAAGGCCTGAGTAGATGACAGCGAGTAAAATATCAGGCCGGCAGCGTCAGCACCAGGCTCAAACAGCACAGGAAGGGCGTGTCTCACATCAAGAACTGTTCGGGGAATCACAGCAAACAACGTGTCAGCCGGACTTAGAGCGTTAAAGGGTGCAATAGCGAAGACTCCTAAAGACCTTTGATAACCGGCTCCCATACCCGAAGCAACAGACAAGGCCAATATGCCTGAAACGAGCAATGTTGCGGCCAAAACAAAATACTTCACTTTGATCATCTGATTGTGCGTGCGCAACGCAATAACTGCATGTCTTTTCCTCATGACTCCGAGAATGTCTTGCACAAAACCAAACGGGCATGCCCAAGCGCAGAAGGCTCGACCAACTAGTATAGAGGCCCCGAATATCGATGCAAGAGCAAGCCACGGCGGAATCAACAAGTACAACATGTATTGCAAAGAGCCAAAAGCTTCGCCCACGGTCTTCGAAGGAACGCCCAGCAATCCGGTGATAGGCAAGAGTATAGGCCAAGGTCCCAGACCCAGAAAAACCGCGTTGAACAGGAAAAACAGCAAAACCTGCACGCTCACCCTCGCGGTTTGAAACCTTAGAAGTCTTTTTCTCAGACCCGCCGATTTGATCTCTTCAGTGGTAGTCGTGACTTTCTCTTCGCTTTCCTTCTCTTTGCTCAACCTTTCTCGTCACCAAGTTTCCAGCAACAGATGCGGACCTAATGTGCTGGTGTTTCAGCTGCGTTTTTAGAAACGTGAGAGGCTTAAGTTGCATATAAATCTTCAACAGATAAGTAGCAGCCAAGTTTTAATGGAAGAGCGCAGTTACTGAAGTGAAAAGACGTTATCAAAGGGAACACGTGTGCACAGCGAGATCTCAGGTAGACTTGTGCAATTGCTCAAAAGCCAGAAGTATCATTTGGTGGGCTCACACTCAGCCGTCAAGCGCTGCCGATGGCTTCATGAAACCCTAGTCAACAAACGTCCGTGCTACAAGCAGAAGTTCTACGGAATCAAAACGAACAGGTGCGTGCAGATGACGCCTGCGGTTCATTACTGTAATATGCATTGCACTTTTTGTTGGCGAGCACACAGCGGAGATAAACCCGACTTGCGATGGAGAGAGACCCCTGATGCCACATGGGACGCGCCTGAACAAATAGTGGAGGGCTGTATTGACGCGCAGCTGAAGATTCTGTCAGGCTATAAAAGCAATTCCAAAACCGACAGGTGGAAACTAAGAGAAAGTTTGAAACCTGGACATGTTGCCATAAGCCTCACAGGAGAGCCTACATTATACCCGTGGCTGGGTGAGTTAATCCACCTGTTCCATAGGCGTGGGCTCACCACGTTCCTCGTATCAAACGGAACTATTCCAGATGCCCTGACCAAACTGAGCGAGGAGCCAACGCAGTTGTATGTCTCACTCTGCGCGTACGATGAGCAGTCGTTCATCGAAACATGCCGCCCACAGTTTCCTAAGGCTTGGACCAAACTAAACGAAACCCTGAGCATGCTACCGAGTTTCAAATGCCCTACGGTGCTCAGACTTACTTTGGTTCGACACCGCAATCTGGCGCATCCTGAGCTCTACGCACGACTAATCGAGAAGGCAAATCCAACGTATGTTGAACCCAAAGCGTACATGCATGTGGGCTTTTCCAGACTTCGCTTAGGTTATGAGAACATGCCAAGCCACTTTGAAATCCAAAACTTCGCCAAGGAATTGGCTGAAAACACAGGCTATCACATTCTTGACGAGGCGCCCGAAAGCCGCGTAATTCTGTTGAGCAAGCTAGAAAAGGCTATTAGGCTAGCGTGACGTTTTCAACTCTGTTTGGACGGTTGGAAATCTTGTCATTGAAGAGCTTGCTGGGCAAAATCCAGAATGAACTGCAAGAGCGTGAGAAGGTTCATGAAGAGGTTCACCGAGATATGCGCCGAGCAACGCGGCTTTCCAAACAAGCTATTTTGTTCACGCATCAACAAAGGTTCAAGGATGCCCGAAAACTGCTGAAGGAAGCTACCGAGCTTTTCATCAAAATGCACTCTATGACTAAGACTTATCCCGACATGGCTTATTCCGGCTTGGTTGACGCAGCTTTTCAAGAGTACGCTGAAGCGCAAACCTTGCTGCGGCTAGTTGAAGAGAACCGTTTCATAAGCCCAGAGGAGATAAGCGTGCCTTCAATCGCCTACGTTCTGGGGCTAGCTGATGTAATCGGTGAATTGAGAAGAAGAGCCTTAGACTCCTTGCGCAGAGAAGACGTGAAAACAGCCGAAGACTGCCTACTCTTAATGGAAAGCATCTATGTGGAACTCATGTCCATGGATGAAGCATATATGCTTGTTCCAGGATTGCGCCGAAAAAGTGACGTGGCCCGACATCTCATAGAGACCACACGAGGAGACATAACCATCGAAGCCCGACGGAGCTCACTTGAAAAATGCATGGAAAATCTTGAAAAAATAGTCAAGAAAAGGACTAGAAAATAGCAGCAGAGTCAGCAAAACATGCTTCGAGGTAAGTTCTCAGTTAAAAGGGCACGCAAACTCCAACGAGACCTGTCAAAGCAGGTCATCCGTAGGGACACTCTTGCTCGGACTTTGCGTTACGTTGCTGGAGTCGACGTAGCCTATGTTGAAGAATGGGCGGTCGGAGTAGCAGCTGTCCTAGACTACGACTCACTATCAGTTGCGGAGACAAAGAAAGCCAAGGTCAAGACAAGTCTGCCATACATTCCCACCCTGTTGTCTTTCAGAGAATTAAAACCCGCAAAAGTAGCCATTAAGAAACTAAAAATCCAGCCCGATGTCTTCTTGATAGACGCGCAAGGAATAGCCCACCCGTACAGGCTAGGATTCGCCAGCCACCTGGGACTATTGCTCGACAAACCAACAATCGGAGTGGCAAAGAGCATTCTTTGCGGACAGGTACAGCCTATGAGTAGACAAGGTTGGTCATCGATAACGGATAAAGGTGAGGTCATAGGCGCAGCGTTGAGAAGAGCCGACGACGAGCAACCAGTGTACGTGAGCATTGGACACAAAGTTTCCTTGGAAAGAGCCATTGAAATCGTTAAGCACTGCACAACTTCAACCAGAGTGCCCGAGCCAATCCGCATAGCTCACGTTCTAGCAACTAAAGAAAGGAAGAAACACAAACAAAAAATAACAAGCCACCTCTAACAAACCAGCTAAGGGGAGAATACTCAGAATGCATCCGCAGCTGAAGAAAGCCATAAGCAAGATCTCTGACAAATCGCTTCGACAAAAAGTGGCGGCTTTGATTGAAAACCCTACTATTGAAATAGAAGGCAAGGTCTACAGGGGAATGCCTCTGGAAGAATCGCCTGCCGGCTTATCTCATCATCACAGCTACCCAGGCGGGTTACGTGAACACATGATCTCAACCACAAACATTGCTTTGACACTGTGCGACACTGTGGAAAAGGTCTATGCTGGAAAGGTTGACCGCGACTTGGTTGTGGCTGGAGTCCTCGTTCATGATATTTTCAAAGCGTTAACATACGTTCAACGAGAAAACGGCACCTATACCAGTGCACCTATAGCTGAACGTCTGGATCATGTGACCATAGGAGTAACTGAACTCATTCGTAGAGGTTTTCCACTCGACTTAGTCCACATCATGGATTCGCATATGGGCTGGCAACATGGACCAATAGGACCACGAACAGTGGAAGCCCTGATTGTGCACTTGGCTGACATGGCTGACTCACGACTTAACGGCGAAGTCCTGCGTGCAGCTCAATATCTGCTTAGAACAGCTTCAGGCATTGAACTCAACCACATTACCGCAACAGAAGCCTTCGAAATTGTCAACGTCAAAACACGCCACGGCTGGGATGGTGTACCCAAAACTCTCAAAAGAATTAGAAAAAGGCGTCAACAATCATAACCTTATCGATGTCTTCGAGTCTTACGTCTGGCATTTGTCAAGTTGATGCTCAAACCGTCGTAAAAAGCTTTTATCACGACTGACGCTGTCATACATGAAGAGGGCCCGTTGCCCAGTCCGGATTAAGGCACCGGCCTTCGGAGCCGGAGAACGAGGGTTCAAATCCCTCCGGGCCCGTTCCTACTTGGATATAGAACCATAGGCGCGCTGATTTTTGATACGCACTCGCGACCTTCTGTAGTTCTGCAAGAAGACTTCTCTAGAGAATTCATCCATAGCCATTTATCAGTGAGCTGGAGAACGCTATTATCTGGGAATGTTGGTTTGAGAAGGAGAAGAAAACTTGTTCTGGTTTCTTTATCAAGTGCTATCGCCGTAACAATCATAGGCATCCTGCTGCTGTCTCAGACAACTCCGCAAGCTCCTGAACCCGTTTCACCATTGGCTCTACTTCCTACGGATTCCACGAACGAGCTTCCCAGTCAAGAAACTCCAGCCATCGAAACCCCCATCCAAGAAGCTCCTACTACCGAAGTCCAGGATCAAGAAATACCTGCAGACGAAATCCCTAACATAGAAATCCCTGAGGACTTGTTTGTTGTTCCTGAAGTTCCCTACGGCACGATTGCTATACTTCTCGCAATGTTTTCGGCGCTGCTGATTGCACGAAAAAGATCGAAGAAAGCGGATCTGTGACCCTAAGAAGATATTCAGACAAAGAGTGAATACGTTAATACTCTAGCCTCTTCCAGTAAGGCTTCTCACGTGCAGATTCCTGTAATGACTAGGGAAAAACCAGCTCCAGAGTATCTGACGAATTATAGGTTGAAGAATTGATTCTGTATCTGCAAGTTGAAAACCGCCTCAGGAAGTTTGCTCTGAAACATCTGTTGACGCAAGAAACCAGCAAAAGACGGTCGGGTACTCGCAGTTACGTGTGCAACAGTCCTCGCTTTCGCTCAGAGCCGCACAGGTTTCCTGAAATCCTTTTAGAAATCAGCAAGGAATCCTCAGCTTTTGCACTTGATCATGTAATCCCCTAACGCCTCTCATGCGACTGGAGAAAAGAGCGCGTGCCGCTTTCTAAATGTGCAAGTTTCGCAAGCACCNACATTCCTAGTTGACCGTTTTTCTTTGCGTACAANGTTGAAACCTTNTCGATTGTATCCTCTGGTGAATGTGCTGGTGGGCCATGAGTTTCTTCGTGTGTCATCACTGCCGTGTATCCCTTGCTCCAGAAAGGTCGGTGGTCACTACTACACGTGTGAACGTTGTATGTTAGACTAAAGCCAATGGCGTAAAGAGTGTTGTATTCAGTCATCATATCTTTGACCCAGCTTGATTGCGAATTATACATAATGTCCAAGACAAACCGATTGTCTGGGTCGTAACATGACGAGTCGTAGTTGAAGTAGAGTGAAACGTTCAATCCGTTTGCCAAAGCATATTGAGCATAATCTGTGCTTCCAAACAAACCGCCTTCCTCATAATTCCAGAGTGCAAACTTCAGCGTGTGTTCGAATCTGTACTGACTCATGATTCTAGCAAATTCAAGCACAATAGCAACTCCGCCGCCGTTGTCAGTGGCGCCTGGAGCATTTCTTGGGTCTGAGGATTTGCTGTCATAGTGGGCGCCGACAACATAAATCTGACTGGAAGTGGGATCGGTCCCGGGCAAGGTTGCTATCACATTTTTGTAGCTTCCTTGATATTCCACGGTGAACCCGGAGATGGTTTTTAGACGATTGTAGATGTACTCAGCGGCTAGCGTGTTTCCCGAGTGTCCGTAGACTCTGGTTGTGAAATTCTGCAGCCTGTAGACAGTATTGTAGATCTCGGTCTCGTTGATTTCAGCTATCATTTCAGCAACAATATAATCAAAGGACAGCGGAATGCGACCCGTGTTAGCGATCATGTATTCGTTGTACAAGCCCACACCGACAACGCTGGAGACGAAAATCAGAATGATGATGAAAGCCACTAGTAACATCTTTCGCAATTCGCAGCTACCCCTAATACCTGAACTTGGCAGTACAATATTAATCTTTGAAGCGCGTCGGTAGCGGGTCATGGAAATATGAAGGCAAATGGACTTGAACCCGTTTGTGTGCTAATCCCTCGGGCTCGCCGTGCCCGTTCGCGGACTCTGTAGAATGCTCTGTCTGTGACAGAAGAGAATGGGCAGTATTCTTGGGCTTGGACGGTTGTAGTTGTTTTCATGATCGTCGTATATGTTTTCTACCCGAGCAAGCTTAGTGACAGAAGGAGGGAAATCGTTGTTATGCTATCTGCGAGTGAGCTTTCGATTGGAATCACAAAGTTGTCTGGGTCCAAGCCTTTCTTGTAAGTTGAAACAGCAACCACGTACGAGATCATCTCGATGGCTAGCCCTGCTACCACATTCGTTGCGAGCAATAAAGCTGTGAACCTAAGGAGATTTGTCAGGTCGAGCAGTCCCTGTATAGTCAATGACGAGACTGAGTAAATGCAGAACATGAGTGCAGATGCTGCCCAAGCTCCAGAGATTTCTGTCATGTGGCTTCTTATGGATGAAAATGATGATTGTAGCGTACCTAGAGCAAGCTTTGTAGTTGCAGTTGAACCCACTATAGCACCGACGTCACCCATGGTGTCGATCATGGCTGGATAAACAGTGTAAACTTCACGCCTCTCACCCACAGCCTCAGCAATCTTGCCGAGAGTGGAGCCAGTAATGTTGACTATGAAGGAGACAAGAACCAACGTTAGAAGCGACTCTTTCACTGTTTTCACGAATTCAGGTTCTCGTATGTTCTTCGCCAAGAAGTATAGCGAAACAGATGCTAAAGTCAAACCTGCCAGGACAACCAGCAATTGCCCAGCTATGCCAAACAACACAAAGGCATTCAACACTACGATGTAGACCAAGGTAATCATCAAGTCAGACACTGTGGACTCCACAGGATACAGAACTATGTCAGGGTCTAATCCATGCCTAAATGAAACAAAGGAAACGATGACAGTCAACGGAGAGACAACTAGCAATGCCAACGCCATCGTGGCAATAATCACAGACAGGATGCTCAAAAAGTCCGATGCGGGTATGCCTAGGAAAATGGTGCCGAATAGCATCGCAACCAAGCTCATGCCTATGCTGGCTTCCAGGGTCATCATCACAACTGCTCGAAACAGAAGACGGAAGCTCTTCGTGTTGCCGAGAAGCCGTGGCTGTACTGTACCTAAGTGTAGTGCTGTGCTCAGTCGACCACAGAACAAGCCTCCTATGACTCCCCTCGCGCTTAGGATTGGCGGGTAGATCAAGAGCGCCCATGGAGCGAGTTTGAATAAACCCACATGCGAGGCGATGATTGTTCCGGCTATGATTCCGCCTATGTTGAAGGCAAGCGCCGCTATCGATTCCCTGAAGGTCTTGGCGAACTTGTGTTTGGTTTCAGAAGCCGTAACTTTCGATAATTCTCCGAAAAACCGACGAGGAATTGTCAAAATTGTGGCAGCGAAGGATTTTTGGTTCGTTGGTTCTTCCTGCTTTATGAGCTGATCATTTGTGTCTAATAGATGTAATGAAAGTTCCGTTCGAGTTTCGCTGCCGGAGAGCGCTTTGAAGAGGTTCAGATTTCGGTATATCTCGTGGACGTGGGCCATTTTGCTCTCCCTCCAGCATCCTCTGCACCTCTTTCACTGAAACATTGACTGCATCATTCTGCGTTTCGTTTATAAAGGTGTTTCCGTGTAATCAGTGGCTTTCAGCGGAGGATAGGACAAAGATTATCTATGATTAGAAGTGTATTCTACTGATACCACGGGAGTCCAAGTGTTCCAGTGGGAGTTTTAAGGGTAGATGGTTCGCTTAGAAAAGATTGAGTATAAGCCCATATCGGTTAGAGACTTGCTCGTTGAGATGAAAGATCTCTCTGAACTGATGATAGACCTCGCCTATTCTGCAGCTCTTTTCAATAGCCATCCATTGGCTGAGGAGGTTCTTGAAATGGAGAGGCAGGTTGATAGGCTCGCTTATCAGCTTGGTATGAGCGCCATGCTTGCAGTTCGAGACCCAGAGGACGCCGAGTCTCTTGTTGCCGTTTCTGTTGTAGCGGGAGCTGCTGACAAGATTTCAGATGCAGCAGCCGATATTGCTGCCATAGTGTTGAAGGGAATAGGTATTCATCCTATAGTTCGTGAAGCTTTTGAGCAGGTTGAGGAGCATTTGACTCGAATACAGATTCAGAAGGGTTCGGGTTTGGCAAACAAGACCTTTAAGGACTTGCAGTTGGCTCCAGAGATGGGTGTTGATGTGATTGCCATACGCCGCGGCAAGGATCTCATTATCAATCCGGAGAAAGATGAACTCGTCCTTGAAGGAGACATAGTTATAGCTCGAGGCGCGCCGATGGGCATCAACGAGTTCGAAAGATTGGCTGGTGGTACTCTGCAGCCTGCGGGGAGTTAGGACTATGGCGTTGGAGGAATCGTTCAAAGAGGTCGTTGACATGCTCGCTGAATTGAAAGACACCTCAGAGCTTATGATGGATCTTGCCTATTCGTCCATACTTCTTAACAGCAAAGAGTTGGCTCAAGAGGTAGCTACGCTGGAGGAGTACGTGGACGATTTGCACACTAAATTCGAACTTCTTGTGCTGGCTAGGTGCATTAGTCCGGAGGAGTCGAAGAATTTCTTGGGGTTGATTAGGCTTGGTGTGGTCACGGAGGGAATAGCTGATGCTGCTATGCAGATTGCTGGGGTTGTGCTTAGGGGATTGGAGCCGCATCCTGTGTTGAAGCTGGCTATTAGGGAGGCAGAAGAAACGGTTATTTATGCGCCTGTTTCCAAGAAGTCGGCGCTGGCTGGCAAGACGTTGCGAGAAGCGCAGGTTCAGGAGGAGACAGGCATGTGGGTTTTGTGCATCAAGAGAGGAGACAGGTGGGTGCGTCCGAAGCCTGATACGGTTATAGAAGCGGGAGATCACCTGATTGTTTCTGGGTATGCTGAGGGAGTTGAGGACCTCAAGAGATTGACAAACGCAGAGAAACGGGCAAGGAAATAGGTCAATCGACTGACGTAGATCGCGCGCTTGAATGTTGCGATGCATGTTTTAAGGCAACATTTATGTGTATGTAGGTGGCTGTGGGAAAGCAAATTCGGAAGAAGAAGGCGCCAATTCCTTCTAGTCTTCTTCTACTGTGCTGGTTTTAACATCTGTAGTTGAGCATGGAAGCGTGGACTGTTTTTTGGGCTGCGGGTTGTTTCGAAGTTGTTGTTGCCTTCAGCAGTTACATTGTCACAACAACTTGTTTGATGTTGGGAGTTGAGTCAGTTCAGAAGTAGTAGTCTGCGCCGCGTGTACGATGACTACTACTTCTTGGATGTTAGCTGTGATAGTTTGCGGAGGCGGTTTTCTGTTTAGATGTTACTAACTCTCGCTTAGAAATAGTAATAATAACTTCTTGAATGTTGGGAGGTGGCTGGGCTGTGTGCTTGATGAAGTTGACTCAGCCTATAGTTTCATCATCATCAGCTGTGTGTGGCTTTGTTTTTTGCGGTCTGTTTGGGCTTTTGTATGGTGTCTTGGGTTCTGTGGAACTATGTTTTGTGGTGAGTTTTCATCAAGGTGTTGATGCGGTTTGTCATGGATGCTTGGTTGTTTCTGCTGTTCTTTTAAGGCAATCCAAGGCTGATTCGTAGGTTGGGAAGCTTCGGAGACCGCATTCTGGTCCGGCGAAGGCTATTTTGTTTTTGCCAAACCTTTCTAATGCGCTTTTCAGCCTATGTTTCATCGTTTCGGTGTCTTCAAGGTACGTTGTTGGATTGGCTCTTTCTTTTTTCAGGTTTTTCCAAACATCAGCGACCTTTTCGTTTATGGCAGCATCGCTTAGTCTCTGAGTTGCAGCATTGATGATCTGGTTTCGGATCAATTGGTCGAAGTCGGTGATGGCGATGCTTGCTTTTAGGAACTTGTCAGTGGCTTCCAGTTGCTCTTTGGTTCGTTTGGCCTGGTAGAGTGCGTCGTTGACGTGTGACTCGATTATGTTCAAGGATTTGATTTGCCAGAATAGTTCATCCGTTGTGTTGTGCAAGTGGAGGCATGTTTGTGCGCCTCTGGCTCGAATCTTCTGCATCATGGTTTCCCATGCTTTGAGCAGATTTTCTCTACCTTCTGAGCCATGGTCAAGCAGTGGATCATCGACAAAGCCGAAAACTGGGTCGTCTACTGAGACGAGTTTTACGCTGCCGTGTTTGTTGTTGAAGATGTTGGCGTCTATTATTTGGGCGAGCACGTTGCCCAAGCGGGTAAAAGTGTTCTTGTCCTTGTAGGCGAAGACTGAGCTGATTGTGTATGGACCAGTGATGCACATTCGTAGCTTGAAGGGCTGTCCGAGTCTTTCACAGATGTCCTTCGAACGATTCTTTATGGCTTGGGCTTCGGGGATCAAGCCTTTCTCGGGTTTGGCTGTCAGGGTAGCTGTCTCGATGTAGCCTCCGTTGACTTTGGCTAAGCCGTCGATCATGTCGATGAACATTTGAGTCATGTCCCTAAACTGTGGATAGTTAGGCACTTTGATGCCAGCTTTTGCCTTGTCAATGAAGCCAGAAACAACCTTGTCTTCAAAGAACAGCGTTGACTCACTAGTCACTTGCCCATAATCTTGAGCGCCTGCTAGGAATCTCTTGATGTCGCCTACAAATGGCATGCTACCTGCATCGCAGGATTCGACCATTATGAGAATAGCTCACCTCTATGTATTGTTCATGATTTCGACAGCGCTGTTTTAAAGTGTTCCCACCCTCTAGCTTTTATGGGAACGCTTCTCGTATTCACTTTCAAAACCAACTTTCTCTGCGTAGTTGCTTTCCCAATTCTTATCAAAGACACTTTCTTACTCGCTCTCTCGAACAAACCCGGCTTAACCGTTACTACAAGTTCGTACTCTTCACCGCCGTACAAGCAAAGCTCAATTGGATTGACTTTGTACGCTTTGGCGAAGTCAGCAACTTCTTCAGCGATGGGTGGATTATCTATTACGAAGCCTACGTTGCTTGCTCTTGAGAGTTCATGAAGGCTCCAAGCTAAGCCGTCGCTTGAGTCGATTGAGGCTGTGATTGCGCCAGTTTCCGCTAGGGTTAGACCTTCATTAAGCCGCGCCTTAGGCATGAGAACGCTGTCAACTAGCTTTTTTCTGAGCCGTGCTGGACACGATGCATGACCGAGTAGAATTCTTAGACCTGCAGAGGTTCTGCCAAATGATCCAGTGACTGCGACTATGTCGCCGGGCTTGGAGCCGTCGCGAAGCATCAAGGCTTTCCTATCTGCTGTGCCAAAGGCTGCGCAACTGATAACTAAGTCAGAGGCTTCATTTGTGTCCCCGCCCAGAACGTAAGTTCCATATTCCCGAGCGCCAGCGTTCAGTCCGTCGGCAATCTCTTTGATGTTCTTCTCTGTAAAATGTCGTGGAACGCCAAGCGCGACCAATAACCCAATAGGCTTTGCGCCTTTGGCAGCCAAGTCACTTATGTTCATAATCACAGCCTTTCGCGCTGCCTGCCACTGACTCATTCGTGATGGCACATCGGTCTTACCTACAAGCATATCGGTCTTGATGACGGCTAGTTTTCCATCTCCAAGATCAAGAGCAGACGCATCGTCGCCGAAAGGTATGGGCGTGTCTGGCATTTGTTCCAATCTTTTCAGAATGATGTCAATGATCTTGCGTTCGCCCAGAGATTCCACGCGCTTCAAACAGTCAACCTCATCTTCTTTCTATGAAGCGAAAAACAGCTTAAGCCTTTGTAGCGCACTACTTGATTACATCCTTTTCATCGTTCCCAAATCCTTTTAAAATTCGGTTGCATGGAGTCTGTTTGAAGTTGAAAGAAGGTTTCTGAATGGGTCTAAAGAGGTTGAAAATAAGTAGGGAATGTGGTTTGTGTAGATCCAAAGTTGAACAAGGCGTCACTTTTAGAGAAAATAAAGGCAAGATCACTTTAGAGACTTGGCGTGCCACTTGTCCTGTCTGCAAAGGCTTCTTAAATACGCCCACAAAAATTGAGATCCACAGAGCCATGATTTTGAAGGAGCACGGTTCCTAATGAGTGAGGTTAAGAAGTGTCCCAAGTGCGGTGGCCAAATGGAAAGAAGGACTCTGAGGGTGGGCGGTGGAGGATACTTCGTTGAACTTTCTGACTCTGAGAGTGTTTGGAAAATGGGGAAGCACCATAGAATTGTTGGTTTCCTGTGTCAAGAATGCAGCTTCGTCGAACTTTACAGAGATGTAAAGAAGTAGAAATATAGAGCGCGCGAGCCTGCGCGGAGCTTGGTACGATGAAATTTGTTTCTTGAGAGATTGGGAAGGGGACAGTCGCGGTTTCAGTCCGAGAAAGGACTTGAATGATTATTCGAGGTGGAGCATTAGGCAGCACTAGATGACTTTACAGATTGGGTCTGTCCCTTCTTCTTTTTCACATCTCTTCTGCTTGTTGCTACTCTATCTGCATTAATAGTTTTAGGACAAATGTCTACGGTGTTCGAGGAAGCTGTAGTCTAGGATGGTCTTCTCTTTCTTCGATAGATTAGATATCCACCTATACTGACGATGACAACTATCGGCGCTGCTAAGATAGTTAACTCAAGAGTTGACAGTAAGGGTCTAGAGACGCTGGCAATCAGAGGGTCATAAACGTTTTCTCCAACACGTTCCCAACTCTGATGCTGAACAGAATCGAACTCGTAAATGGTTAGAACGTAATTTATTGAGATATTAAGAGTCTGTCCGCGATTCACCTTCTCAACTGGAAGGTAGAAGGAGACTTTCTCTTCCCAATAATCGCCCACGTCAGTCAAGCTAACAGTTCCTTCTAGATTCCCAGAGTTGAAGATGAAGTTTTCACTGCTGAGGACAATCCTGACCCAACCAGTTTCAGTGCGGTCATGCACCCAGTTCTTAGCAGTTAGGGTTAATCTGAATGTTACGTTAACCCTTGTTTCGAGCTGCCACGTGTCAGCGGTGGTCAGAGATATTTCATATCTGGTGAAACCTGTAACACCTGAATCAATGTCCCATTGAATGGTTTTCTCAAGTGCTTCAACGGACGGAAAATGAACCATTAACAACACTATCGATATTAGGCACAGCAATGCAGTGCGTCTATTCAGATGAACCACTCCTAATTACTCAAAAAGGCATGTTCTTAGATTTTATCATTTCCGTCTTGCTATTCATTAAGTTTAGGGAGAAGTGATGGACTTTAAGTGAGCCAAGATCAAATGATTGTGTTGCTTTCAGTGTGGCACTGATTACTCAGGAAATGTCTACTACAAGAAGACTCAAATCTAACCCCTTTAAGAAAATAGATCTAGCCCCGATAGCTCAGCGGTTAGAGCAACGGTTTCGTAAACCGTAGGTCGCGGGTTCAAATCCCGCCCGGGGCTCCAAGAACTTTTCTTTTCGTGGAAAAGAAACCTTCACTAAATAAAAGGTGTTTTTCTGAGACCCTAGTAGTTGAATAAGGCTTGATTCTAAGAGCTTGCTTGTGGTGCTGTTCTGGACAGGTGTACGTAAGACTGAGCTGATTGGATCGCGTAGCCACAAGTACACCCTCAAGCCATGTAAACGCAGAGGCTTACTTTGGCTACAAGAACCTACCGAATAAAGCGCGCAACAATGAGGCGGCGGCCGCGAATACCTTTACAATGTAATGAAGAAGAGAGAGGGATAGAAATGCTATCTAACCTGGTGGCAGCAACTACATAGATTGCTGGTTTTCCACCACGATCAAAGACCCCTTTTTCAGGACACACCTGCAAAATCCTTATTAAATAATCCACTGAACCGCATTCATGAAACTATTGGATAAAATAGTGGTTCAGCTAGATTCTGGAAACGTACTACAACAATTACATCTGGGAGGAGAGAAACATCTGGACGATGTTCGGGAGTTGATTGAGATTGCTCACTCTCTGATTGAGCCAAGAGTCGTCTATGAAGTTTCACACATCACCGGCAAGAATGGAGACACAGTAGATATTGATGGTGTAAGGTTCACGAGCCGTGTTCTCAGGGTCAATCTGGAAAGGACAAGACAGATTTTTCCTTACATTATGACGATTGGAAAAGAGTTAGAGAATAAAGCTGCTTCATTTGAAGATATTATGAAGCAGTTCTGCTTGGACACAATCGGCAATATTGCTTTAGACCATGTTGGAGAATACTTTCAGAAGCATTTATTGAAAACATACAAACTTGGAAAGATATCAGAGATGAACCCAGGATCTCTCGAGGACTGGCCAGTAACACAACAAAAGCAGTTGTTCTCTATCTTCGGCAACGTTGACGGGTTGATTGGAGTCAGATTGACTGACAGCTTCATGATGGTTCCGAGAAAATCTGTGTCCGGAATATACTTTCCAACAGAAACCATGTTCTATAATTGCCAATTATGCCGGAGAAGAAACTGTGAGGAAAGACAAGTTCCATATGACAAGAACCTAGATGATAAATACGCGCGCATTTAAGCCTCGTTCTTTAAGAAGCACCACACGTCTGGCACCGCTCTCCCGTTTTGTGGACGTTGTCACAGTATTCGCATTTCACTAATCCCTTCAATCGTAGTTCCTGCTCGTCTGTGAGCTTTACGAACCATTCTTCGCAGACAAGCAAATTTGCTACAGGCATTATGATTTCTTTTTCATGGAGTCCTTCTCTGAAACCCCATGTTGGAATTGCGCGTCTCTCAAACCTCACGAACTTAGTGAGTTTATTGATCTGAAATTCCCTTCTACATGATATGCATTTTCTCTTCAGCATCTTGAAAAGCTTCGTGCCATCTCACCTACCACAGTCCTTGGGCGCGTGTGTGTGAACTAACTTTGCTGCTTGCAAGTGCGCGCCTATTCATTGTTTAAAAAGGACATGAATATTATGAATGCAGAACAAAGACGGAGATCAAGAGTCAAGTCTTCAATTTTCCAGATCAAAATGAGCGCGCGCATTAACGGCTTATGGAGAAATCTTTACCCAAAAGAACAGAAGAAAAAGAGGGAAGCGTCTAGGCTTGCTGTCTCAAGCCTTCAAAAGCTTTCAGTGTTCTATCTCTAACCTCAGTGAAGCTAGGGCTAAAGTAGTGTCTTGTGAATAGTAGGTTTTCCTTTTCGTAGACTGCAGATGGCGGGTTCAAATCCCACCCGGGGTTCTAAAACACTGTTACTACTTTACTGTAACAGCTTTGGTCAAATGCCTTGGTTTGTCAGGATCAAGCCCTCTTTCAACAGCCATGTAATAAGCGAAGAGCTGCAACGGTATGATAAACTGAATGGGACACAGAAACTCTGGCACATCCTTAACCACTTGAATATAATCGTCTGACAAAGCTTTGATCTCTTCGTCTCCTTCTTCAATAATAGAAATGATAGAAGCCCCTTCACCCTTAGCCCGCTTGATATCTTCCATAATATTTCTGCGAGTCTCATCCTTAGGACAAATGAAAACCACGGGCGAACCAGGACGCATAAGATTAATGACACCCGGATCCATTTCCGCAGCTGCGTCAGCCATCGAAGGCAAATAATTAGTCTCCATAAGCTTCAACCTGCCCTCATAAGCAACAGCAGAACTTATGCCGCGGCCCAAGAAAATGAAGTAAGGCCTATCTCGATACTTTTTGGCAATAGCTCGTACAATTGACTCCTCAGTCTTGATTACTTTCTCTGCAATCTCAGGAATCTGCTTCAGCTTCTCTTTGGAATGCTCCATCTCAACATGCGAAAGCTTCCCTCGCTTCTCAGCAAGCTTCAAAGCCAACTGCGCCAGAACAGAAAGCTGCGCCGTAAAAGTCTTAGTCGCAGCGACCCCTATCTCAGGACCCGCCTGCTGAACAATATAAGCCCGTGACACACGCGTCAAAGTTGAACCCACAACATTAGTCAAACCCAAGATGGTAGCCGCACGGTTTCTCGCATATTCCACAGCAGCCAACGTATCCGCGGTTTCCCCAGATTGACTCAAAGCCAGAATAGTGCTGTCAATGTTAACAGATTTTCCCACTTGCTCAATAAACTCTGACGCGTAAACCGGATGCGTGCTAAGAGAAGCCATCTTCGAAAACATGTACGAGGCAGCAAGACAAGCGTGATAGGAAGTGCCACACGCAACTAGAAAGAGTTCTTTTGCCCTGTCGAGAAAAGTAGTCATCAAGTCCAAATACTCCTCCTGCAACCTAATCGTGCTCTTCAAAGTAGACGGCTGCACGTGAATCTCCTTTAACATAAAATGAGGATAACCTTCCTTCTCAGCAATTTCAGGAACCCAATCAATCTTCTTAGGTTTTCTCGACACCTCACTCCAGTCAGCAAACTTACGAATCTCAAACTTGCTATCGTCGAGAATAGCTACTTCCCCGCTCTCCACTGCTACAATCTCATTGGTCATAGGCAAGAAAGTCGGAATATCCGACGAGCAGTACATGGCTTCCTCGCCGACTCCAATCGTTAGAGTGTTCTCCTTCTGCGCAAAGAAAATTCGCTCCGGGTCTTCAACACTCATGACTGCCACAGAAAATGATCCTTCCAACCGATTCAAGGTCTCGCGCAACGCGTCCTCAAACCGCGTACCCTTCTTAAGTTTCTGCTCTATTAAATGGGGAACAACCTCCGTATCTGTTTTGGATTTGAAAACGTGCCCAGCTTCCTCAAGCTCTTTCCTGATTTCCGCGTAGTTCTCAATGATCCCGTTCTGGGCAACAGCGACTTTATCACCGCAATCAAGATGCGGATGTGCATTCACCTGTAATGGTGCTCCATGCGTCGCCCACCTCAAATGCCCCAAACCTATCCTGCCAGGCAAATTGTCCAAGCTGTAACGCGCATAGACATCGTCGATTTTTCCCTGATCTTTCTTGAAATGGACAGCGCCTTCATGAATGGTTGCTGCACCGACCGAATCGTAGCCTCTATGCTCAAGCCTCTTCAGTGCTTCATGAATCACAGGAGCAGCGTTTCCATCCTTTAGAACACAACCGAATACTCCAACCATGTCTGTATGCCTCTCTCACCTATTCTCTGCTGTTCCAGTTTCATTAAACTTTATCTTGTAAGCTTCTTAATACTACGAAGCATCATAACTAATGTGGATACTGGAAGCATGATAAATGATTATCGCCATTTTCGAAGATGAATCTTGGGAAAACTTCCTCCCATTAACTTACACCAGACCAGTATTCGAATGCAGAACAGGCATGTTCAACTTTCTTGAGCGTGTCCAAAGACTGTACCAAACATCAAAGCTCATATGCTTCACACGAAACTACCTCGCGCCAACCCTCAAGAAACGAGTTCCCCATCCTGTGAACGACGTCGGCGCCATTGACGACGATGTTCTCCTGATAAACGGAACTTTGATCATGAACAAGAAGACAAAGCAACTCATAGAGAAAAAACTCAAGAACGATACTCTACTGATGCAGAATGGAAGAATAGCCTCTGCGCACCTAAGCCAAAGCATCGCCCGCGATTATGCTAAAGGGCTATGCAAACCCACAACAGACCTAACCCTAAAGAAATTTCTGAAAAAATGCAAGCATGTTGAGGCGTCAAACCTACCCCTCCTCAGCTATCCATGGGACCTAGTAAACCATAACGCAGAGTTGATCAAGGAAGACTACGCAGTCATTGGGAAAAAAGAAAGCGAAGGCACAATTGACGCCAAAGCTGCCATTTACGGCAAAAAAACAGACGTGTACGTGGGCAAAGACTCGTTTATTGAAGCCCACGCCACGTTAGACGCACGCGACGGACCAGTATTCATCGGCAACGGAACCAACGTGCACTCAGGCTCCAGAATCACCGGTCCAACCCACATAGGCGACAAGGTCATGATACCAACTGGACTAATCCGTGAAGGCTGCAGCATCGGACCTGTATGCCGAGTAGGCGGCGAACTCGAAGAAACCATCATCCAAGGCTACACCAACAAGTACCACACAGGCTTCATCGGACACGCCTACATAGGCGAATGGGTAAACATGGGCGCCGCCACAACAAACTCAGACCTCAAAAATACATACGGGAACGTACAAGTAGCCACAAAAGGAAAAAACGTGGACACTCGATCAACTAAAGTAGGCTGCTTCATAGGCGACCACGCGAAAACATCAATTGGCACACAGATATACACAGGCAAAAAAATCGGAATCGCGTCCCAAGTACACGGCTTCGTCACAAAAGATGTGCCATCATTCACCATATGGTCAGAAAGCCTAGGATCAAAACCCGTTGAGCTTTACCTACAGTCAGCCATCGAAACACAGAAACGAGTACTTTCAAGAAGAAACGTTAAACAAACAAGAGAAGACGTCGAATTGCTCAAGAAACTGTTCCAAATCACTGCCAAAGAAAGGAAGCAATCAGGAGTCGCCAAAAGAAGACTCAAATTATAACATCCGCCAAATTCAGAAGTCAAGGAATTGACAAGAAGCGTAAAGCAAGAGAAATGCAAGCAGCTCCCCTGACAATTTCCTGCAAACTGGATTAGCATTTAGAATTCATAGTTCATAAAAGCCATAAGGCATCGAATCAGCACAAAAAGCTGGTAATGATCGATGCCAGCCAAGAGAATAAACGGAGCTCTTACGTGGGTTCTAGGTCTACTCACACTAATAACGGTCATAACTGCATTTGACGCCATAATCCAACTGAATCTCTACGGAAACGCTGCTACCACGTATTTCAACATCTTCAACACAACGTTGGGGAGCCTAAATGTAGAAGCATACTTCTGGCTGTCACTCATCACAATGTTCCTGCTGTTCACAGCCACATGTTTCTCAATCTATCGCGGACTGCCACTTGAGCCTCAAATGATGCAGAGAATAGCTAAACTTGAAGAAGACCTCGCCGCAAACTCAAACATGCTTGAGAACACTCAAATCGGCTTCTTCAGAAAACTCGAAGACACAGAAAAACAGAACCATGACATGTTCCAACGAATCAGCCTAAACCTAGAAGAAACAAGAAATCAAGTAGCAGACAACCTAGACAATCAGAAAAACGCTTTACAGACCATCAAGAAGGAAACCGGAAAGAGCGCAAAGGAATTCAAGAAACAAGCAACAGAGCTGACCAAAATCAAAAAGACAATTGAACAACTGAACAACCAGGACAAAGAAAAGCCCAAGCTAACAGGACAAACTAAGATCGAAGGTTTCAGAAACATTACGCCGAGCCTAGCGGCAAAGTTGAACGGCACGGGAATAACAAGCGTCAGCCAACTACTCGCAACGGATTCAGTCTCGATCGCAGAAAAAACCGGTGAATCACCCGAAACCATTGCCCGCCTTCAAGCTCAAGCCCAACTCCTAATGGTGCCGACCCTAGATGAGAAACACTCTGAACTCCTAGTGAGATTCGGGGTCACATCCCGAAGAGAACTAGCCAACCAAGACCCAGTTCAGCTTTACAGAGGACTAGCTGGAATCGCCAAAACCCACGTCGAACAAGGAAAAATGCCCGCAAGCAAGATTCCAACTATCGAAGACGTATCGTCCTGGATAAGACAAGCACGCCTCTAAAAACTCTCTTTTGAGCTACAAACGCAAGATCTGACCCAGCACAAGAACAAAGCCGAGTGCCCAGCAATAGAAGGCAAACAAGTACAATCTTCCCACCAAGACTATTCTCTGCAACAGCCTAAGCGAGACGAATCCAACAACCACAGTCACAACCAAGCCTAGAAGCAAGTCGCCCCACTCAACATCCGCAACAAGCAAGCTTTCCGCACCCACAGCAGTAGCCACCATAGCGCCAACAACAGCCGGTACGAAAAGCAAAAAAGAAAACCTGAAAGCCGTTCTCCTGTCAACTCTCAGCAGCAGACCTGTCGCAATGGTTGACCCGCTTCTCGAAACGCCTGGAATCAGAGCCACGCCTTGAGCCATTCCGATTAACGTAGCACGAAAAGAATCCAAAGGTTTGCTTTGCTTCTTGCCGCGTCGAAAAAAGTATAGAAGGCTGTAGAAAGTGCCAGTCAAAATGAAAGCCACGCCAACAGCCAACGGATTTTGAAAGAACGATTCGAAAAGATCCTTGAAAACAAAACCAATGATGAAGGTTGCAACGGCGCCTAAGAAGATGTACAAGCCAAGTCTACCTTCCTCAGTCCTGAAATCGAAATGGACCAACGCTTTCAATATCTTGACGACATCCCTCCGGAAAACAATCAGAACTACAAACAGCGAGCCTAAATGCAAAACTACATCAAAAATCACAGGTAATTTCAAACCTAAGTACTCTTGCGCAACGACTAAATGCCCGGAGCTTGAGATGGGCAGCCACTCCGTTATTCCCTGAATAACCGCCAGAATCATGATTTCAAGCAGAGTAGCCGTGTCACTAAACTCTCCTTTAAGCCAAACGGGCTTCTATCCATGCACGTTCATGCATTCGGAGATTTTGAGGATATTGTAGGGATTCAGGCTTTAAGTGTGATGCGCCCACATGGCTCTATGATTGAAAGTTAAATCTTAGCCTCACTAACAAGTATGCAAACAGGAGATTAACTACCAATGAGCAAAGCCAAAACAACATACATGAAAAGAACACGCCGATCCGCTGGGCTCTGGAAACGAGCATCCAACGTTCTGCCAGGCGGAATAACTGCAAACGTCAAATTCTTCGAGCCGTACCCCATCTTCATGAAAGAAGCCAAAGGATCAAGAATCTATGACGTAGACGACAACGAATACATCGACTACTGCCTATCCTTAGGCCCCTTGATTCTCGGACATGGACATCCCAAAGTCGTCGAAGCAATTAAGAAGCAACTCACAGACAGCGGAACCACAATGTACGGCACTCCCCACGAACTGGAAATAAAAATGGCTACAGAGCTAAGGCATCTGGTTCCATGCGCAGAAATGACTAGATTCGTGAATTCAGGTCTGGAAGCAACTCTACATGCAATAAGACTTGCCCGAGCCCACACTCGAAAAGTCAAAATCGCCAAATTCGAAGGTCACTATCACGGAGCACACGACTACGTAGCAGTCAGCGTGTCTCCATCTCTTGACCTAGCCGGACCTGCTAACTCACCAGTTGCTGTATCCGATTCCGCTGGTCTCCCAAAATTCATCCTAGAAAACACCGTGGTCCTACCCTTCAACGATTCCACATCAACTGAACGAATAATAGAGAAAAACAAGGACGAACTAGCCGCAGTTATTGTTGAACCAGTTGCAAGAGGGTTTCTGCCGCCAGACAGAGACTTCCTAAAAAGCCTGAGAAAGGTTACTCAAGAGAATAACATAGTGTTGATTTTTGACGAGATCATGACTGGTTTCAGGCTTGGCCTCAGAGGAGCACAACAATATTTCAAAGTCACTCCAGACATGGTTGCACTTGGAAAAGTCATCGGAGGCGGTCTTCCCATCGGAGCATTCGCAGGCAAATCTGAAATCATGGAACACGCGTCTCCTGTGGGCGCCAAGTCTCCTTTTGACCGTGTCTTCCACAGCGGCACATTCAATGGGTGCCCAATGGTTTTAGCTGCTGGACTGGCAACGATAGAGGTTTTGAAGAAGCCCAGAACGTACCCGCACACAAACTGGGTTGCAGATGAAACCAAAAAATGCATGCGAGATGCCCTTGAAGACAACGAAATCGAAGCCAAAGTAATAGGCCTGGCTTCCATGTTCCAAACGGTTTTCACATCTGAGGAGGTAAAGAGTTACAGAGACATAGCCAGGGCGGACTCCAAGAAACGCGTGAATTTCGATCTGGAGTTGATTAACAACGGAGTGTACGTCAGACCTGGTCGAACCTATTACACATCCTTAGCCCACACAAAATCTGATCTGAAAACAACCTTCGATGCTGTTGAAAAAGCCGCTAAGACCATAACAAAGCAATAAACTCTATTTCCGCAGGTCCCTGCATTTATCTCTCAGGCTTCTCATAGCTTGCATAGCCATCAAGAATAGCAACATAGGATTTTTCGCAAGCGGCAAGTCCAGCGACTTTGTTGCTTCCTTCGATTACGAAGTATTCGTCGGGTGCGTGGGCTCTTCCACCGTGCCCGAGTCCTCCGTCACAGAAAGGCAAGTAAAGCGGACCCCGGCTGAACATATGATATGGAACACTTGAAGCGTTGTGCGGCCAGACTTCTGGCTCATACCCGAGTTTTCTGTATGCTTGAATCATGGCTTGAACTATGGGTTCTTTCACTCTTGTTTTTGACCATTCGTAAGGGTCCAGCGATCTAACTGAAATGTCGGAATAGCCATGTTTGTCAAGGTGTTTACGAATCTTCGGAATAATCTCCGACGAATGCTGATCGGGTACAAGCCGTGTATCGAGTTTGACAGTGATTTTGTGAGGAAGGACTGTTTTCGATCCTGGACCGGTGTATCCACCCCAAATGCCGTCTATGTTTAACGTTGTAGAGTATAGGTACTGCAGTAGCAGTTCTCTTCCGTGCAAGTCATTCATGAATCGGTTGACTTTCATCTCGTGCTTGGCTGTTTCTTCGTCCATTGTTTCCACTAGTTTGTCAATAAGCTCTAGATCTTCTTTTGAAGGCGGTTTCACATTGTCGCACCAGCCATCGATAAGGATTCTGTTGCCGTCTTCGGAAGTCATAGTTGCCAGCGCGTGAATCATTCGCCACGCTGGGCTGTCAACCCAAGACTTGTCGCTGCTGTGTATGTCGAATTCGGTTGGTCCTTTTCCCCACGACTTGCCGCTGCACTCCAACTCAACGTATTCTATTCCTTTCCATCCTAATCCCATTAGCACCTTGCCTTTTTCGTCTTGGCTAGCGTCTGGTCCGAAAAGCGCGTCTGCTTTGCCCAACATCTCCTTGTGTTCTTCCACGAATTTGGCGAAGTCAGTGCTCCCAAGTTCCTCGTCGCCTTGAGCCATAAACTTCAAATTCACAGGTATTTCTTCGCCAACAGCCAAGATGGACTCAAGCGCATTGAGAAATGCCACCAAAGGACCCTTTGTGTTTATGGCGCCTCTGGCAATGACGCATTTGCCATACGGTTCCATGTCGACAAGTCTGGCTTCTAAAGGCGGACTTGACCACTGTTCGCCGGCAAACGGTTGAGTGTCATACATCATGTATATGAGCAGGGTTTTCTCAGCTTGAGCGTCGTACTCGCCGTAGACCACTGGAAAACTGCCTGTCTCTATGAGTCTTGCGTCTTTGCATCCCAAGTTCACAAGGTAGCCTTTCAGGAGTTCGGCGCATTCTCTCACGCCGTAGTTTTCAGCTGACACGCTGGGTTGGCGCAAGAACTCCTGCATCTTTGCTACATCCTCGTCCACATGCGCGTCGATGTACTTGCTCACTTTCTCAAAATCAGTCATTTTTGGATCGCTCTAGCAATTGTGGAAAAGACCTTAAAAATCTTTGATATTTTGGTGACAATAGGATGACGCGCGCCACGGAAACATCGCCTACTGACCAAACTGGAAAGAGAAGTATCGTGACCCGGTCTGGTGGTTGACCGACCGTGTGAATAGGACGCGGATTGGTTGAGTGTTCAGATCGTAAGGCTTGATTCAATCAAGATTGAAGGATGATTTCTCTGACAAGAACGTATTTATGGTGCTGGTATGTTTCCGATGTCCAAGAGAAGATCTATTTTGACTTCGACAGTGGCTATAGTTGGGCTTAATGACAATGATGCACAAGCTCTTGGTCAAGGCATCCAGCATATTGGCGGAATAGATGGGTTAAACACCTCTGAGAGGTCAGTGGTGGTAAAGGTTGGAGTCTTTAGCCATAGAGCAGACAACCACACGTCAGTTGGTCTTGTTAGAGCCATTGTCAACAGTTTTGACATGGCACCCAACGTTTTCTTGGTAGAATCAGACAATTATCAAGGGAACGGCTTGGAAAGGCTTCAGATATGGAAGGAGACTTACACAGAAAAAGTAATGCCTGTAAATCTTTCAGGCGAACTAAACACTCGAAGAGTTACTTTGGCGGGTCAGGAAATGAATCTGTCAAATTTGCTCTTCACGCCTAATGTTCTGGTCAGTACACATATATTACGTAGGTTTGAGCGAGGAAGTATACTGAAGAACCTGTTCGGTTGCATTCCGTCTCCAAAGAAGACGAAGTATCATAAAATCCTCCCTGTGCTCTTGGCAGATCTTTATGAGGNGATAGGCGGAATAGACCTTGCAGTATTGGATGGAACGTTCTTCTGGCGTGGTGCAGGTGATATTCCGATTCGAATGAACACGCTTCTAGTGGGCAGAGACGCAGTGGCTGTCGAAGCAGTTGGGGGTGTGCTTGCAGGTTTGAAACTTGAGAAGATGCCTGTACTTCAAGAATTTGCAGGGCGAGGACTCGGTGAAGGTGACTTGAAGAACATAGAAATCGTAGGGGCTTCGCTTGAAACGCTGAAACCAAAATTCAGGCTAGCCTCGAAGCAGCATGCTAAGANATGGCGGGAGATTGGCGGTGCACCCAAGATGTGGGCTCCNGCGATCGATGGTTTGATACAGGAGGGATTTTTTAGGCTGCCCAACAAGAGGACAAGAGAGGATGTGCGAAAAGCGCTAAAGGCGAAATCAGTTCCTGTTGAAGGCAACATGAATCTGGTTGTGACTACGTTGAAACGTAGGGTCAAGAAAGGCAAGTTGAAATCAAAAAAGGGACCAGAAGGGTGGATCTACTGGACATAAGAACCAGCGCACACTGTAAGCGCATTGAATACGAATACCAAGCATAAGCCGATGACATGACCTCCAACGCTGCCCAAAACCAAACCTAACCAAACGAAATTCCTTTAAAATCTCTAAGAATGTATGTTGGTAACATGCGAGGGTCCTCATTGGTTTATGAAACTATTATCAAAAATGGAGTTGTAGTCGACGGTACCGGCAACCCTTGGTTCAAGGCTGATGTAGGAATCTCACAAAGAAAAATAGCTCATGTTGGAAAGCTAACCAAAGCTAGAGCAAAAAGGATCATCGAAGCTCGCGGATTGGTGGTTTCTCCCGGCTTCATAGATATTCATACGCACTCGGATCTTTCGTTGCTGATAAATCCCCGAGCTGAGAGCAAAATCAGACAAGGCGTAACAACCGAAGTCATCGGCAACTGCGGCACCAGCCCCGCGCCTGTAAGAAAGGAGACGCTACGTTTTCTCAAAGATGAGTGGGGAGCTGAAGCCAAAGCGGTAAAGTGGAATTGGTCATCGTTCGGCGACTACCTTAGCCGCCTAGAAGAAAACGGAGTGTCACTGAATGTTGCTTCGCTTGTTGGTCACGGAACTGTAAGGACAGCTATCATGGGCGTGGAGAACCGGTCGCCTACAAACAAGGATATGAAAGAGATGAAGCGCCTTGTTGCACAGTCCATGGAAGATGGAGCTTTTGGCTTATCCAGCGGACTGGTGTATTTGCCCGGGTGC
>JGI24422J19971_10000214_pt1 | contig 29841 bp, 33 predicted proteins | sample DeeMarSWOR152_54_FD_19971 | JGI IMG/M metagenome (IMG submission 19971) | reverse complement strand
ATATTGAAGATTTTACCAAGATTAAGGAAAATTGCTTCTGACATTAAACGTGTTTATGGGATTGAAGTCTTGGCAATGGGAAAAGAAAGCGTTCCTGTGAGAATTGCGGAGCTATCTTGTGGCGCTTATGGTGTTCTATACGCAGTAGAAAAAGCGGTTAGGGAGAGAGTTAATTTAAAGCTTGGATTACCAGCACAATGTAGTGTAGATGTTTCAGAAGGCGGTGTTTCATTGAAATCCCTGACACCTGCGGAACATGATCTCATAAGTTTTGCTGAGGACTCCGAGAAGATTTTGGAGAAAGTTAACGTGTTAGAAATACTTAATCCTCGTGCCCGTGGTTTCCGAGCATTGGAAATCAATCCCAGAGTTTAGAATCTATTGTAAGACTTAATCATCGTTTTACCTTTTTTATTTCAAGACTTATGTCTAGGGCTTTTGGGCTGTCGGTTATTTCACCCAGGCTGACAACGTCGATTCCTGTCGCAACGTATTCGAGAATGTTCTGTTCATTTATTCCTCCACTGGCTTCGATCAAAACTTTGTCGCGAAGCCTGTTCTTCTTGAGCATTAACATTGTCTCTCTTATCTCTTTAGAAGAAAAATTGTCGAGCATAACTATGTCTGCCCCTGATTTTGTTGCTTCTAAAGCCTCTTTAGCTTTAGAAACTTCGATTTCAATTTTTTTAGAAAATGAAACTGTTTCTCGAACTTGTTTTACGGCCTTCTGGATATTTCCGACAATTGCTAAGTGATTGTCTTTTATGAGAACAAGATCATCAAGGTGAAGGCGATGGGTGTCTCCACCTCCAAGCATCACCGCTTTCTTGTCAAAGTACGAAAGCCCTGGCGCCACTTTTCTGGTGCAGGCTACTCGGGTTTTGAAGCCAGCGCCCCTAACTTTTTCAATCAGTCGATAGGTTTTGGTGGCTATGCCACTCATTCTTGTAAGGATGTTGAGAAGGAGTCTTTCTATGGAAAGTAGGGTTCTGGCATCTCCTGTAATTTTTAAGATGACCGTTTTTTCTTTGACCCTTGATCCGTCGCGTATGGGGGCTTCAACCTGGAAGTCTTGGCTCTCTAGGAACATTGTGGCTTCTTTTATTCCTGCTATTATTCCCTCTTCTTTTGCAACTATCTCGCCTTCAACAATAGTTTCATCTGGTATGAGAAGAGAAGTTGTTATGTCGCCTTGTCCGAGATCTTCTTCTAAAAAACGCCGAATTTTTTCTTCTAAAGTTTTCTTTGGAAGGAACATTGTAATTCTCCTAAATCATATAACCTATTCTTTTTCAAGTTTCTTTGATTTTATTTCACCTTTTGGTGTAGTCTCTTCAAAGATTATAGCTTGGAACTTGTAGATTTTTGTTTCTTTAAGAACCCAGCAATCAGGCGATAAACCGGCTTTCACACAGCATTGGCAAAGAAACTCTTCTTCGTTCCAGTTCCATTCAATAGGCACTTGAGGAAGAAGTAAACCCTTGTAGTAACCCCTTTCAACAATCAAACCGTCCTTTCCCACTTCAATTTTGGAAGGGTACTCAGTAGGCTTTTTTACTTTGATGAGTTGGGGAGGGGTAAGAACGCTTACCTCAAAAACTATGCTGCTGATTTCGTCATAAGAGACAGGTGGAAAACGGGGGTCCTGAGTCGCAGAATTGATAGATGAATTAATTACAGCTCGCACCAAAGGAAGAGTCGGATAGGGAAAACCAATGCACCCCCTTAATTCCTTTTTATTGCCTTTTATACTGTTTAAAGTAATAAAAACTCCATAACGATCCATAAACTTTGACGAGGCATCTTTAGGAGCTGACATCACGTTTCCATTTTCAAGATACTGCTCAACAGCCTTTCGCGCAAGGCTTACAAGAAATTGTCCATCTTTAAGCGTCAACTGAAATGACACGTTTATTCATCTCGAGTAGTGGCACTGTAAACCTGGTTCTAGTAAAGCTCTAAGTCTGCCTTATTATTTTATCTAAAAGTTTCAATTGCACGTAAAACTCGTTGCATATTTGAAATATCTGGATGCGGAAATCGGAAATGGTTAAACGCTTAGAACTTAGTGGATTCTTCTTTGAGCCCTTCGTTTGTGATTATGAGAAAGTCTACGCCGTCGCCACTCATTACGTCTCGGCTTATCGCAGACTTTATGGCTCGGACTACAAGTTGCTTCGCCTCTTTCATACTCATGTTTTCTTTGTATCCTTCTTCTAAGACTCCAACGGCGATTTCTGCTCCAGAACCCACGGCAGCATATTTGTCAGGCAAAACGGATCCAAGCATGTCCAATACATAAATTGATGCTCCTTCCTCATCCATTCCACCCACAATGGTTTGAGTAATCAATGGGAACAGTCGCCTGCTGAAAAGAAGAGTTGACATGAGCTTTGCGGCAGACTTTACAGGAAGCATTCTCCCGGCATCAAGCCTAAACAAGTTGGCGTAGGCTTCAACTTCTCTCACCAAAATCTGCATGTCAGAAACCAATCCTGCACATGCCGCTCCGATTTTTTCTGTAATTTTGAAAACTTTTTTGCCGACACGGCTAACGACCAAATAGCCGTAGGAAACTCTCTTTTCAGAGGCTAAGATGACACCGTCAGAGCAAACAACGCCTAGTGTTGTGGCGCCTGGAACGTAGAGATATTTGGGTTGCTGTTGTTCATACACTATTGTTCCCTCAGGTTCATGCACTATTATGCCGACTGACTATTAAGTTTAATCATAAAACATTTTCCTTAATGGTTAAACTTTTTGGCTATTTGCGTTTTCGAAAAAATCTTAGCTCCATCCATAGCTGTCACAAATTCAAAGCCAGATTCCACTAATTCCTTTGCACGCGCATTTAGCAACTCGACATGTAAACTAATCTTCTTCATCAAAGTTTACTAGATGAGTGTATTTAATGGTGTTTTAACTTTTTTGTGACCTAATAGGTTTTTGACATACAGTATGTCTTTGGTACGATGATACTCTATTGTTGCTTCTAGTGCCGGCGCGCGTGTAGTGCGCCCGCGATCATTGCCGCAAACGCTAAAATGATGAGTACAACTATGGAAGTCCACGGTTCTGTTAACGAGCCACTAGATGACTCTGCCGAGTCATGTGCGCTTATTGTCTCGAGTTGGCCCCCATCGGCTGCAGACTTTGGGGATGCGTATGGCCATTCGTCTGTGCCTGTGTCTGTATCTGGCTTTTTACTAGACTCAGTAGGATCGATGTCTACATCATTATGCATCATTGTATTGTTTGTGATGGTGTTGCCACTGCAAGAGTAGGTTAGACTGATTCCATAATGATTGTTTAAGATAGTGTTGCCGTTGATTAGGTTATTGTGAGAATCTTCGACAAGGATGCCTGCCCCACCGAATGAGGTATCTCTTACTGTATTGCCACTAATCACGGTGTACTTGACGTCATGAAGGTAAATGCCAACGAGTCCATTTTGTATCGTGAGATTGCTGATGTGAACGTTGTTAGCTGTTACACCGATAACTTCATTGTTTCCGCCGCCGTCAATAATAGTATTGTTCGCTTGTCCAGTCAATGTCACCGACTTGTCTATGGTTAAACATTCGTAGTACGTTCCCCTTAATACGACTATCACGTCTCCCAAGCTTGCCACATCTATCGCATCTTGTATTTTCAGATAGTGGAACGGCACCTGAATCACATAAGATACGACTACTCTTGCTGATTTTTCGTTGTTTGTTATATCGTTTTCTTCGGGTAATAGTGAAACACATGCAGTTACATTGTAAGTCGCCTCCATTAATGGAGGCGTCCATAGATAACTAAGACTGTAGGAAAGACCTCCTTGCATATATCTGATGACTTCAAAGCTAGTTATGTTGCCGTCTATTAGAAGCCGCAACTCCACATCGGTTTCAGTACTCTGTCCACTGTTCAAAACTGTCGCTTTCAACAACGCTGAATCTCCTGGTAAAAGATGATTTGGAGCATCTAGAAAGACGACAATATCACGTTTAGGTGGTCTGAACCTAACGTGTCCACTCTTGGATACGTGAGGAATTTTTTCTACGTTAGAATTGGCGCGCACGCGCGCGAGTTTGGTGCCAGGCTCCCATGCACAACTCGCATTAGGAACTCCGAGGTCAATTTCGCAGTCTCCTGTGCCTATGACATTGAATGTGATCGTCACCAGCGTTCCACTACCACTAGTTGGCGCCGCAGGACGATAAGAACAGTCACACACACACGTGGCCTTCTTTATTTTTCATCCAGGGCCAAGTAGGTTTGTTGAGGAAAGGTTGGATGACAACCTCAGTTACTTTTAGGATTGTGGAGTTATAGCTCAGCGCAAACTCGTAACCGTAGAGGTCTGTGACGTTGGCGATGCTCACGTTGATCGAGAAAGTTTGACCCAATGACACGTAGCTTACTGGCGGATCCACGTAAACCACGGTAGTATCTTCCGCCTTTCCTTCCTTTATTTCCATTACAAACATAAGAGACAGTGATAACACAAAAATGAAAAACGTACAAACGCCCGCGCGCCTCATTTCAACTCCCCCTCCTTACTAGTTTCAATTATATCTTTGTATGTAGGAGATATTTAAGCCTGTTCAACAACAAATCACCCCGAAGAGTTAATCGCCAGTAGAACAACATACGAAAAAATGGGGAGGTTTGCGGGGGACATTTCCACTATAAGCAGATCAGGTTTAATCATAAAATCTTTCCATTAAAGTTAAACTTTATTTCCGTTTTCGCGCACCTACCCTTCACTCTTTTGTGTTTGCTGTACAATATGAGTATCTAGATGACAGACAAAGCATTTTTTAACATCAATTGATGGATCTGAGCGTTTACATAGTTCGCACATCAACCTTTTTCTTCGGATGATCCCGCAGACTACGCAAAACTTTGCTGCAAGTTCGTATTTAGAGATATGCCCATCAGCAAGTGAGACAACAATCTCATTGAGCGTCGGCTGAATTTCTTCTACATCTTCAATTTTAAGGACGATACCTCTAACATGTCGAGTATACTTACTCACAGCTGTTTGAGTGACCCCTAAAAGCAATGCGACGTCCTTTTGCTTCAATCCATACGACTGTGTCAATTCTCTCGCTATTGCAGATCTAATGGCTGGAATCAGCGATCTTACTGCAACTTCACATGGTAGCAACACGTTTGCTTCACCGACTACAGTATTTGTATCGAAATGTATTTAAGCATGACGTATGTCATATATAATATGACGTATGTCATAAAGAGGCTTTAAAATATGAAACATTTGCTCTCCCTTTCTTCTCCTTTCTCTTTCTCAGCAAGGTCAAAAGTGTTGATCCAACACCGCCTCTTTATGACACATGTCATTTGGGGAGCTCAACATGATTCTTGAAATAGCCTCTAGACAATGGTTATCCAGAATATTGAACAATAGTGCAGAGTTGGTCAAGATTATCAAAGAGGCAGATGACATTTGCCAATACTGTGAGACCACTTCTCCCATGATTTGCATTGAACGATGTGAAATATGGAAAGCGAAAAATGAATTATTCGAAATAAATGGAATGCTACGTGCAGACGATTATATCCACGACTTGCTTAACGCTGTGAAAAACAATAGACGACAGAAAGTCATTGAGGCCCTTTCTGAACACCCTCGTAGCATAAAAGGATTACAAGAATACTTGAAAAGCAAAGGATATTATCACAGTCAACAAACCATCACAGACGCGTATGTTGAACCTCTTGTGAAAACGGGTCTTGTCAGAAAAGAGGGCAACAGACATAAGTTAACATTGTATGGTCGGAAATTCCTCGACATACTAAACAAATTCGATGTGGAAAATCCATTGCCGTCTCATTCGCATTGCTATGAAGAGAAATTGTTGAAAAAGTTGAAGGATGGACCGAAATTTCACGCGGACCTTGCTAATTCATCGGTGACTCCAAAAAGTTTGTCGAGGTCTCTAAGGAGATTGATAGAAAATGGACTCGCGACTAAGAGCAAAACTCCAGACTACGTTTTCTATTTCAGAACCAAGAAAGTACCGAAGAGAGCGTTCTCCCCAACCGAGAAGAAGATCTATGAGATCATTCCAGATGTTGGCATATCTGCCCGTGAACTTTCTAAGGAAATTGGCATAAACCTTAGAAGAACCTACAAATACTTACGAAGACTAAGGAAGAGGCGACTCGTCTTTACTCGAAAGAAGCCCAGAACCTACGAATTGACTGCCTCTGGAATGGAACTCACTAACTTCCTAGAAGAAACAGCAAAGCTTGTCTCGGATACAGCGAGGGCTTCAACTTTTCTACTTGAACAGTCTAATCGGATTATTGATGCACCTGCGCCTTTGCGTAGAGAATCCTTTTCTGAACCCACTTCCACAATCCAATTTATAGAGTCATGAAGAACTCTAGTGTATCTGTCAGCTGAGTCTCTCTAGATAGCCAAGCCTACCTGTCCGACTGACTACTATCACTTAAGCTCATTGCAATAGGTTCATATCTTTTTAGCAAACGTGCACATACATCAAGTACATTTGCCTGTTCATTAGTCTATGTATGGCAATCGCAAAGGAGTGCTCTTTTCGGCACATTCCCGATGTTTTTTGACTGCGAATTCTATTCCTTGACGTAGATAATCCTTTGTCAGCATACCTACAATGTCTTGAACAGGTCGTCCTTGACAGAAGAACTTCAAAGTAGGGGTACTCATTATGCCGTATTTGGCAACAAGCTCTTGGTTTTCTGGGTTTTCCAAGACATTAAATTTGGCAAATTTCAACTTGCTCACATACTCTTTAGATAGTTCAACATAAACCGACTCAAAGATCCTGCAATAGGGACATTGTGGATGCCAAAACTCAACCACAACTAACTCCTTTGATTCCAGAACCTCCTCTTTCCAGTTTGCGGCATTTGTTTTCACTACATCTTTGGACATTCTCCATCATCTTAGTTTCGTATACTTGATAGACTTTAAGTAATTTACGCGCGCAGAGAGAGGGACTTGCTAGAGAAAAGTCTCCAAAGACTGACTATTAGATTTAGTCATAAAATTTTAAATCTTCTGTGGACACTTGTTGTATGCCTAATTGCGAAAAGAAATTCAATTATGAGGAAACTTACATGATACATATTGTACACAAAAATATTGATGGAATATGGTATGGAGCCGTTTTGGACACAGAGAAAGTTTTAGCGACAACCTTTGCACAAAATGAAACAGAAGTTCTGAAGAATCTTCTAAAAAGTTTGCCATACGAGGCACCGTTCCAAGTTAATGAAAAATTGAGCATTTTATCTGAAAAGTTGCTAGAAACTCTGAAAAGGATTTATGACGGAGAAGATGTTTCCTTCAGTTTTGAAATGTCAATGAATTACTTGTCAAGTTATACCCAGAAAGTTCTCAAATGTGTGTCCTCGGTTCCTGTTGGATATTTTACAACGTACGGTGCTGTGGCCAAAGCTTGTGGTGGAAGTGCGAGAGCTGTAGGACAGATTATGTCCAAGAACCCGTTTCCTCCATTAATTCCCTGTCATCGAGTAGTACGCGCAGATTTCAGCGTTGGTGGATACGGCGGAGGAAAAGAGGTTAAGTGGGAGATGTTACAGAGAGAAGACAGAGAGTACACCGAGATTAAAAGGATAGAAATAGGCGACGGAATTTTGTCAGTGTTTCCCATTAAGCGTCTTCGGAAAATTCGAAATTAGGCAAAGATTAAGTTCAGTGGGGTGCGCCAATTACTCTTAGAGAGGAGAAATATGGCATGGTAAGACGCGGGCTTTTTGTAGGAAGATTTCAGCCTTTTCACAAAGGTCATTTAAAAGCTATGAAAGACATTCTGGAGAAAGTTGATGAACTTGTAATTGTGGTTGGTAGTTCTCAGTATAGCCATACAATGGACAACCCGTTTACCATAGGCGAACGTGTTGTGATGATTAGACGGGCGCTTACAGGAGAAGGCGTTGTTTCATCACGGTATTGGATTATCCCCGTGCCAGACATGCATATACATATGATATGGGTTGCGGAAGTCATTGGCTATGCCCCAAAATTTGACACCGTCTACACAAACGAACCACTCACACGCCGACTTTTCATTGAAAAGGGTTTCAAGGTAAAACCAGTACCCTTCCACCAGCGAGAAAAATACTCCTCCACTGAGATAAGAGAAAGAATGCTAAGTAAGAAGAATTGGGAGGAGCTTGTCCCAGAGACTGTAGCACAGTTTATTAAGGAAATCGACGGTGTAGAGAGGTTGCGCGACTTAGCAAAGACCGACGAAATCCCAAGGACAAGCAATTAGGGCTTTACTTAAATCCTCTAAAACCTTTCTTCTCAGTTTTTGTGCATGCATACTTTTGGTTAATGTCACCACTGGGTTCAACAAAAATACATGCCTAAAGTGTCTCCTACTTTTAAATTGAGCCCTTTAGAAGCGTCCCCTTGATTTATGGATATTTCAAGAAAATCGTGGCTGCCAACAATTACAAGTGGCGTTCTTACGGGAACGTCACCATAGGCCGGACAAAATCTCATATCAAATGTTTTTCTCTTAATTCTCACACGAAGTAAATCACCCATGCTAGTTTCTAATTTTTCAAGGTCCTTCAATGAGATATTGGTAACAACATTGCCAAAGCCATCCACATACATAGCTTCACCGATCAGCTCACCCTCTTTCACGTATGGCTTTGCAAATTGTGGAACAAAATAGTCCTCAATCTCAGGACCAAACCTAGAAGGAGCGCACCCCATCGATAGATATGCAGCTGCGGGAGCAAAAATGTCTCTTCCATGAAAGGTTGTGGAGATTTTTGGACGCATGTATTTGGGGTTTTTTATATGATAAACGTGACTGACTTCTTCCTTTAGGGCTGATAAGAGGAGGAGCCCATTATCTGGTCCCACGTAAAAGCTTCGTTCGGTTTGGATTATTATTGGGTGTCTCTTTGTTCCCACACCGGGATCTACCACTGCAACATGAACTGTGCCTTGTGGGAAATAAGGTGTTGCAGAGGCTAGTATGAAGGCGCCCATGCGTATGTTAAACTCTTCAATTTCATGACTGATATCAACTATGCAAGCGTCTGGACTGATAGAAAGTATTACAGCCTTCATTTCCGCAACATATGGATCTCTTAATCCAAAATCTGAAAGCAGCGTTACAATCGGTATTTTATTCATAGTCTTCCCGTTCCACTCTTCCTAATCCTATAATACTGTGAACTAGTCTTTTCAAATGATTTAGAGGTTAAATCACATATAGAACATTTCTCCATAAACTTGAAATTCTAGTTGTAAAAAAAGTGTTCAGGGATGCGTGTTCGCTTTCAAAAGCGCTAAAAAAGGAAGGAGAGATATTCTTTTTTACACGTATCCCCTTCATCAGAAAAAATCAATGTGTTATCGTTTCTATTTATACTTTTAGAAATAGTTTGAGACACATGACAAAGAATACGGTTTTGACGGAATCCTAATAAAAGGACGAATTAGCGCTTCCCACAGTCTGCCACCATTAACGCAACATAGCATTTTTTACGCCTTTTTTCAAAAAAAGGCTTCTAGAATCATTTCTGTGCGCATGTGCACGTTTATTGTACATTATCTCGTCGTGATCTTTTCTAACTCTAGAAACTCTTTTAACCTCTCCAATCCTTTCTTTATGTTCCGGATGGGCAACCCGTATGAGACTCGCAGATAGCCTCTGCCTGCCTTATGTGGAAAAGCCGATCCGGGAAGCATGACAACTCCGGTTTTTTTCAAAAGTTGCATTGCAAACTCTTCTGTTGACAACTTTCTTTCCTCCAAGATTTTTCTGATGCTTGGGAAAATGTAAAAGGCTCCTGTAGGATTTTTTGCTCTGACGCCTTCTATCCTATTTAACTCGTGATAAAGGAAGTCTCTTCTCTTTCTGTAATCTTCAAGTACACATTTAAAGAAGTCTTGGGGGCCACTTAGAGCAGCTACTCCGGCTTTTTGTACGAATGAGGTGGTACAAGAGAAACTATTTACAGCAAACAAAGTGAAACGGTTGATGGCTTCCTCGTTGGCTACTACGTAGCCCAAACGCCATCCAGTCATAGAATATGTCTTAGAGAAACTGTTGATACAGACTACAAAGTCCCTCCACTCAGGATCGGTGAGAACACTTGTGAACCCCCCTTCATAGACATAGTGATCGTAAACTTCATCTGAGACAACTAAGATGCCTTTTTTCTTTGCTATTTCAAGAATCCCCTCGACATCAGACTTTGCTAGTACAGAGCCAGTTGGATTGTGAGGCGAGTTGAGAATTATCATTTTCGTCTTATTTGTTATAACCGCTTCAACGTCTTCAGGAAGCATTCTAAAATCGTTTTCTTCTGTTAAAGGTACAAAGACGGATTTCCCACCAGCATATCTAATTAAGTGTTCATAGGAGTAAAAGCTCGGATCCGAGATTATCACTTCATCTCCAGGTTCGACATAGCTGGCTATCACTATGAAGATCGCCTGGTTTGGCGCCGGGCAAAACCATAACCTCTTCAGGTCGTATATCTCCAGTTTCCGTGAACTCTGAAATGTGCCTAGCAATCTCCTCTCTAAGTTCTGGAATGCCTTGAGGTGGCACATACCTTGTAAAACCGTCTTTAAGAGCCTTTACCGCCGCATCCACGATATGTCTTGGGGTGGGAAAATCTGGTTCACCTATCCCCAATGAGATTATTTCTTTCCCCTTCTCAGCAAGTTCCGCCGCCAAACGTGAGTATCGAAACGTTTCAGCGGGTTTCAATTCAAAAATTGAGTTGCGAAAAGACAAAGCCGAGTTTCCCTTGTCCATTTGAATCAGACTCCTTAAGGTTAACTTTGTCGAAATATTATTTAACACCTTTGCGAGCGCTTTGCTCATTTGAACGATCACTGAACCCTCATGCACTCCAAAACAGAGAAAAGGATGAAACGGAAGACGAACAAAAAAGCGTGCTAATCTTACAAAAAGCGAGAGCTGATAATAGTTAGGAGATATAATACAATGTTGAGGAGTTCATTGTCTCTTGAAGCAGTTCCTCTGGAGAGGGTTCATGAAGAGAAATATGGCAGGGTTTTGTGTTATCCAAGATATGATTTAGAGGAGTTAAAAAGACGTGTAANGGAACTGAAGAAACTTGGAGTACAAGCGTTAAAGTTCNCTGGAGAAAAGANGNCATTTGGCGTGCCAGTTTTNGGTAAAGGNTGTGTTGGCATCGTTGTTGTGGCCACTATAGATAAGCGGAACGTTGCCCTGAAGATTCGTAGGCTAGATTCGGATCGGACNGGCATGCNACGTGAAGCTCAAATGTTGAGAAAGGCGAATACGATCGATGTTGGACCGAATCTGATTAATGCCACNGAAAACTTCCTTATTATGGAGTTTGTAGGAGGAACANTGCTTCCCAGATGGGTCNAAGGGTTGAAAAAGAAACCAAAATNTAGGATTCGGCATGTTNTGCTGTCTGTTTTAGAGCAATGCTGGAGGCTTGATGCAATAGGACTAGACCATGGGGAGCTGAACAGAGCTCCCAAACACATTATCGTAGATGCAAACGAAAAGCCTTGGATAGTAGATTTCGAAACTGCGAGTGCCGATCGAAAAGTCTCCAATGTAACATCAATTTGCCAATATCTTTTTATAAGTAGCCAAATCGCAAAAACGATACAGAATAAAATTGGCAAAATTGATAGAACAAGATTGATACAAGTCTTAAGAAGCTATAAACAAAAAAGAACAAGAGAAAGCTTCGAGATAATATTGAAGATATGCGCACTTCAAAATGCTTAGAAGGAAATGAAAGAGTGATACGTAAGTTTGGGGTCGTGGTCTAGTATGGTCTAAGATTCGCGCCTGGGGCGTGCGAGGTCCGGGGTTCAAATCCCCGCGACCCCACCTATCCGGGATACCATCAAACCCTAGCCAGAGCACTGTTCAAACACCCAGGTTTCTTCCCAAAATCATAAAAATTGAAGCATGAGATACAGTGAATGGTAATTACAATGGCGAGGGCAATCGTTGTCTACGAGTCAGTGTATGGTAACACCAAACTTGTAGCTGAAACAATCATAGAAGGAATGAATGAAGTTGAAGGAATAGAGGCAGTCATTAAGGAACTCAAAGAAGTTGACCTTAACAAGCTAGCTGACCACAATGCAATTTTGATAGGCTCTCCGAACCATTATGGGGGACCAACTAAAGAGGTGAAGGAGTTTATCGACAGGCTTGAGAATCTCCACTTGAAGGGAAAATTGTTTGCTGTTTTTGACACGTACCTTGGAAAAAAAAGTGACTACTTCTTCGAAAAAGCAGTGAAAAAAATGGAGAAGATAATAACTGAAAAGATTCTCGGATTGAAAAAGATAGCTCCTGGGCTGTCGATAAAGGTTGGAGGCATGAAGGGCCCAATCGTGGAAGGAGAGCTTCCAAAATGTAAAGAATTCGGAAAGAAAATAGCAACTCAACTTAGAGCTTGACTTGAGAGCGTGAGCACATCTGGGGCGTCAAAGTATTTTTTCATATTTTTTGGCAGCTACCTTTTCTTTGTCTACAATTGAGCAGAATTCCTTCCATAGAGCTTCGATTTTAGGGTTCAAGTCCACGGACTTTGTGATATTCTCATAATGCTTTCTGTCCCTGAATCTACTAATTTCTAAGCACCAATCATCATCAGTTTTGAAGATTTCATAACCTATGCATCCATATCTGAGATAGACCTCTTTGGTTCTTTGCTGGATGTCAAGATATTGATCAATCTTATCTTTAGGTACTTTGTAGGCATAAGTTTCGATATACAGTTCTCAATCACCTACTTTCGATGCGCGTGCGCATCACATATTACAATTTTTCACTTAAGGCTCACCCTTTGAGCCCATACTACTTCTAAACCTTTGCACACGTAAACGTCTTAAAAAATAATTGTTCTTATGCGACGTAGTGCGTGGTCTCTCTGGTCTCTCCTGGTTCTGGTCTTCTGGGCCTTCTTTGTTCGCCGCATTTTCTACAGCTCTCTTCGCATAGTTGAAGGTATGTTTTTTCATCTTTTAGGACCGCTTCTGCGGCCTTGCTGCATAATTCACTTGGTTCTCCACATCCTGCTTCTTTGCATAGCTTGGCTATGAACGAACAACATGCTTGGACGTCTTTTTTATCGAAGGCTACTCGGTTTAGGCGGACCAAGACGCATAGTTCTCTTGCTAGTACACAGGTTCTGATGTGTCGGAATTGGTTGAGGGCATGTTCCCGCATTCTCTGGCGGCTTAATTCCAAGGTCATTCTAACTTACCTTGCGCTACCCATGTTTCTTGTTTCATATATAGTTTGTTAGTTTAAGAACTAGACTAGAGATGCATTTTAATTTGTCAGCCTAACCATTTTGGTTTCCTTTCTAAGTATGCTGTTAAGAACTTCGCAAACGCAGTATCTGATAAATAAACGTCTTGGGCTTCTTCGTTGGATAAAACTTCAAACTTATCTTTAATGGCTTGAGAAATTAGATCAGCTACGCCTATATGCCTTCCGCCATCCGACAATTTTTCAAGAAAAAGACTCATTGCATCTAGGTATTTCCGTTTTATCTCAACGACCCATCGACCCTTCTCCAAATAGGGTCCTGAAATTGTATTTTGGGATTTAAGATGTTTCAGCAGAAACTTTTCGCACTCATTTCTCTTCTCGATGGGTGGTCCCAGATGCTTTTTCAGAGGAGGAAGGAAACGTTGTTCTAACTCAAAAATGAACGTGTTAAAGTTTTCTTCGTTGCTCCAAACGTCATCGTAGAGAACCTCGAAGTCGTATTGTTTAAGCATTTTTCGTAATGACCTTTGCGATTTGTAAAGTTGACCCCACAAGATGTCTGGAACAGCCTTTACCTTTCCGAATTTTATGAAGACAAGGGTTGAACCTCGACCCGATATAGTCTGGCCGAGTTTCTTAACGTCATAGGCTTCTTGAGCTGGTGGATAGAAAAAATTATGATGAGGATTTTTGAAAAAGGCTCTTGCTGCAACAATTAGTTCATCTAGTCTTTCTTTTCTTACGGCGGCTGCTGCGTTTCTGCCTTTATCAACGGGATCAATTATGATTAGTGGCTCTTCAAAGATTTTCTTTACTTCATTCCTTCTTTCTTTGTAGTAGCCTTTAATATCGATTATTTTTCTTTCTTTCCAATCTGCGAACGATTTTAAGACGTTGATGAAGGATTTGAAGTTGAGAGCCAAGAGTTCGCAGAGGTATCCACTGAACCCACCGATTTTTATTTCTGCTCCATAAACGCCTATGCCTTTCATGAATTTCTTTAGAAGTCTGATTTCTCCGCATGTTTTTTCATTTAAAAGAGGCTTCACGTAGTCTGTGTGAAAGGGAGTTCTATCTGTGGCACTTTTCCATTTGCCCTGCTTCACTTTATAGCATGGCACAATGTTCACTTTTATTTTGTCAACAACGGCTTCTAGATAAGGATGTTCCGCGAATCTTTCAATTTGCCTGCATCCTTCCATGGCTTTTCTTGCAATTTCGAGACAAACTGTTCCAAAGGCTTCTCGAGGCATTGTGATTGACACGCGCATGAAAATGTCAATGTCGGGTTCTTCGCTCAACCATGTGTCCTTCGCAACTGAACCTTCAACCCTCACCTCTGCTTTTACATCAGCTTTTTTTGCCGCCTCAATTACTTTTCTTCTTAGAACTTCAGCTAACATAAGAATGTGCTTTCTTTCTTTGGCGTTTGGAGTGACTCTTTTAAGAACCTCCGCACAAACGTTATCGAGCGCTGATTTCATGAACCCACCGAGAAACCCTATTTCATACAGAATCCTATCGATGAACCTCTCTTAAGGTCGAGTAAATCGGACCTTCAGGTGTTAAAACACTTTTTCTAAGTTTTAGGCAACTGGCCTCGATCATACCAAATTGATAATCTTCGAATTCTTGGATGGTGCGGATAAATTCAGCTTTGTTCCGTCCAGACTTTACTCGTGCAATTGTGAGATGGGGACTGAATCCCTTTCGGTCTGGTTTAAATCCTAATCTCTGGATGCAGGGCTCCAACTGGTTAAAGATACCTTCAAGTTCTTCAGCACCCTTCTTAATTCCTGCCCAAACAACCCTGGCATATCTCAGAGTTGGAAATGCTCCTAAGCCTCGAAGTTCTATTTCAAAAGGAGCAAAAGAAACTTTTTCCATTTCTTCATGTATGGAGTCAATCATGTTAGGTGATATGTTTCCGAGAAAACGCATGGTTACATGAATATTTTGCGGCTTAACTATTTTCAGATTAGCGCCTGTGTTTACGAGCGCTTTCTGAACTTCAGATAGCCGTTTAATTACGGATTCGTTATCGATGTCGAAGGCGATGAAACTTCGAATCATTTGGGACATAACAACCACTCAACTTCCGTTATAGTTTACTTTATTTATTCTCTTGGATATACATTTTCTTTAATAACTTTTAACTAAGTGCTGACAACATTAGGGTTATGATGTCACGATGAAGAAGATTCTCATAGGTGTGGCGGGTATGCCTGGTGCTGGAAAGGCTACAGCCGAGGAGATTGTTCGGACCATGGGTTATTCGGTGGTGGTCATGGGAGACGAAATAAGAGATGAAGCCAAACGAAGAGGACTTGAGCCCACACCAGAAAACCTGGGTATGATCATGCTTAAATTAAGAGAGGAAAAAGGCCCAGATATAGTTGCTGAACGATGCCTCCCCAAAATAGAGAAGACTAATGGAAATATTGTTGTTGTGGATGGTATTCGCAGTCCCCATGAAGTGAAGAACTTTAAAAGGCATTTTCCAAGATTCACTTTAATTGCCATTCAAGCGTCTCCTGAAACTAGGTTTCAACGGCTCTTTAAAAGAAAAAGAAGCGACGATCCGGATGGGTGGGAAACCTTCGCTGAACGTGATTTGCGTGAGTTGAACGTTGGTTTGAGAGCCGTTATAGCGATGGCTGATTACATGATTGTTAATGAAGGAACGAAGAACCAGTTGAGAAGACAGATACGTAAGATTTTGGAGGTTGCGACAGGAAAGTGAATGAGATAAGTGTATACATAGAGGCTGAGATCAACCCTACAGAAGACATTGAAAAAGTGAAAAGAGCGGTGGAGAACGTTTTCGGAAATGTAGAATTTGAAGTCAAACCCAAAGAACGGGGGAGTACTCTTGTTGGGAAAGCGAAGGGTTTAGATGGACTCACAAAACTGCAGAATCTGCTTCGGAGAGAACGAATTCGTGAAGCCGCTAGAGGAGCGTTATTTGAAGGTTTGGGTGAGAAGTCTATGATCTTCTATTTGAATAAGCAAGTTGCCTACGTATCACACATATCCTTCTCAAGACCAGAAGCTGAATCCCCTTTGGATCCCATAAAAGTACAGATTCAATGCGATAATCCACGAGAACTCATTGACTGGTTGGCATCGAAAACCATTAAGAGTTAAGGTGAAGTTGTCTTTAACGTTGCTTTGGATACAAGAGGCATCCAAATTAATGAAACGATTGCGAAAATTCACACGCCATAAACTTTGGAAGGTAGAATAACACTGTGGTGACCAAATGTCTAAAGCGAAGATCGGGTTGTCGATGCTTTTCTGTTTAGGGGAACCTTTCAAATCTCTTGTTAAGCACATAGAAAAAGTTGATGTTGGGTATGTGGAACTTCTGGATGAAGGCTTACACTCACTTAACAGTAAACGTGTAAGAACTCTGAAAAAACTGTCTCTATCACAAGGTTTAGAATTGACGCTTCACGCACCTTTTGTAGATATGAACATAGCCTCTCCTAACCCCATTTTTCGACGTACCATACTAAGACAACTAAAAAAGTCTATTCTGTATGCTAGTCAACTGGATTGTCGGGTGTGGGTTTTCCATCCAGGCAAAAGAACGGGTGTAAGCCCCTTCTATCCCGGTTTAGACTGGGAGCTAAACATAGATGCCATCCACGATTTGTCAGAGACTGCAAAACAACACGGTGTTCAAATAGCGGTTGAAAATCTTCCAGAGCCCTTCCCTTTCCTAATGAAGAGCGTGGAAGATTTCTCCCGTTTCTACAACGACTTTCAGGAAGACTTGGGACTCGCCTTCGACATTGGACACGCCAACATGAACAAACAAATCATAGACTTTGTCACTCGTTTCTCCAACAAAATTGTCCATATACATGCTCACGATAACGAGGGAATCCAAGATTGCCATCTTGGAATAGGATACGGAAACATTGATTGGGAAAAAGTTGCTTCTGCAATTAAAAAGAGCAAATATGGCAACATCATAATGCTGGAATCAATCGACCATGTTAAAGAAAGTCTACAAAAACTAGAACAACTCTTCACTTAACCTATAGCAGCCTTTTAGATCAGACGACTTTTACAGCGGTGATACACCTTTCAAATCGTTGTGTATTATGCAATTGAAATTTATATGAACAGCTTACATTAGTATCAGTATGGGAGAATCCTATGTCCTTAAGAGAAATGATCGAAGCTGCGTCAAAGTCTATGAGAGCCGCATTTGAAGGAAGAACCAGTTTAATTCCTCATCCTGCCTATAAGGGAATTGAACGAGAGGATGAGGTAGCGTCGTTCCTTAGAGAATATTGTCCCAAGAGGTTCTCGATTGGTAATGGTTTTGTGGCGAGTGAGAAACAGCAAGTAAACAGCAGGATATTGTAATCTACGATGCTTTAAATTGCCCTCCGTTACGTCCTGGTACGACCTTACAGATTTTCCCAGTTGAATCTGTTTATGCCACTATTCAAGTCAAATCGTGGCTGAATAAAAAGGAACTAAAGAACTCCTTGAAAAACATTGGGTCTGTTAAACGACTGAAGACGACCCAGGGAATTACGAAAAAACTGTGGGGGCTACAGTTGCTCTATGGGGTCCGCCTCCGCCGCCCTTAGGGGTTGTTTTTGCTTTTAAGTCTAAACTGAAATTGACGATACTAAAGGAAGACTTGGAAAATTTCCAATCCGGTATAAACCCTCGACTCTGGATCAACATTTTGTGCATCCACGACAAAGGGATCATTTTCTATGGAGACTCTCAAAGTCTAATAATCAAAACCGAGCTAAATCCAACGTGTAAATTGGAGATATTAAACGCTAAAGAGGATACGCTATTCAAATTTTATGTCATACTAGTAGGACATCTCAGTATCGCGGAGGAAAGGATACCTAATATCAGAGCATATGCTGGTATTCCGACAAAAGGCCCGATTCAAGATGCACTCGATTTAATTTAGGGCAATAGAACACTTAACTTAGATACTAGTTGATCAGACATCGTTGGACATCGGTATGCAACTAGGTTCTTGTTGGGTCTATTGCTAGGATTTGGAAGACTATGGCTGCAACGACACCTAACGCTCCAAGAGTGAGTCCTAACACCTCGTAACCAAACAAAATATGCGCCAATCCTCCAAACGCTGTCCCGAGAGCAGACCCCAAATTGATAGCAGCCGATTGTACTGACATCATCGTGCCACGGAATTTTGGAACTTGCTCAAGAGTCAAACTACTAGCCGCCGAAGCCCCCATGCCGAAAAACCAGGCACCCAGAAAATTCAGTGCCAAAGAAAGCCACAGATCGGACGCAGAAGTGAAGGCAATTGTGAATATCGCCGATAAGAAAACAGTTAACACCGTTAGGGGTTTCCTTCCAAACCTGTTTACGAACCAACCACACACCAGGCTACCCAGAGTATAGAGAAAAGCCGCCATTAACATTACGATGGACGCAGTACCCATTGATGACAAGAACCGTTGCCTAAAAAACGATATCCCATAAACCAGAACCACCATAAACGCAATCGAGCGAAGGCTACTACCAACCAAACAAGCAAAGGCAGACCTGTTTGACAAGACCCCCTTAAATCCCTCCAGGTAGGTCCCTTTGCTCACTGCGGGTTGAAGGCTACTTGAGGCGGATGGCAAACCAATGAAAGCCAACAAAAGACTCGCAAGTGAAATGGGGATTATAAATACTAAGAGGGCAGATCGCCAGTCTCCAAGACCTGCGACGAAGCCAATGATTGGAGCTCCAATGACGTATGATAGGGCTCCACCAGCAATGATCCATCCAATTGCATTTCCTCTCTTTTCTAAAGACAAATGCTCCCCAGTCAATGAAATGGCCATAGGCGACACCATAGCCATTCCCACCCCACTGAAAGAATATAATATAAGCATCAAGTTGAAATTTGAAGCCAAGTAACAACCCAAAGCAGATATGCCGACGAACAATAGACCCACCATCAGTAGTGATTTGTGCCTGAACCGAACGCTCAAAACACCCATGAACAATCCGAAGACAACTGCGGCAAGGTAATAAACAGTGTTGATCTGCCCCATGACACCAACATTACACCCAAATGTATCACCGATGTCAATTAAAAGGAGTCCTGTTAGAACTCCAATGGGACCTGTCGCGAAATAAGAGAAGGCTAGTGAGGGAAGGAACAGCCTCCCAAGAGAACGCTTTTCGGAAAGAGGTAAATCATCGCTCATGCTCTACCACATTGCAGGGGCTCGCTATAAGCCAGTGTCTTATGCCAGCATTAACCATAAAAAGGTTCTCAAGAGTCGACAAAGAAGAAGAACAAAAATAATTTTGTTTCCTCGCAAAGATGTAGAGACTTCTCTTCACTACTTGCCTAAACGTCTTGAAGCGGAAGATCAACCTTCATGAAGTCCTCAGCAACATCAACTCTCGAAAAAATCTTCTTCGCCTGCTCAAGCAGAGGGCTTGTATCCTTATATCGTGCACTTATATGAGTTAAAACCAACCATTTCGCCTTTGCCTTCTTTGCAGTTTTAGCCGCTTCACCTGGTGTTGAATGTCCTTCTTCTTGTGCCTTTTCAAATAATTCGTCGTCAAGGGTGGCTTCATGAATCAGCAGATCAGCGCCCCTAGCGAATTTTACAAGATTCTTTGTGGGCTTTGTGTCTCCTGTGTAAACTATTTTTCTTCCAGGGCGTGGAGGACCGAGAACATCCTCTGGCTTCACAGTTCGTTTATCAGGAAGCTCAACTGCGGAGCTTTGTTGCAACTTTGACCACAAAGGACCTTCCGGAACTCCCAAAAACCTTGCCTTTTCGGGATAAAACTTTCCTGGTCGAGACTTCTCTACCAAGGCATAGGCTAAAGTTGGAATAAAATGGTCTACCCAGATTGCTTGCACTTCATACTCTTTCTCATCACACACCACCCCCGCCTTCTCTATTTCTTTCACATAAATTGAAAAGGTGAGAACGAATTGAACAGTCTCATGTATAGCCTTTATAAAAGCCTCTATCCCAGGAGGTCCGTAAATCTCAAGTTTCTTTTCTCTATTCATCAAGGACATTGTTTGAAGAAGCCCTGGCAAACCAAGGACATGATCTCCATGCATGTGGGTGATGAAAACTTTTGTTTTTCGATGGAAACTTACTCCGGCCTTGATCATCTGTCTTTGAAGCCCTTCGCCACAGTCAAAGAGTACCAGTTCACTTTTTCTTTTAATGGCGATCGCTGGAAGGGATCTTTGGGGCGTCGGAATGCTTCCAGCGGTCCCCAAGAAGACAACATTCAAGCTCATTTTAATTCCTCATAATAAATTGTTGACAATTAAATATGTCATTAAATTCCCTCAACACCGACATTCTTACTTTAACTCTATCAAAAAAGCCGACGTTTAATAAAACTATCTGCATCAACGGTTTGTTGCGCGCGCAGAAGTATTTTCAAGTAAACAGACAGTCTAGCAACATCATAAGGACAAACCCAACTATTAACCCAAAGGTTGCTTCTCTCTCAAACCCTTTTCTATGGCTTTCAGGTATGATTTCGTCGCTTATTACAAAAAGCATGGCGCCTGCGGCGAATGAAAGCCCCCAAGGGAGAATCGGATGGAAAACCGAGACTAGTATAATACCCAACAAACCTCCAATAGGTTCAACCAAACCAGTTAGGGTTGCGTACCATAGACTCTTACGTCTGCTGTAGCCTTCCCTCAACAATGGCAGTGCAACTGCAAGGCCTTCGGGCATGTTTTGCAGGCCTATAGCCGTGGCAATCACCAATCCTGCTGCTATGTCTCCTATTCCAAAGCTGACTCCTACTGCCAACCCTTCAGGGAAGTTGTGGATGGTTATGGCGAGGACAAACAGCCAAACTCGCGACAGCCTTGAAGGAGGTCCTTCGGCACCCAACACAGGATGAAAGTGAGGAACAAGACGGTCAATCAAGTGTAATACAAAAGCTCCTAAGATAATTCCGAAAACGGCAATCCATGGCCCACTCAAATCAATAGCTGGAACTATTAAACTAAATGAAGTGGCTGCCAGCATGACACCAGCTGAGAACCCAAGCATGACATCCAACAACTTATCTGAAACCTTTTTAGTAAAAAGTACTGGCAAAGCTCCAGCACCAGTTGCTAAACCCGCAGCTAAGCTGGCCACAGAACCAATCCAAATTATTTCCTCGATCATATACAACACACAAATATAATAATACAATAAGTGTGAGATTATATAAAAAAAAAGGGAAAGAGGAGAAAAGACTTACCTGAGAAACTTTGAGACGAAAGGAGAAGTCTCACCTCTACGCATGAAGTGGCCAGATGGGCCCTCGCCTAAGAATTCGGAGAACCAAGACTCATGCTCAATTTCCTCGTTAAGGATTGCCTGAGATAGATCGTAGGTTCGATGGTCTTTGCCAGCGGTCAGGTTACAGATGTATGTATATCCTCGCACTGCACATCTCTCCGCTTCCACCAACACTTTCAGCATAGCCATGGTGTCGGTCGGGTCTTTTGGCAATCTAGCTGGTGGACAGGCCGAGACGTCATGAAAGGCCTTCATGTTTTCTGGGAGCTTGCCTCCTAACTCGTATATGCGGGGAACAAGAGCCTCAAAGTGGTTGCGATCTTCAATACGAGCGACCTCTGCGATCTCCTTGATCCCTTCTCCTTCTAGTCCGATTAGATTACATCGAAGGATAGTATAGTAATAGTAAGTTGTAAGCTCGGCTGCGGCATTCTTGACCAACAAATCCAAGAGCTGATCAACATTGATGCCAGCTTTCTCCACCATTTCTCGCGCTACTCTAGCCATATTATCACCTCTCTTGCTCTAGTTTAAAGGTCTATTTAACAGTATGCGCGCGCACATTAATTCCTCTCAAAAACTGCTATTTCCCTAGTCAATCCTCTGTGCACATAAACCATATGTGACTCCGCATGCTTAAAACCTGATTCTTTGCCAATCTTGCCTATTTTTATGGATTTCGGAGATGCCATACAGATTCGATGCCCTTTTTGGATGCTTTCTTGAGCAGCAGGAAGGAAGTCTCTCACAATTTGTTCGGTACTCAAGCCCAAGGTTGTTGCCGATCTCCCATAGGGTGGATCTGTGACGATGCAGTTGACTTCTCTGATTGGAGGATGTCTCGCATCTGCGACAATCATTCCGTCCGGCTTTACACCATAATGTGTAAGGTTCTGCAAGCTCCCCTTAGCCATACGACGCTGGGCATCGAAACCTAACACTCTGCACCCAATCAACCCAGCCTCCACAAGTAAACTGGCAGTTCCACAGAAAGGGTCCAACACCAACTCTCCTGCTTTTGGTCTAGCCAAATTCACCATACACCTTGCTAATTTCGCAGAAAGAGCCGTAGGATGAAAAAAAGGTCGCCTTTGAGGACTTCTCTCAGCAAAAGATTTTGGCAAAATTTCAGCCATTTTCAATCCGAAAACGAATCGGTTTTCTGTCAAAACCCCAAAGAACGTCTTCTTGGGACTTGTTAAATTCACCTTTGCGTCTTCAACTTTTTTCAGAATTTGTTCGCCGAGTTTACGTTCTAGTTCTCCACGGTTTATATGTGGGGTGGCTGCCCTTATCCTACGTATTCGAACAGCAAAGCTCTCTCTTTGGCTGATGAAGCCTTTAAGGGATGTCGAACGAACCTTTTGTATGATCTCTTTTTCTGTGGCATCACAGTTGAACATCTCGAAACAACAAACTCGTGTCATGGCTGCTCTTGAGGCGACGCATCTTATGCTTTCTATGGGTGCTTGGATGCGTAGGATCTGGCTTAGCTTCTCTGAAACCCTATATCTGTGGCCTTCAACCTCCAAGATAGCTTTCAACTCGGAAAAGGGGAGAGTTGGATGTTCACCTGAGAGTAGGAAGAAAAGTTCAGCCACTGTTTAGGTTCCTCTTTTATATAGGGCTTCAACAATTAAGAGAGCCACTGACACGACGCTGACAGAACTTGGAACGCTGTCAGTTCCTACGATTCCGTTTGCACCATTTTTTAGAATCTTTTCTTTGGCGTCTCCAATAAGAAGCGGGTGTACACATGCTACGTAGACTCTTTGTGCATCTTGCTCTTTAACCAATCTAACAGCTTTAATCATGGTTCCACCGCTACTGATGATGTCGTCAAAGATGATAACGTCCCGATTCTTCACTGGCAATGCTTTTCTTTCGATTGTTACTTTTCCAGTCACTCTATCTCTTTGGGTGGATATGTAGTCGTAGCCACCCTTCAAGACTTTATTAGCCTCCGCAGCCATGTTAAATGCTTTTTTCCCAAGTGATAGAGACAATGCTCCATCAAAGCCTTGTTTTTTGAAATAACTAGCTAAGAGACTGATGGCTGAGAGGTCTTGAAACGGGACACTTAGGGTGGAGAGAATTTTTGGGTTGTGTGAGTTAACGGTGATTATTCTGTTGACACCGCATCTGTCAAGCAGATCCACTATGGTTTTTACGCTGAAGGCTTCGCCATGTCTGAAACGCTGGTCTTGTCTCGCATAGGCAAAATATGGGACGACGGCAGTGATGCTCTTGGCTTTCAGGTCTTTTGCGTTATCCGCCATGATGAAGAGTTGTATCAGGTTTTCGTTTTGAGGGGGACTGGTTGTTTGAACAATCACAACATCTTCGCCTTTTACGCTCTCGGTGAAGCGGATGCGAAACTCGCCATCTGGGAAGCGCTTAAACTCTATGGGAACTACTTCTGATTTTGATAACTTTGCGATTTCTTGTCCTAAATCTTTGGATGCCGGTCCTGGAATCACTATCAAATCTGATCATCTCGTAAGTGGACTCATTTTGACTATTAGGTTAACTATATCAAACACACAGTTAACTATGAATACTCCCTTTAGTTATTTACCTATAGGAGAGACTCATAGAATATGAGTAGAGTGCAGAACTTCTTAAAATGCACGCGCGCGAACCCAACGTCTTGATCTTCACTGAAGCTGAAGAAGTGGGCAAGCTTAGGGTTGAAATAGAAGAGAGGAACAAGCAACTACAAACTTTGGTTAATGGTTTGACTGCTGAGAATTTGGAACTCAAAAGCAGAATATCAAAAATGGAACTTGAACAAACCGAGATCGATAAAGAGGTCATAATATAAAGAAAAAAGTAGAGAATCTTTTGGAGGGCAAACAAGACTAGGTTTCTGTCCGTATTTGAGCGAAAAAGGTTTAGACAAGTCCAAACAAATAAAAAAAGGGAAAGCAGTGCTACTGAATTGTTGTTAGTCTTTGTTCTCTTTTCTTCATTTCATTGTAGAGGTATTCCCACCATTCACCCCCATTTAGGTTCATTATACTGTTTTCTTTGACCTTCTACTATGGGTCTAGTTCTTTCCCATGTCATCTTAGAAGATTCCCTGAAGAGTTCGGCAACTAAATCAATGTCTATCAACCTTCTGTGCAAAAGAACTCCTATTCCTTCAAAGAACGAGCCTACTATAGCTACATCTGAGAGACCATGCTTCTTCATATATTCATTGTAGTCATCAAATTCTATAGTCCTGATTTTCTCCCATGCATCTATGAATTCTCTGGTCCCGAAACGGGAATGCAATCTCATGACAAGGTCTGTTTGTCTCTGTTTGACTAAGTTTCGTAGTTCTACAACAGTTAAGATAACACCTACTATCACACCTAAAGCTGCCAGTATTCCTGAATAGATGGTATATCTAACATTCATTCACCTAAACAATAGAATAGATGAAACAGGTCTTTTAGATTCTTCCACAAATCATAAAAAATGAGAAAGAAAACGATGAGAAAAAAGGGAAGGATAAAGCTCTTCAGCAAAGACAAGCTAAGCAACTACTTTAGCAGTTTTGAATCTGAATTGTAGATGTTCATGTAAGACACAAATACCTAAATGTTCTCGAATATTAGATACTTGCGTTTTGGATTAAAGTCATCCACACGCGTGCATTCCTTGACTCGTTGAACTTCCATAAATTTGATATGAGACTCGATTGCATGAACAAAAGAGGACAGAAACAATGGAAGTCGATAAAGAAGAAATAAATTACCGTCGGGCAACAATCAATGACATTGAGACTCTGGTTGAGTACCGAGTACGATTTTTGAATGAAATCTACAACCACCCAGAAGATGATGAGACCGAATCTCTGAGAAGAGTATTGCGAGAATACTTCTTTATAACAATTCCCTCCAACGAATTCATTGCTTGGTTAGCAGAACACAAAGGGAAGGTAATTGGTACAAGTGGAATGGTTATTTGGCGAAGAACACCAAGATACGGAGGTCTTGAAACTGGCAAACTTGGATACATCCTGAATTTCTACACAATCCCCGAAGCAAGACGGAAAGGCATCTGCACACGACTATTAAACGAATTGATCAAAGAAGCCAAATCGTTGGGACTCAGATATTTGCACCTTCACGCTACTGAAGATGGAATCAAAATCTACAGAAGGGCAGGGTTCATTGAGCCTAACCATGTGGAACTAAAACTGACATTTGAATGATGTTTGTTGTCTGTTTAAAGGAACATCTTGTATATATTTGAGTGGAAATGTTTAGACACGACTAAACAATCAATGCACAGCAAAGAAGGTTTATATGGCACTTCCAAATGTGTTTTCGCAGATGAAGGGTATGCGTAGGTAAAATTTCTCTCCTTTCTCTTCCAGCGTTTTTTGGAAGATGCTTACGCATTCCCTGATTTCATTACAATGTTTCTTGAACTTGAAGGTTATGGAACATTGTTCTATAAAATTGCTCTATGCCATCAAAGAAAAAAAAGGAAGATTACAGGCGATTATTCATACCTTACCAAATAAATTGGTTCATCTTTAAGAAGCCATAAAAGTTCTCGATACTTTTCCATCGCTTTTTCCCTTTTTCTTACGAAAATATGCACGCGCGCACAAATGTCGAACGCGTTGCGATAATCTTTAAATGCGTTCCATTTCTTGCCCATTTGGTGGGAGGAGTGAAAATGGGCTTTTGGGAGAAAACTAAGGGTTTTTTGCTTTCTCCATCTGAGACGTTCAATAGCGTAAAAGATGAGGACTGGGGAGGGTCGATAGGGTATTTCGCCAAGTGGCAAGTCATATATACAATACTGATGACGATCATTGCCGCGGCTCTCATGGTTTGGATTCGAGGGCTGCTCTTATCTTGGGCTGGGCTATACCCAGAAGTCGATATTGCACAGATAACATGGTTGTTCGACTTGTTTGCGGGTCCCATGCTAATTGGATGGGGCGTCATTTCATTCATAAGCGGTTTGATCGGCATACTTGTTGGCAGCCTCTGGATGCACATCTGGGTCTACGTCTGCGGAGGAAGAAAGGGAGTTGGGCAAACAATAAAGGCCATAGCCTATGGCAGCACTCCCTCGCTTCTATTGGGATGGATTCCCTTCGTATCGATAATATTTAGCATTTGGTCTCTGGTGGTGCAGATCATAGGTATTCGACAACTACACGAAATCTCCACTGGAAGAGCTATTCTAGCCTACATAATAGCCATCATAATCCCAATAATTATCTTTGCTATAATCTGGGCTGTAATCCTTAGCGCTTTATTCGCAATGATCCTCCCTACATGACCCGCTCTTTTTTCTCATGTCTTTTCTCGCGCGCACGCGGTTAGGTTTCTATTCGAGATGTAGAAGAGTAAACAGTAGGCATGATGCAGTCTCAACTAGACTTTTCTTCTACTTCTGTAAGAAAGTCTGTTATGGTTAAAACGTGCACTTTGCAGGAGAATGCTGTTCTCTTCTTCTTTTTCGTTCCGCAACAACTCCATAATCTCATAATAGTTGTGTAGAAACATCTTGCCTTTTTGAGTTGTCCTATAGACATTCTTATTGTCTATGCGGTTCTTTTTTAGAAGCTCAGTTTCGAGAAGAAACTCTAGATACTCATTGAGTTGCGCAAAACTTAGGTTCCCTGCGTACATGATCCGAGTCTTCAAACTCCCATCCATAGTAGTCTCCAAAATCTCAGCCACGATACTTAACCGATCTCTGCGTTTATGATTGGACAAATCTACACCTACAGATTGTTCTATACCATTCGTATGTAGCTGAAACCTAGAGAAGCAAAACTAAAAAGGAGCGCTCCTAGAAAGCCAATATTCCAGAATAGAAACATCAGACCAAGAAAAAAAGAGGTTTGAAGTTTTTGTGTGTTGCCTGTTATGGGCAGATGCCTTGCCCGAAGTTGACGCCGACTATGACCTTGTCGTATATGTCTATGGTGTTGTCTCCGTTTATGTCTGCGTTTGGTGTGTGTGGGCAGTATGGGCATGGTCCAACAAAATCAGGTGGCTGATGCCAAAACATGCCGTCCGTTGGGTTGTAGGTGGCTCCGAAAGCTGCTCCAACCAACACCTTATCGTAGACATCAACTTCGCCGTCTCTGTTCACATCGCCCGCACGCACGCGCACATAAAAAATCTTTATGTCTGTCGCATTTGTGTTTCCAGCGTAATCAAAGAAGTATATTCTCCACGCTATTGCAACAGAAGCAATCGTCTTGTTACACCAAATGAACTTCGATGTCACCCATGTATTTGAGATATTGTCGAAATCCTTTGGCTGGATCAATGGGAATCTCACATACTCTATACCCTGCTCCGAATAGCTTCTGTGAAGAGAATTCTGGCAAAACATTGGCCAGTCACTGGAGCCTGGTCCTATCTTGAAGGCGTAAAGGGCCGCGTCATTTGTGATAAAGACACAGCCATCCCCGATGCTTGGACTACCTAAGCCAAGCCCTCCTAAAGTATAAGACCAAAGTATTCCACCATCTGTCGCATTTATTATGTAGAAGGTTCCGTTTAACGCCTGATAGTAAATCGCACCGCCAGCTCCAGCAGGGCTGCAATAACTATTATCTTGGAGAGTTCCATTGTGAAGATTTGCTGTGTGCCATAGTTCCTCTCCAGTTTCCAGATCAAAAGCCCATATTTTCCAATCATCATCTGGAATAAAGATTTTACCATTATGCACCAAAGGGGTACTTTGACTTCCTTTGCCATGAAATGTCCTTATGAACTGCCCATTAGTTTCGTTTAGTACAACTGTTCTATATACGTATGGGGCACTTGCACAGACTTGGATTACCATTCCATTGTAAACTACAGGAGAAGAGTCCCATGATGGCCCATAATTCACATGCCAGATTATATCTCCATTCGTAGCGTTCAAAGCATACTGTCCCATAAGAAAGCCCATTTCATTGTTAGAAACGAACACCATTCCTTCATGATAAGCTGCAGAGCACACAAAAAATCCAAGATCTGTTTGCCATATTTCCTGTCCATTAGTTTTGTTTAGAGCATATAATCCTGAACCAATTCTAGAGCCTGTCGTGTAGTTATAATATCCAGTTGTGTAGTAGAGATAATTTTCATGTACGATTGGTGAACCAATCCAACCACAGCCGTTCGGTTCTATGTGGTGCCAGATCTCTTCTCCATTAGTTTTATTCAATGCAATGGCTCTTGGATTAAGGACAAGTTCCTCTGCTATCACAGAGAAACCTTCACCTACATAAATCACCTCGCCATCTATAAGTGGAGAGCCATCATTTTGCCTAACAGTAACATTCCAGATTATGTTACCATTTGATGCATTGATTGCATAGACTTTACCATCCCATACGTGATTGCCCTTTGAGGGTGCATAAAGTACACCGTCTTCATAAGTTGCTGTCCCAAAATTATCAAATCCATAAACAGCCTCCTGCTTCCATAAAAATGCGTATTCAGTTTCGTTTCTCCAACTTCCAGTCTCGTTTGTTGAAAGAACAGCCCTACGCAGAGAAACAGTATCCATAGCCTCTGCTTGAAGAGAAATATAACCGCCCTGCGGAATCACTAAGGCGCTCTGTTTCTGATTTCTCCATTGTGGAGGGGTATCCCCGCTTAGATAAAGACAACTACTTGAGAATATGTATGCGTGCAGAAACAATGATGATAACATAAAAAAGTAAGCTAACAAAACAATTTTCCTCTGCATTTTCTCTCCCATCTGTATCCTACTAATATATAATTCAAACATTTAACCCTTCAGAAACACCGTTCTAGATAGGAAGATTTTCATTGAAAAAAGAGGTGTTTATAGGTCTTCTCCGAATAAATCCAGTAGGAACATCCACATACTTGTAGCCCAGAGTATGTGCTCGCAAGATTTAATAGATCAGCTTCGCTCATATAATGGCTGATAACATGTCGGCAAAGAAAGGCGAATCTATAGCACAAATCTACAAAGACTATGCAGATTATGTAGAAACCACCACACATCTAGGTACACGTCGATAATTTCTTTCTTGTGTGTGCCTGTATGGTTTGTTTATACTATCTCTAGAATCAAAAAGGTTGAAAACTCCCCACAAGTCATTTAGGGGGGGTAGGACGTGCCACGCGCAAAAACTGCATTCACCCAAAAGGATGAATGGGGAAGGAGAGTAAATGAATAAGGTTACACGTGCACGTCCTATTCTGTTTCAATGATACGGTTACATTTATACTTTATCGAGATGGTGGGTCTAACAATTT
>JGI24422J19971_10000212_pt1 | contig 30098 bp, 27 predicted proteins | sample DeeMarSWOR152_54_FD_19971 | JGI IMG/M metagenome (IMG submission 19971) | reverse complement strand
AAAGAGTTCGAAAACTCAGAAAAAAACAACCTCGGCATTCCTCTGCCCCGCGGTGTTGTGCGGTTCTATCGCCGCGATGATGATGGACAGCTTGAGTTCACTGGCGAGAACATTATCGACCATACGCCGAAGGATGAGACCGTTCGGGTTTATACAGGCAACGCCTTCGATTTGGTAGGTGAAAGAAAGAGAACCGATTATCAAATTGATACGGCCCGCAACTGGCTGGATGAAGCATTCGAAATCAAAGTACGCAACCACAAGGACAAGGACACCGTAGAAATCAGGGTTGTTGAACATCTGTATCGATGGATCAATTGGGAGATTGTGGAAAAGTCGGATGATTTTATTAAAACCGACAGTCAGACCGTTGAGTTTCGTGTCCTAGTCCCTCCAGACGAGGAAAAAGTCATTACCTATAAGGTTCATTATACATGGTAAAGTCTCGTGGTTGATAGAAATAGTAAGTTTATCTGATTTCGGGAAACACCAGAAGAGCTCGTAACGAGCTGGTCGTATGTTCGAAACGCTCCCCCACTATGGGGACATAGAGATAACTTCCTTTACAGCAAAAAGTTATCTCTTTTTTTATTCCTCAATTTTACCCATTACGAACCCGCGACCTTTGAACCGAATAGATTTTACACATAGAACATACTAATCTGGTCGTAGGTATGAAATGCTCTCCTGCTATTAACACCTGCAGACAAAATCCAGACCCGTTTTTCAGCTCAAAATCACAGTTTCCTGAGGCCGAGTCTACAGAAGTTAACTATTTTCACGTCCACCATACCAACATTCTCAAAACTCCGTCCGCCTTACGGTCTACCCTTCTTAGATTGCCTCTCCAATCAGCCTGACTGGCATTCGCTTGCTCAATATCTCGATCCTGGTTGGGTCCAGAAGATGGTCCCGCTGCTGCAGCTTCGAAAAAGATGGCCTTCCATGCCTTAGTACAACTGTAGTCGTTCGGTCAGCGGCTGGGTTGTAATTCGCCGCCCTCTGACATAGAGGGGCTCAGAGTGTTTCGGTCAGGAACTTCCAAGCTTTGCCCCCGCTTTAACTCTACCTGCCACACTTGAGTGTTATAATTAGCAGAAAATATACATTTTTTTGACAGAATTATCGCTATCTACTGAATATATAGATGTGTCAGCCACAGTCGAGGTGTTGATGAAAGACACAGAGTTCATGAAACGGATTGAGAAATACCGGCACGAGTTCTATGCTTTCGTCCAAAGAAATGTCTGGAATCAGAGTGATGTTGAAGACGTGTTTTCCTCTGCCGTTTTGTCGGCCTATGAAAGCCGAAGGAATTTTAGACCTCAAAGCAATTTTAGAGCGTGGATGTACAAAATCTTAGTGAACAAGTGTTTTATTGCAAATCGGGAGAAACGCGATGTGTCTGTAGATGCCGGTGCGTTAGATGCACAATGGCTGGCAGATGAGAGCAAAACGCCTAACCATATTATAGAGGACCCCGAAAGGCTTGTACGCGAGTGCCCAGATGAGGTACTCGGAGCACTGTCAAGGCTGCGAACAATAGAACGTTCGTGCTTGCTTCTGTTGTCATTGGGCGGGTATTCCTATAGTGAAATTGCCGATATCGTTGGCATTCCTGTCACCTCCGTCACGACACATTTGGCCCGGGGTAGGGCTAAACTCAGAAGATGGTTGATCGACTATGCAAAAGAATACGGCTTGCGTCGTCGTGCTATCGTTGACAGGCATGATCGTTCTCAAGAAATGAAAGGGGGAAGTGATGGATAAAGGCGATATCTTGAAAAGAATGGCTTATATAGATGAACAGCTCGAGGGAGACGAACTAAAAGAGTTTGAGAGAGAACTCAGCGAAGACGAACGCTTGGCTATAGTGGCCGAGAAACGACTGAACACCTGCATTATTGAAACGATCAAGCAGGCCGCTGAAAAATGCCCTGACCCACTTTGGGATAAGGTAGTATCGGACCTGCAGGACAGGACTTCCTATGGGGGGCGCCTTGCATTGCGTCTGCTATGGTTGCATTGGGAGCCTGGCCTTGGCCTTGCTGCGGCTGTAGCTCTGGTGACTGCTGGTATCTTCTTTGGGAAATGGATATGGACTGAGGACTCGGCGTCGAGGCCTGCTTCCGATTCTACGATCTCGGTTTCGCCTCAAGTCAGCAAACGGCTCGCCTTACTTGAGGAGCGTACGGAGCACTGCCTGCAAAAATCCAAGGTGCTGCTTCTGGCCTTGGCCAATTTTGACCCTCAAACCGATGATGCGATGACCCTTAATCTCCCGTATCAGAGACAGATATCTGAAGCTCTGGTTAAAGAAACCAGCTATCTCAAGTCCGAACTTAGCGAGCCAGCGGAGAAACGACTTCAAGACCTTATCGGTGATCTGGAGGTCATCTTGTTACAAATCGCCAATCTGGAGGATGAATATGACCTCGAGGCCGTTGAAATGCTCAGAAGCGGTGTAAACAAACGAGGCATCTTGTTCAGAATCGATTTATCGCAAATGTCCGGAAGAATGCAAGATGCCTTTCAAGACAAAACGCCTAAAGCGACGAATTCATCACAGATTTAATCCTGGAGGTATATCATGCTAAAGAAAAAAGGATTTGAATACAGCCTTTTATTGATTGGTTGTCTACTTGCCACTGTGGGACAAAAGGCGCAGGCCGATCCAAGCAGTAAGGACGCCCAGCGTTACCAGGAAGCGTACAACTACATCCTGGAGGAAAAATGGGAAGAGGCCGTTGAAGCGTGCAAGGCCCTCGTTCAGGAATTCAAAGATAGCTCCTACGTTGACGATGCCAGTTTCTGGCACTGCTATGCGATGGAGAAGAAGGGTGCCGAATACGAGGATGTATTTCGGTGTTATGAGGATTTCATTAAGGCACATCCCAAGAGCAAATGGGCCGATGACGCCAAAAGAAATCTCATCGTCATCGGTAAGAAACTCTCGGACATGGGTAAGAAAGAATATGAAGCCATCGTCCGGGCCATGCAGGACTCGGAAGATAAGGAGATCGCTCTGACTGCTATCAGTGCGTTGAAGAATATCGGTGGTGAAAGGGCTCTCGATGCCTTGGTCGATCTTTACAAAAGAACGCAACATCGTGCCGTGCGAGAAGAAATTATTTTTGCATTGAGTGAGTTCCGGTCACCCAAGGCTGTGCAGAGCCTGACGGAGATTGTCAAAGAGGATCCCGACCGGTATATGCGCGAAAAGGCGATCTTTTGGCTGGGTCAGAAGGCACAGTCCGAGGAGATGATTCGGCTCTTGGAGCATGTCGCACTAAACGACCCCAATCACGAGGTCCGTGAAAAGGCACTGTTCGGCCTATCCCAAGCCCATGACGGAACAGGCGTAAAGGCACTCATACGAATTGTAGAAACAGCAAAGGACGTAGCTACACGGAAAAAGGCGGTTTTCTGGATCGGTCAGAAGGCTACATCTGAAGAGTCGATTCGCTGCTTGGAAACCGTTGTACAGAAAGATTCTGTTCCCGAGATTCGGAAAGACGCCATTCTTGCCCTGTCTCAGACCCGGGACGGACGAGGCGTGGAGGCCCTGAAGAGAATTGCGGGGACAGCCAAGGATGTAACCATACGAAAAGAAGCTGTTTTCTGGATTGGTCAAAAGGCCGGAACGCTCGACGTTGTCAAATTCTTGGAAACCGTTGTACAGAAGGACCCAGCTATGGAGGTTCGGGAAAGTGCTCTTCATGCCCTCGCCCAGGCACCCCAGGACAAGGGCGAGTCCGCCTTGATTAACCTGGCCAAGTCTCATCCTGACAAGGCGATTCGCAAAAAGGCGGTTTTCTGGGTCGGTCAGAAGGCCACATCTGAGCAGTCGATTAGCTGCCTGGAAACCGTTGCACAGAAGGATTCTGTTCCCGAGATTCGGAAAGACGCCATTCTTGCCCTATCTCAGACCCGGGACGCACGAGGTGTGGAGGCCCTGAAGAGAATTGCCGGAACAGCCAAGGATGTAGCTACGAGGAAAGAAGCGGTCTTCTGGATTGGCCAAAAGGCCGGATCGGGTAACGTTATTAGATTCCTGGAAACCGTTGTACGGAAGGACTCTACTCCGGAGGTTCGCAAACAGGCTCTTGATGCCCTCGTCCACGCACGGAAGAATCTGGGCGTGCCGGCGTTGATCAACTTGGCCAAGTCTCATCCTGACAAGACGATTCGCAAAGAGGCGGTCTTCTGGATCGGCCAAAAAGCCACAACGGATGACGTTATCCGGTTCCTGGAAACCATCGTACGGAAGGACTCTGATCCAGAGGTTCGCAAACGCGCCCTTGATGCCCTCATCCACGCGCGGCAGAACCTGGGCGTGCTGGCCTTGATCAACCTGGCCAAGTCTCATCCTGACAAGACGATTCGTAAAGAGGCGGTCTTCTGGGTCGGTCAGAAGGCCACATCCGAACAGTCGATTGGCTGCCTCGAAACCGTTGTGTACAAGGATCCTGATCCGGAGGTTCGCAAACGCGCCCTTGATGCCCTCGTCCACGCACCTAATAACCTGGGCGTGCCGGCCTTGATCAACATAGCCAAGTCTCATCCCGACAAGACGATTCGCAGAGAGGCAGTCTTTTGGCTCGGCGAGAGCAAAGATCCTCGGGCCATAGAGGCGTTGCTGGAGATCGTCAAAGAGTTGAAGTAGATCTATCGAGTTTGATATGAAAGGAATAGTCCCATGAAACGGTCTGCAAAACGAAACACGAATACTTTACTGCTTCTTTCGCTCTCTTTAGCTCTGACAGCCCCATGGAAACATGTCAGCGCTCAGGAAGTACTGCGTGCTCCCCCTGAATACCAGTCCCTCGCCCAGCGCCTTGAGTGGGCCAAGTCAACAGTGAAAAAGAGTCCACTGCCGAATGGATATTGGATAGGATACAGCATAAAGAGATACATGTATGAGGATTCGCATATTGGGTGGCGTGGCCGGGGCGACAGAGATCTGCCTACCCTTCGCGAGGTTCTCTTGGGAAAAGGATGGACGGGCCCTGACGTCGCCCGCGAACAGGATATCCTGGCAGCGGTACAGAGGACGCTGCAACCAGACTCAGCGGACAAGGCACAACACCAGAAGATACTGAAAGAGGTCGCGATTCTGTTTCGCTATCCAGTGCCTGATGCCAACATAACGGATTTCGAAAAAGTGCATATGTCCACTCTGGATTGCTCTGTGGATCTGGAGGCCATGCCCCTTGTGTGGCTCGGTACGGTGAAGGACACGGAGAGCATTCCATTTCTGGATGAGCTTTACGAGAGTTCTCAACGCGAGCAGTGCAAAAGAGCCTTGATGGCGGCCGTGGCCCTGCATGAAACGAAGAACCGAGTGATTCCATGCCTCCAGAAATACGTGACCGAGGAGACTAACACAGACCTGCGATGCCAAGCAACCTTTTGGCTGGCTCAGCAAGAACACCGGGATGCGTTTGATATCTTGAAGCATGTCGCCCAGGACGACGCCTCAAGCAAAGTCCGGAAAAAGGCGGTTTTCTGGATCGGCCAAAAGGCCAGAACGGACGACCTTATCCAATGCCTGGAAACCATTGCACAGAAGGATCCCGTTCGGGAGGTTCAGAAACAGGCCGTTTTTGCCTTGTCCCAAGCACCGGATGGACGAGGCGTAGAGGCCCTGAAGAGAATTGCGGGAACAGCCAAGGATGCAACCACACGAAAACAGGCGGTTTTCTGGCTCGGCAACAAGACCCCATCGGACGACGTTGTCCAATTCCTGGAAACCGTTGTACAGAAGGATTCTGCGCCGGAGGTTCGGGAACATGCCCTTCATGCTCTCGCCCAGGCACCTCAGAACCTGGGTGTTCCGGCCTTGATCAACGTGGCCAAGTCTCATCCTGACAAGATGATTCGCAAAAAGGCGGTTTTCTGGGTCGGTCAGAAGGCCACATCCGAACAGTCGATTCACTCTCTGGAAACCGTTGCACAGAAGGATCCTGCTCGAGAGGTCCGGAAAGACGCCGTTTTTGCCCTGTCCCAGGCGCCGGATGGACGAGGTGTGGAGGCTCTGGCGAGAATTGCAAAGACAGGAAGTGATCTAACCATACGGAAAGAGGCCATTTTCTGGTTGGGACAAAAGGCCTCCAAGAAGGCGGCAAGCTCATTGAAGAACATCGTCTTTGATGCAGAGCACACCGAACTGCAAAAGCAAGCTGTCTTCGCCATCTCCCGATGGCCCAAGGATCAGAGCGTTCCGCCACTGGCCGAGATTGCGAAAACGCACCCCAACCCGGAAGTGCGCAAGTACGCCATCTTCTGGTTGGGACAAACCGACGATCCTCGAGCTGCAGATGCCTTAGCAGAAATCCTTCGGGGTCTGCGAAGTCCTTGACCCGCTCCTATCTTATGGGGGCCCCATTTTGCAAAACATCGCGAAATGGGAATCCCTGTATCAGCCTTTATGAAAGGATTGTGTGCATTTGACCCTGTCTTGGGACTGACGGCCGGCGGCAGCCCTGTAATTGATTATGGTCGATTGACGATTGATTATGCTCTAATGATTGAACTCAAAGAACTAACCAAACGGTATGAAGACGGTGTATTGGGACTGGACCATGTTACCTATACAGTAGAGCCGGGCGAGATTTTCTGTCTTCTTGGTGCCAATGGGGCGGGCAAAACCACAACGATCAACATACTGCTTGACTTCATTCATCCGACGAGTGGTACCGCTTACATCAATGGACGCGACTGCAGCAAGTTTCCGCTGGATGCGAAGAAGTATGTCTCCTATGTGTCCGAGAACGTCCAGCTCTACGNGATGTTTACGGCGCGGCAGAATCTTGCGTTTTTTGCCGANCTGGCTGGCAAGAAAGGACTCAAAAATAAGGAATATGACAATGCGATGCGCACAGTGGGTTTGCCGGAAAAGGCGTTGCATATGCGCCTCAAACATTTTTCCAAAGGCATGCGCCAAAAACTGGGTATTGCTATTGCGCTGCTGAAAGACCCTCCGGCTATCCTGATGGACGAGCCCACCAGCGGCCTCGATCCTACAAGTGCCCAGGAATTTCTGGAGCAACTACGGCGAGTACGGGAGCGGGGCAAGGCAATCCTGATGACTACGCACGACATCTTCCGCGCGAAAATGATAGCCGACCGAGTCGGCATTATGAAGCAGGGTCGCCTGGTCGCCATCCGCAAGAGGGAAGAGTTCAAATATGCGGATCTCGAGGCGATCTACATTCACCAAATGGAGGCCGCTGAAGCAAGTGCATAGCCTATTCTTTGCCTGGCCCTGTTCGTAGCGTCATTTGCATGATATGATGTCACATAGACAGCGAGGTGAGAGCGATATGATCTGGAAAATCGCTAAAAAAGAGTTTCTGTTGAACCTGATGACGTTCAAGTTTGCCGTGGGAACGATACTCTGCATGGTCCTGATGGCTGTGTTCGTACCGATCCTTATGAACGACTACGAGCAGAGACTTCAAAAGTACAATAAGCTGGTGGCTGACAATGAGGCGGAACTGCGAAAGGTGAGAGTGTACAAGAATATTACACCTACCCTACATAGGCCACCTGCAATGCTATCAGTATTCAGCGCCGGATTGGAGAAACAACTGGGTGATTCTGCCAGAATTGAGATAGGGACTATTCCGAAGGTCGATGCCGCTCCAACGGGGGACAATCACTATCTTTCCATCTTCCCGGTTCTCGATGCATCCCTCATTCTTAAAATCGTGCTGAGTTTGCTTGCAATACTTATAGCTTACGATGGCATTTCGGGTGAAAAGGAGCGTGGGACGTTAAGGCTGATACTGGCAAACAGGACAGCCCGCCATCAAGTGCTGTTGGGCAAGCTCCTGGCGGCAGTCGTGACGTTGATTGTGCCCACCACAATCGCCTTTGTAGTGGGGGTGTTGGTCCTTGAATTTTCTCCCATGGCAGATTTAACCTGGTCGGATTGGGCCCGCATCGGTTTGATGTACCTTGCTTCGCTGATTTTCATCTCAGCGATGTACAATATGGGCCTTTTGTTCTCCTGCCTGGCGAACAGGCCGGCCATCTCTTTAATTCTCGGTTTGTTCTTTTGGGTCGTGTGTGCTGTTGTGATTCCAAACGCAAGTGTTTACACGGCAACCCGAATTCGACCGCTTGAGCCAAAGGTAGAAGTAGATAGTCAAATTACGTTGCTTAGAAGTGAATTAAGGAGGCAGTGGATTGACATAATGGTTGCCACAGCCGGGAACCGCAGCACATCTCAGAGTGACGCTCAAGGAGCGTTTGGGAATGGCTACATCAGGAAATTCAACACAGACTGTTTCGAATGGCAGCAAGGACTACATCCCGCGATGGAACCCCTTAGAATCAAATATGCCGATAGGATATGGGAGGTAGAAAGTGGCTATCTCAAGACCATATGGAAGCAGCGACACCTTGCCGACAACCTTTCGCGAATCTCGCCGATATTCTCATACGAAAATGCCACATCTGTTTTGGCAGGGACGGACTTAGCCAGCTTCCAGTACTTTGTCAGCAGGGCGAAAGCATATAGAGACCAAATCGTAGAGTACATACGCTCCAGAACCGACAACTTCCGTTCTTCATCCTATTGGACACCGTTCAGCAAGGAGTATGCATCGGATTACGGAGATGGCAAAAGAGAGGCCCCCGACATTGCTGATCATCCCCGTCTTAATCTGGAGGACTTGCCGCCATGTACATACCGGCTTGACTTGGCAGAGAGCGTGCGGAGAGCGATTCCAGATTTGGCATTGCTGGTCTTTGCAAATGTGCTGTTTTTCGCTTTATCTTTTGTGGCGTTCATGAAGGGCGACGTGCGCTAATTCTAAACAGAATCAATTGAACCATCCTTCGGATGTGATATTGGATAGCATTAACAGGATAATCTTGTATATCTTGTCAAAAAAAATGGAGATTGGAGCTATGACTCGGCGTGTTATGTTCAAGGAGATTTTAGAAAATCTTCTAAGTCTGCGTTTCGTTTTATCGCTGGTCTTGGTGATTTGCCTTTTTGCGGCCAGCGGTTTTGTGTTCGTGGGCAAATTTGCAGAGCAATCGGCAGACTACTGGGCAGAGACAAACAGGAACCTTTCGGCTTTGAGAGAGGAATGTTCAAATGCACTTTACAGGGCGGCATTCTACAGACAGACAATCTGGCGAGAGCCCAAGCTGCTTTCGCTTTGCGCCGAAGGATTCGAGAAATCCCTTCCCAACTGCATCAGGAGCGATGCATTCGCGAGTGATTTACCGCAGGTGAAGGGCCGAGGCAATTTTGCGTTTCCTCATTTCAGCGATATCGATTGGGTATTCATCATTTCTACGGTCCTAAGCTTTGTGGCACTGGCTCTCACCTACGACAGCATGAGCGGTGAGAGAGAGGCGGGAACGCTGCGTTTAATGCTGGCAAACACAATCCCAAGGTATAAGGTGCTCCTGGGCAAGTATTTTGGCGCCATGTTCACATTGGCCATACCCCTGATTGTAGGGCTGCTCGTATGCCTAATCATAGTGATTCCTTCCAAAGATGTGACCATCGACGCCGCTGCATGGTTGAAAATTCTCGCCGTTGCAATTTTGTCTCTGTTGTATCTTTCCATTTTTGTGTTTTTGGGTATGTTTATCTCCAGCAGGAGTGCTCATTCGTCCAATTGCATGGTGCTGCTTTTAATGGTGTGGGTCGTGCTGGTTATCCTGCTGCCAGGCGGCGGCAGGATATTCGCAGAGATATCCTCCCAGAGCCCCACCCAGGTAGAGTTGGAAAGGCGCTTAGATGAGGTAGGGAAAGAGATTTGGGATAATTGCGAGAAATTTGGTAAGAACGCAGGCTATATGTCTTCTGATCCGAACTCGCCTCGTAATAATCCACCTGCAAGAGCACGGCTCAAGACCGCGTTGACAAACGCCGCAAATCAGGTTCGTGACGACCATCATAACCGACTATTGGCCCAGGCACTCACTGGAAGGAATCTGACGTGCATCTCCCCAGTTGCGATCTATGCGCGAGCGTCCGAGCTCATCGCCGGAACCGGGATAAACCGCTGTGCGGATATCTATCAACAGGTGCGAGAATATCAGACGGCTTTGAGAGAATATGTACGCACGAAAGATCTGGAAGACCCTGCGAGCCTTCACCTTGTTAATCCGGAGCTGTCAGCCACACGCTACTGGAGGGCTATCTCGCACAACCCTGTAGACTTTGACACCGTGCCGAAGTTTCAAGAGCGAAACCTTGGACTTGGCCAATCTTTGCAGTTGGCCATCTGGGATATTGGCCTATTGGCACTATTCAACATAGTTTTCTTTACAGCCTCTTTCGTGTCATTTTTGCGCTATGATGTAAGGTAGAATAGTCAATCTTTGCCTTTTCTAAGTTCTCGGATGTGCTGATAACATCATACAGGGACAAAGACCCCAGAATTATAGCTTGGGGCTTTTACCACAACGGGCTTCTTTTTGGCGAAAGGTGACGAAATAGAGGACATCCTTTCCTTTTGAGGAAATAACAGGCCAATTCAGCCAGCACGATCGTAAATTTCCTGAGATATTTCGCTAATCTTAGTATCAAACTGGCCATCCGCTTTCCCCTCTTAACCCTTCCAGAACGATTCGGATCTTCTCCTCAGCGGAAAATTGGCGACGCGTAGCTTTTCCGTCAGTTCGAAGTGGCGAATGCTGATTTTCTGTTTGACGGCCTCACGTTCACTGCCCATAATTCATATAATTATGGGTGGAGGTTAAAAGTGTCCGAGTTTTGCGGGATTTTGCAGCGTAAAGGGGCAAGGAATGGGATGCGACTATTGGGGCTGCAATTCGGTTTGATGATATCGTGCTTTGTTGCCGTTTGTGGTCTCAGGTATAGATGTTTCTATAGAGAGTTGGACCGACTAAATCGACGGCAGGCCGCGTGAAGAATAGAAGCATGTTCCTCTACAAAAGGTTAGTACAAAGAGAAAACGCTTCATAATGGCAGCAATAATCCCAGCATAAAAGGGTAGTGGATACGAATTTCGATATGATTCACACATTTTGTCTTGTGGAGGACGCAGAAAATGAAACTCATATCATTAAGCAAACTTGGCGCCAGACAAATATCAACAGACCTCGTTAGCTTTGGGATGTATTTGCCCTGGCTATCAGCGGGTCACGGCAACCGGCTCTGGGTTAAGGTAATCCACGAAAAGGATCAATTCCTACAGGAAATAAAACCGGTGGAGTTCGAGCTCAATCATTTGACTGACCCTGTGTATGGCGACTATTGGTCAGCCGAGATAAGTATCGACAGCGCCAATAAGCCGCATCCAAAATCTGCCTGGGGATCACCTGGGAAGTATTTGTACCGCTACAGCCTGAAAAATCCCAATATTCCCGGTACCATCGATTGGATCATCGATCCTTTTGCCAGGGAGTTTGGGGTCGGCAAGTTGTCGGCCTTCACGTTGGGGTATGAACAATATAGCTGGAGTGATAACGAAAAGACGTGGAAGACCCCATCGTTAGATGATCTTGTCTTGTATGAACTCATGATAAACGAATTCGGTGGCAGTATCGATAAGACAATTGACCAACTGGATTATTTGGTAGACCTGGGAATTAATTGTATCGAGGTAATGCCGGTTTCCAATGTTGCCAATACGGTTGACTGGGGGTTCTTGCCCATTGGCTATTTTGGCGTGGATGAACGCTTCGGCAAAAGGAAGGATTTACAAAAACTAATAGATGCAGCCCACCAAAGAGGTATTGCAGTGATACTCGATGTGGTGTACGGTCATACCAGCGACTCCTTTCCTTACTTTTATGTCTACCAGAAGCTTGGTTATCAAGAAAATCCCTTTATGGGACCTTTCGCAGCAGATTATTTTGGAGAAAGCACTGACTTTAGGCGCCAATTTACAAGGGACTTTTTTCTGACGGTTAACCACCATTGGCTGGACTGCTATCACGTTGACGGCTTCAGATACGATTGTGTGCCAAACTATTGGGACGGCCCTATGGGGCAGGGTTATGCGAATCTGGCCTACCAGACTTACCAGATGGTAAAGGCAAAGTGGGGGAGTGCCGATCACTGGCAGCGTTTTTTTCATAATGGAAACATTAATCTTATACAGTGTGCCGAGCAATTAGAGAGGCCGCGCGAAGTTCTTGAAAAAACCTACAGCAACTGTACGTGGCAGAATGAAACGCTCGGTGCGGCCAGAGAAGTGGCTCGCGGAAACCAGAACGCGTTAACAGACCTGGGTCTTCGGTTGGGGCTTTGTGCTTATCCGGAAGAAGCCTCTGCCAACAATGATACAATCCAAAAGACGGCGCTGCAGTATATTGAGAATCACGATCACTCCCGATTCGTCTGCAACTTTCATACTATCTTCCGCAGCAACGAACTACTGGGAGAGGGCGACCGGAGGCTGTGGTACAAGCTACAGCCTTATCTAATTGGCTTTTTGACTGGCAAAGGGATACCCATGCTCTGGCAGGGACAGGAATTTGGCGAGAATTATTCTATTCCTGAACAAGGCCTGGGAAGGGTGCTGATGTTCCGGCCCGTACGCTGGGACTACTTTTATGACCCTGTTGGCCAAAAAGTGATTAAGCTTGTACGGAAGCTAATCAGGTTGCGCCGACAGTACGCCCAGTTTCGCCACGGCAAACATTACTTCTATAATGACTATGAGCATTATCAGTCAAGGGACGTTATGCTTTTCTCACGGGAATACGACAACCACTTCAGCTTGATTGCATTGAACTTTGGAGACCATGAACAGGAGGCGCCTTTTAATTTTCCATATAGTGGCAACTACCGGGAAGATCTGCATGGAACCGATAGTTTAGAGAACATCCTTGCTGGGGAGGAAACATGGCTTTCTATCCCCAGTAACTATGGACGCATCTGGACAATAGAATTAGGTAATGAATGAGAGTACAAAATGCCCTTTTTTATGCCGTTGTGTTTTTACTTGCCAGGGTCGTATATTCGAAACGCTCCCCCTACTATCGTAACAAAAATAACACTGGTCAATATTTTCTTTCGATGGTATAAATTGTATTGTTTCGCTAATAATCTCCGCCCAATCACAACCTCCTATATTCGTCCATTCTGCTCTTATCCCAGAGTTTTACCCCAAAAATATGTGCACCTCTTGCCAGCGCGTGAGCTGCTGTTGGTGACGTCAGAAAAATAAACGGAATACAAATAAGAGACTTTACCCCTAAACTGTTAAATCCTGATAAGACAAAAATGCCGAACATTATTCCACAGGTACCGAGAGTAACGCATTTGGTAGCAGCCTGGAGACGGTTGTAAACATCGGGCAAACGAACCAGCCCGATGCAGCCGAATAGATCGAATGCGACCCCGATACAGATTATCACTATACCGATAACGTCAATCATTCAGATTCCTCCCTTCAAGATACTTCGCAAATGTTATCGTTCCGATAAAACTGATAAATATCCAAGCGAGGGCAATATCAATAAAGAAGTGAAGATTTAACATATAACCTAATATCGCGCAGACTCCAACTACAAGTATTCCAAGAATATCTATTGCCACCATTCGGTCAGGAACGGTTGGTCCTTTTCCGGCACGATATAAACACAAAAAACATGAGATAACCAAAATGACTAACAAAACAATCATTCGAATATCCTCGCTAAAATATTTTCAAACCTATCTACAATTCCCTGGCACGACACTTCCAAATTTTCATCTCTGATACATATCCAGTGGATAAATATATGCTCGCCCGTAATATCAACACTCAAAGTTCCGGGAGTCATTGTGATGGAGTTTGCCAGAATAGCCCGGGCAATATCTGTTTTTAAATTAATTTTCGCCTTGACTATTCCCGGATTGATTGGCAGGGCAGGATGAAGCACCCTATAGGCAACATCAACATTTGCTTTGACACATTCCCGTATAAAAATAATAAGATACCATAAAAACCAGAGATACCTTTTTATCTGGAAAACTTTATTCCAGTTCTTAACAAACATATTCCCAAACAGAAAGGCTGTTACCAGAGATATAATCACACCGGCGATAATAAATTGAATACCCAGTGTATGGGTTAATAGTAACCATAATATAAAGGTAACTATAAACAATACGAGCTTACGCACCATAATCTTCTCCTATTTAAGAACAAGAGAAATATATTCTCTACCATTGACCAGAGTATTTACAGCAGGGTCGATAAATAATTCCTTCACCCCCGGAAGAAGGAGCGCCCCCATTATAGTGCAAAGAAAAGCCAGGAGTATCATTGAGAAACACATAGCAAATGGAACTTCTCTTATATCCTTTAATGTCAGTTGAAGCTCACCCCAAAAGGCATATCTTTGAACTTTCAGATAATATACAAGAGTCATTACACTCACTACAACAGCCAAACCAGCCAGGAAAAAATGACGAGACTGAATGCAGGCCATGATAATTATCAGCTTGCTCCAGAATCCATTAAAGGGGGGTATCCCTGCGATTGACATTGAAGCTATGAGCGAGGTGCTACTGGTAATGGGCATTTTTTGATTAAGCCCGCCTAACCTTTTAAGCTGGCGGGACCCTGTTCCATAAACAACAGCTCCCGAATTTAAGAATAATAAAGATTTAAAAACAGAATGATTCAGCATATGAAATAAACCACCTAATATACCAAGAGGAGTCATAAGCCAGATGCCGAGCATCACATATCCCATCTGACTGATACTGGAATACGCCAAAAGCCGTTTAAAGTCCCATTGAGCAAAAGCAAGAAATGCACCTGCGGTCATTGAAATCGCTGAAATATATAACATAATAGTAGAAAACAGAGGTATTACCCCGACAACATTAAACATTATCCTGACCAATGTGTAGATACCTATTGCCTTTATCAATACTCCTGAGAGCATTGCTGAAATAGGGGCAGGCGCTGACGGATGGGCATCGGGAAGCCAGGCGTGAAACGGCATCATGGCTCCTTTCAATCCAAAACCGACCAAAAATAGTACCCCGGTCAGAATAATGGGAGCCTCTGTAACTTCATCCTTCAATACCCGCCCAATGTCTGCCAGGTTAAGTGTCCCTGTAATGCTATAAATAATAATAATACCTAAAAGAATAAACGCCGATGCTACAGTGCCCATTACCTGATACTTGAATGATGCCTCAAGCTCATCCGCTTCAGTGCCAAAAGCCACTAAAGAATAGGAGGCAATAGCGGCAACTTCCAAAAATACATATATATTAAACAGGTCTCCCCCCATTACGACCCCGTTCATTCCGGCAATCATCAGTAAAAAGAGAGTGTAATATAAAGGTCTGTTCGTAAATCTCCTCATATAACTGATAGAAAAAATAAGCGAAATAAGACCTATCATATTAATGATAATCAACAGGAGCAGTGAAAGACCGTCCAACACTAAATATATTCCTATGGGGATTCCTTTAACAGGCATCCAGCCACCAACTTTATATACCAGCACGGGGCTGTTCAATAAACTGAAGACCAGCACTACCAACACCCCAAGAATAAAATTAGCTATGATATCAGAAATTAATTTCGAAATTTTCTTTAATAACTGAATTAAAAATGCCCCACCTAAAGGCAGCACGACAAGAACAGGTAGCAGATACTGGGCAATGGAAGGGGAACTCATCAATATTATCCTTTTAATCTCCTGATCTCTCTGATATCAAATGTCCCGTATTTCTCATAGATACGGACCGCTAATGCCACTAACAAAGCGGTAGTGGCTAATCCAATTACTATTGCTGTTAACACAAGCGCCTGCGGAAGCGGGTCAACATAATTAGCTTCTTCAGCTACAGATTTTACAATTGGAGGAAACGCATTTTGTTTGTACCCAACAAGGGCTAAAAACATAAATAAAGAATATTCGACTATTGTCAAACTAATCACGATTTTGATGAGATTGCGTTTGAGCAATACGCCGGAAAGTCCCACCAAAAACAATAGACTACACAACAAATATGTCATTTGTTATCACCTTTCTTCACAAGTATGAATGCTATGACTATAGAACACAGAGCGGCTGAAACTTCTATTGCAATAGCGATATTACATAAAGGGATGGTGCCGGCACTGAACATATTCAGGGGCCTGCCTTTACCTAAGAAGTTTAAAAAGAAAAAGGCACCCATACAAAGCGCGATAATAGAAATAATCCAGAACAAAAAGATGCCCAGACTTTCCAGAAAACTTGCTCTTTCTTTTTCTCCTTTTATCTTTTCTTCATCAATACCATTGGCAATAATCAAAAGTATAAAAGCGCCCGATATAATAACGCCGCCGGCAAAACCCCCGCCGGGAGTCAGGTGGCCGAACACCACAATATAAATACCGTAGAAAAATATCAGACCGGCTAACAATTTCGAAACAGTCTTCACTATTTCTGTCATACCCTTCATTCTTTTCTTCCTTTTCTCCTTAAAACAGCGAATGTTCCCATTACTGCCGTAAACAGCACCGTTGCTTCGCCAAGGGTATCATATGCCCTGAAGTCAAGGATAACCGAAGCAACTAAATTTGCCGCTCCTGTCTTTTCAAGTCCCTGCTCAATGTAATATTCAGACATCCGTAAATCCGGGTGACCAAAATCAGGCAACTGCTTAAATACACCCCCCAGAACAAACACCAGTATTACTAAAAGAACGACTGTTGCTATTCCTGAATAAATTACAACCGCAGATTTTTCTACTTTACTCTCCTTCATGGTAGTTTTCAGAATAGCCGCGATTAAAATAATCAGGGTTAGCGTTTCAACCACAATCTGGACAACTGCTAAATCAGGGGCCTGTAATACCAAAAACACCAATGTTAAACCAAAACCTACAACCCCCATAGAGACAGCGGCAGATAACAGATTTTTCGATTGAATAGCCACTACGGCCCCAGCAATCATAAGTATCATCAATAGCGTTAAAATTACAAACAAGGCATGTCTCCTTTCAATCGCCTAAAATCCGACATGATTAACCAACAGCAAAATAACCAGTCCTGCGATAATCCACAGCAGATACGTTGAAAGTATTCCCGTGTGGATACTGCTTAACGCACCGGAGAAAATAACGACAATATTTTTGCCAATGTCATATATATCAAATCTCTTTTTTTCAGCCTGATGATAAATTGCTTTAAAAAATTCTGCATTTTTAATTGTGTGATAAAATCCTTCGGGAGATACTCCCATTTCTGGCTCAAATTCCTCTCCCCCAACGAAGGGCGTACTCACGGCGACCTTTTTCAGCCGCCCGGCAATAAAAATAATCCCACCGGCAATGAAGGCAACAATTAACAGCAACGTGGCAAGGCCTGGCTGCCAGTAGCCTGAAAATGACACTCCCGGCACCACCGGCAATACGAAAAATTTTAGCGGTATCTCCCATGCCACTACGCCAAAGATAATACATAATCCTGCCATAACCACCATCGGTGTCCACATCGCGACCGAAACCTCTTTCACACCTTGTGGTTTTTCAGGAACCGTTAAAAATGTGGCATAAATGAGTTTTACGAAACTGGCGAGAGTCAGAGCACTGCCAAACATTGCGGCTGCCAGCCATACGACTGTAAACGCCGAACCGTCTGTCGTAAAACGTTGAACCAGCCCTATGTAAATCATCCACTTGGAGACGAAACCGTTAAACGGCGGGATGCCAGATATAGACAGAGCAGCGATCGAACAGGTTATAAATGTAATTGGCATTGCCCGGGCAAGACCGCCGTAATCGGAAAGATTCCTGCTCTTCATCCGATGAATTACTGCTCCGATCGAAAGGAACAGGAGTCCCTTGAACATCGCATGGTTCAGTAGATGAAATAAACCGCCCGCAATACCAACGCTGACCCCCGTCCCGATACCAAGAACAATGTAACCAATCTGGCTTACGCTGTGGTAAGCGAGAAGTCTTTTGGCATCAACCTGTTTTATTGCCATCATCACACCAATAATTATGCTTGCCGAGCCGAGAGCACAAAGAATAAACTGCCAGCTAAAGACAGGAGAAAAGATGTGGCAGAATATTCTTATCATCATATAGATACCCACTTTTATCATTACTCCGGAAAGCAGGGCAGACACTGGTGATGGTGCTGCCGGATGTGCGTCAGGTAACCAGGTATGTATGGGTATTATCCCTGCCTTGACCCCCGTACCGAGTAAGAAAAAGAGAAGCAGCATGTGTCTGAAGTTTGAACTAACGGTTATTCCACGAGAGGCCAGTGTAGCCATATCAACTGTGCCTTCTTGAAAGTAAATGGCAATTATGGCAAACAGCATAAATAGAGCGCCCATTTCGCTCATTACGAAATATTTTATCCCCGCTTTTATTGACTCAATGGTATTATCAAATATCACGAGGAAAAACGCAGCCATCGTCATCGCTTCCCACAATAGAAACATACTAAACAGGTCTCCTGATAGTACCGTTCCATTCATCGAACCGATGAATAGCAGAAGCAAACAGTAATATTTGTTCAGACCGCGCGATTGTGTCATATACCTTGTTGAGTATAGTGTGGCGAGAAAACCCAAAAATGATATAAGGGTAATAATTACTATGGATAATAAATCAAGATTTACTGTAATAACAATGTTATCCGTGACCTTGAACAGGTCATAATGCAGGGGCGTCTCAATAACCATTGGGAACAAGAAGACAGATAGTATAAGTACGCACAATGTCACCGCTACTGAAAACCATTCCCGCAGGCCTCCTTTGAGTATCCAGGCAAGGGGCGCTGAAAGCACTGGTATAATTACCAGTAATACAGGTGAAATATTCATTTATTACACTCCAAGCACAGTCAATATCACACTGATTATTGCAAGGCCCAAAACAGGACCAAGGAAAAATTTTAGCGCCTGGTCAATTCTAAGGCGGGGATGGGTACTTTTTACCAATATCACCAGGATCAGGATTACTAAGTATTTTAATATTAGAAAAAGAATACCTTTAATGGAGCTAACAACAATCCCCCCTAAAAATAGTGTTATTAAGAACAGAGGAAGAGCAAGCAACATCATAGCATTCGTCAGCTTGAATATTGCTAACAAGGCACCCGAATATTCCGCCAGAGTTCCTCCGATAATCTCACTTTCCGCTTCAGGAATATCAAACGGCAGATAGCACAGCTTTGCCAGCATACATATCAAAAAGACGGCTACAGCAACTATTCCGGATACGCTCCAGAACATAGCGCCATTCTGAATCTGGTAAGTTATGATGTCTGCGAAGATTACAGACCTGGTTTTTATTACAGCCGTGAAGATAACCAGTATAAAGGGCAGCTCATACGCAAATACCATCGTCATTTCCCTGCTTGCCCCGACACTGCTGAAAGGATTTCTGGACGCCGCCCCCCCAATTATCAGGGCCAAAGAAGGCAGTACCAGTAGATACATAACGACTATCAAATCCCCTATAAAAGATACACTCTTGTTAATGTTCACCATCCAGATAATGCCACCTGCCAGAGAAATCCCCGCCAGACCAATGAGCGGTGCCGTTACGAAACTTAGACGGTTCGAACCAGCGGGTATTATGACCTGTTTATACAGGAGCTTACCAATGTCCACATAACACTGGTACCAGGGCGGTCCCATGCGGGACTGGATGAGGGCCGTTACCTTACGGTCCACCCACATGAAGAATAATCCCAGTACCCCTGTAAAAAGAAGACCGGGGAATATCAATAAATAAAATACAGGTTTCAATATCTCCATCATTTCGCCCATAGGCTTTCGGCCACTGGCCTCTCGTGTACCAATTCGGGAAAACCTTTTTCTTTCAAATATTCTGCCACAACCTTTTTATCCACCAGCCCCAGTGCGACCGCCACACCAAATAATATGGCTTCAGGTCTTGGGGGGCAGCCCGGGATATAGAAATTCACCGGTATGACCTTGTCCACTCCACCAACTAAATTGTATGAATCGAACCATATCCCACCGCCAGTGGCACAGGAGCCTATGGCAAAGACCAGTTTAGGCTCCGGCACAGATTTATAAAGGGTTTTCAACCGGGGACAGACCTGGCGGCTGACGGCTCCGGTCACCAGTAGGGCATCGGCGTGCCGGGGTGAGCCGACTAATTTTATCCCGAACCGTTCCGCATCGTAGAACGGGGTCAGTGCATTTATGATTTCTATATCACAACCGTTGCAGGCGCTGGCATTGGTATGATAAACCCAGATGGATTTCTTGAAACATTTCTCTAATATCGAAAACATGGTTACCTCTTTATTATTTCTTCTTTTGTATAAATCTTCTGTTGCCCTGTTTTTACATCCACTACCGCCATTCGTTCCGTACATGAGTAACAAGGGTCGAGGCTACCGATAATAATGGGCACATCAGCTATCCGTTCTCCCTTGATTATGTAAGGAACACACTGAAGATTGGCATAAGTGGGGGCCCGAACTCTCCACCGATATGGTCTATTATCCTGCCCGGTCAGCACATAATGTATTGCCTCGCCCCTCGGCGCCTCTACGCAGCATATAGCCTCCCGACCGGAAGGTATCTCTTCCATTACCTCGCCCATTATAGGACCGTCAGGCATTTCAAGCAGACACCGTTTGATAATTTTAACTGCCTCTATTGTCTCTTTCAGTCTGACAAGTGTCCGTGCCCATATATCACAGCCGGTTTCTACCGCAACTTCAAAATCTACGAACTTATAAGCCGCATAAGGGTGATCAACGCGGGAATCAATAGAGATGCCAGAACCCCTTACCGTTGGCCCTACCGTACATATACTGCGGGCGACTGCTTCTTTCAGGATACCGACATTCTTCAACCTGGCATGAAGGGAAGTGTCCCCAACAACAGCATCTATGACTTCTACTGTTTCGCGTTCGATCTTTTCAATCACTCTTACTATCTCATCATGTATCTCGGCCGGTATATCCCGGCGAACACCACCAATAAGGTTCATCCCGTACGTTTTTCGGTTGCCGCTTATCTTCTCGCATAGCCACATGACGGGTTCCCTGATCCGCCAGGACTGCATCAGCAAGGTATCGAATCCAATAATGTGGGCGGCGATTCCGAGCCAGAGAAGGTGACTGTGGATTCTTTCAAGCTCAAGCATTATAGTGCGGATATAACGGGCCCGAAGCGGCACCTCTATGCCTGCTGCGCGCTCGACCGCCTCACAGTAACAGGTGCTGTGGATAAATCCGCAAATACCGCAGATTCTTTCAGCGATGAAACATATCTGATTATACGTAAGTTTGCTGTCGCCATACTTCTCGATCCCGCGATGGCTGTAAAATCCCCGGTAGTCACAATCAACAATTGTCTCTCCATCTACAAACAGCTTGAAATAGGCCGGCTCCTCCAGAACAGGGTAAAAGGGTCCTATGGGTATGACCTTGGTACCTTCGGGTGGTTTCTTGAGCGGTACTTTATTCTGTGGTTCTGAAGGTGGTCTATAGTCATACGGAAAATCCTTCCGTAACGGGTAAACACCTTCTGGCCAGTCATCTGCTAAAATGAGACGACGTGGGTCGGGATGATTCTTAGCACTTATACCGACCAGGTCACGGGTTTCCCTTTCTGACCAGTTGGCGCCCGCTATGATCGGTGTAATGGACTCTATATCCGGATCTGCTGAATCTAATCCTACTTGAATACAGAGAAATATTTTTTCGCTGTCAAATGAAAATATGTACGAGACCACGTATTTCCCATCCTGCTGGACAACATCTGTACCCGCATTGATCAGGAACCTCGGCGAAAAACACTGGTTAAGAAAACAGATTACCGGGATAAGGGCGTCAGGAACAACCCTCACAAATACCTGGTTTGATACCTTTTCCTCAGCTCCAAGAATTTGTTTGTCGAACCTTGTTCTTAACGTTTCGATTATCTGTTTAGCTGTTAACATAGTTACATTCTACTGCCTGAATCCCGTTACCATCATTTTATCCAGTGGATGTTTTGGTTTGAAACACCTCGTACACCGCTGGCATGTATCCATATAAACTTCTATTGTTACAGTAAGGTCCTCTTTTGTGTTGGTGGACAGTTCAAACTCATCTGTAAGTTTAACCGCTTCTTCTGGGCATACTTCCTCACACCTTCCACAGGAGATACATCGGGTAAGATGAAACTGTATCCTGCGCCAACCCTCATCGAAATCAGTAACTTCAATGGCTCCTGGGGGGCAGACATTGGCACAGCCCGCACAACCTATACACTTATCAATATCCACCTTGACTTTTCCTCGGAAGCCCTCCGGTGGCGGTGATGGCTTGTATGGGTAGGCAAGTGTAACTCTGCCCGCCTTCAAACATATAAGAGCCTGTTTTAATTTACTGATAAACATTTTGCATCTTCACCTGCCATTTTCTGTCCGGCGGGGATTGCCCGCTACAGGTATGACAACACGCCTGTATCTTATCATGCCTTTGCCCTCCGATCATTCCGTCATCGCCTTCATTTCACGGTACGAGAATACTGGCCCATCCATACAGACATATTTATGCCCGATACAGCAATGCCCGCACTTGCCAACGCCGCATTTCATATGCCGTTCCAGAGTTGAGATGATGGTATCGTCGGTAAATCCAAGATTTAAGAGGTCTTTAATAACAAAGGGAATCATTACAGGTGGTCCACAAACAAAGGCAACAGTGTTCTCGTTTTCAATATCTGCTTTCGGAAAAAGCGTGGTGACCACTCCGACATTTCCGGTCCATTCTTCATCACCACGGTCAACGGTTACAAGCATAGTCACGTCAGGCTGGTTCTCCCATATCTTAAATTCATCCTTGAATACAAGATCACCAGGCGTCCGGGACCCATAGAGAATAGTGATTCGGGCAAAATCATCACGGTTATCCAGAACGTTATTTATAAGCGACCGCAGTGGGGCCAGACCTATTCCGCCGCCGACAAAAAGCAGCTCTTTGCCAAGGACTTCCTCGTAAGGGAAGCCGTTACCAAAGGGGCCTCTGATGCCGACTTCCGTGCTTGGTGTCATACTGTGCAGAGCCCCTGAGACCAGCCCGACATTCTTAACACTTAACTCAAAGAAACCCTTGCGGCTGGGCGTGGAAGTAATGGAAATGGGCATCTCACCAACACCGAATATTGAGACCTCGAAAAATTGGCCGGAGCGGTAACTGAGGTTCTCCTGAATATCAGGGTCCTTGAATCGCATCGTGAATGTTTTTACATCACCGGTTTCATTCCTGATGCTGTCAATCACGGCAATGTCAGGAAAATATACGTCTTTCATTAGTACCTACTCTGCCATGAAGGCACAAAGGGATAAAGTTTACAATATAATTGCCTTTTTGAAGCTCGTTTAATCATCATATCTCTGCTTCGTGCCTTACTCTCTTGGTGGCCTGAACAATTACTTTTTGTTTTCTGATTGACTCTACAACTAACGGCATATTGATATCTGCCAAACAGGTTGTAATGCATCGACCACAACCAACGCATCCGTGTCTCTTATTTTTTTCTATATATTGATAGGATAACTTATGAAAAAATCTTCGTTTCAATCTGTCTTTTTTATCACTTCTTAAGATCTCACCGCCCGCTATCCGGGTAAATCCGGAAAACGCGCAGCTGTCCCATGTCCTTGTTCTGATCCCGGATTTATCATCCAGAGAAATGTCAACAATGTTATAACAGCAGCAGGTCGGACAGACATAGGAGCATCCCCCACAATCAAGACAGCGCTCTGCGAGTTTTTCCCACAAGGAATCATCAACTTTACCCTCTGTGATTCTTCGTATGGCTTTACTCATATAAGAGCAGGTATCCCCGAACTTATTTAATGCATCCTCCTTTATCCTACTAAGCTCGTCTACTTCACTGGATGAGGCCTTACGGAAGAAATGTTCATTGCCGTAAATAATTTTAAGGCCCCGGGCCGAACCAACCTCCACCGCGTAGTCTCCGTTCATAGACGTTAGCTGCAGGTCATAATCTTCCTCGAGGAAAGGTCCGGCATCACAGCAGACGCAGAAACAGTTCTCTCCAGGCTGATGACATCCAAAGGCGATGATGAAAGTATTGGCCCGTCTCCTGATGTAGTGGCTGTCGGGAAAAAGGGGCTCTTCGTCGGGAGATTTCTTGCTCAGAGAGCCTCCCCCAAAAAATCTATCAAGGAAAATTAGTGCATTTACATCACAGGGACGAATGCCAAATATCATTCTTACTCGGTCATCATAACGTGGCGTAATCTTATAACCGTTATCATATCTGTATTCGTACATTATCTCCGTCTGCGGCAGGAAAAAACGTTTTGGCGGAAGCACAGAATTAAAATATTGCCAGTCCCATGCAACATCTTCTATGCTTTCGATCGGGTAAAATATGACCTCGCCACCATGGCCTCTGACCGGTGCTATAACTTCTCTGGTTTTGATAAATACCTCCATCAGATCAAATAGGTCACGTCCGTTGATCATCCATAAGTGCTCTTGGTATCTGCTCATCTTCAATCTCTTTTCAGAGTCTTCGCCAATTTAGTCTGTATTCATAGGTTCACTACTGGCTCTATTCTAACGGCGCAGAACATTTCAGGTGCTTTTCCGTTCGAGAAGTTACTCGGGTTCAACAGCACTTTACTTGCCGTATTTTTGTAATGCTGTGGGATAAAGACGGTTTTTACCTGGACTCTATCAGTAATCATTGCGGCAGTTTCCATTTCGCCGCGTTTGGATATTACTCTTACGCGTTGATTTTTTCTGATACCTAATTGTTCAGCATCTTCCGGATTTATAGCCGCAAACACATCCGGATATTCCCGGCTGAGTGTAGCCGAACGTCTCGTCATCGTCCCGCTGTGCCAATGCCAGTACAGACTTCCTGTGGTAAGCGTGAAAGGGTATTCCTCGTCGGGTGGTTCAATAAGCGCAATGTCTTCGACCGGCGTGAAATGTTCTTTCCCCCTCCCGTTTTGCTCGGTAAGTGGAAAANTTATCTTACCGTCTTGAGACAAATCGTGTCGTAAAACAGTTGTCCCGGGATGTCTCTTGTCCGGGCATGGCCACTGTAGTCCCCATTCCTCATCCAGCCGTTCGTAACTGATGCCTGCATAAATCGGAGTAAGACGTGATATTTCCTGCATAATTTGTGCCGGGGAATCATAATCCATCGTGTATCCGATACGGTTTGTGAGTTCAGTGATAATCTTCCAGTCAGGCAGTGCTTCTCCAGGTGGAATGACTCCAGCCCTTACTCTTTGGACTCTTCTCTCCACATTTGTAAACGTTCCGTCCTTTTCGGCAAATGATGCCGCTGGCAGGACTACATCTGCCAATTCAGCAGTTTCTGTCAGAAAAATATCTTGAACAACCAGAAATTCCAGCTTCTTTAGCGTTTCTGATGTGAGTCCAACATCCGGAGCAGTTACAAGCGGATTTTCACCCATTATATACAGGGCTTTCAATCTTCCCGGTGAAAGCATTTCCAGTATAGAAAGGCCTGCACTTACAGGGAGCTTCGTATTCCATTCAGTTTCAAATATAGGTTTTTGGGTTTTGCTATCTACCGGTTGATAACCCGGATAAAACCCTGGTACTGCCCCCATATCGACTGCTCCCAGAGCATTGTTCTGTTCGCCAAGAGCCATTATCCCGTTGTGTGGTCGCCCCAGATGTCCGCACAGCAGGGCAAGATTTGCCAGTGCACACACATTATCCTTTCCTGACGCCTGAGCCGTGGCCCCTGTGGAGTAAACCGTCATGGCATTACTGGCTCCAGCAAACAGACGAGCTGCCTCCTCCAAGTCATACCGTGAGAGACCACAAACCTCCGCAACATAGTCAGGGGTGTATTTTTCAACCATTTTTTTTAATGAATCTAAATTGGAAGTGGTACGAAAGACATCTTCCTCATTTATCAGTCCGTCCTTCAGGACAATATGAATGAGACCGTTTATGAGACCAACGTAAGTGCCCGGTTTCAAGTGCAGATGTACATTCGCAAAACCGGAGATCCGTGTTTTCTGGGGATTTATTACTATCAGCTTTGTTCCCCCCGATACTGCCCGTGTTATCCGGGATGCCACCTGGGGATGAGTTTGGGCGGTGTCGGTACCGGCGGCTAATATAACTTCAGAATCTTCAAGCTCGTTCAGGGAATTTGTCGACGCCCCAAAGCCGCATGTATGCATAAGGCCAGGGAGGGTCGCAGAATCGTAGAGTGAAGCACCGTTGTCGATGTTGTTTGTTCCAAGCGATGCCCGACAGAATTTCATCAGTGCAAAATTGTCTTCATTAGTACATTTAGCCGAAGCTATCACACCCATGGAATCACTGCCGTACTTATCTTTAATTCCGACTAATTTTTCCGCTACGATGTTAAGCGCTTCCCCCCAGCTTGTTTCACAGAAAGCCCCGTCTTTCCGGACAAGTGGTTTCTTTAATCTGTCAGGGTGATGCACAAATTCGTAAACATGCCATCCTCTGGCACACAACCTGCCACGGCTTATAGGATGCTGCTGGGACGGGGTTACACCAGTAACAAACCCTTTCTCAATCTGCAGGTAAAGTCCACAACCACATCCACAAAAGGCACATGTTGTCAGTACGTCCTTCATAGTTCCTCTTGTTTGCCGTACTCACTCAGTAATTTTTCAATCCTTTTCAGTAAGTCAGAAGCCTTTACGGGTTTTTCTATATAGTCGTCTGCCTCGAAATATTCTCCATCTGTCACGGGAGAAAACTTAAAACCTGTTTTATCCGTGACAGCTGAAATAGTAAGAATGGGAATTTTCCTCATTTCCGGATCGTGTTTGAGTCTGTAACAGATGGTAAAACCATCATCAAGCCTATCCATCATAATATCCAGGAGAATCAAATCGGGTTTGATCTTTTTGATTTTCTCCATTGCAGATTCTCCGTTATGAGCGGTATCAACTGTATATTCTTTGCTCTCGAGGATGGCTCTTATCGATTTGACGTAGCCGAGATCGTCGTCTACAATTAAAATTTTTATTTCGTTATTCATCTTTTAGTAGAAGCATAAATTTAGCAAAATAATCTCAAACAGCTAACAAGCTTCACAATATTTTCTTTCGATAGGTTTAATATCCTCACTGTTCTTTCTTAGCTTTTGGCAAAAGAATACTAAACGTAGTCCCTTTGCCAAGCTCGCTGACTACCTTAATAGAACCGTTGTGCGCTTCGATTATCCTCTTCGCTATGGGCAGTCCCAGCCCACTGCCGGTAAGACCTCGAGTCTCTTTAGTCTTCACCCTGAAAAACTCATCGAAAATAAATGACAGGTTCTCTTGAGAAATCCCTATGCCCGTATCAGAGATCTCTACAACTAAATGATTGTTTTCCTCTCTCGTGCTTGCGGTTACCGTTCCTCCTTGCCTATTGTAGTTTATTCCATTACTGATCAAATTCGTGAAGGCCTGTTTTAAACTTTCTTCATTGCCTTGAACTAAGGGAAAGCTATCAGGAGGCTGCTGCATCTGCAATTTGACTTTGCTCAGCTCTGCTGCTGGCTGCAGGAGTCTCACAGTTTGGGAAAGAATGGGAGTCAAAGCCACCGGTTCGAATTTCTCTACGAGCTTACCAGCTTCGATATGGGACAAATCGAGCCAGTCGTTAACAAGCTTTAAAAGTTCATCAATACGCCTGCCAGCCTCTTCTATCATCTCCTTCTGCTTGCTGGCCACGTCACCTACAAAGCCTTCCAGGATTACTTCAAAATACTGCCGAATAGAAACAAGCGGTGACCGCAGTTGGTGGGAGACAAGGGTGATGAAGTTCTCTCTCATCTTCTCCTTTTCCTGCTGTAGTTTCGCGGCCTCAACAGCAAGTGCCCTCCTTTCCAAACCTCTGCGAGTAACAATCCTTAGCTGGTCTGGTGTGAAGGGCTTGGGGAGGAAATCGTAAGCATTCCGTTTCATCGCCTCTACAGCCGATTCTATGGTTGCATAGCCAGTAATAACTACAGAAACGATGTTTGGATCAATATCACCTATCTTCTCTAAAAGCTCCATCCCATTCATCCCCGGCATCTTGAGGTCAACCAAGGCTAAATCGGGCTTTATCTGCCTTATCTTTTGTAAACCGCTATCCCCATCCTCAGCTGTTTCTGTCCGGTATCCATCTTTGGATAATACCTGGTGGCAGGAATCCCGCATTGCTTGCTCATCATCAATAATTAAGATAGTAGCCTGCCCCGGCATCTTATGCTGTCCCTCCGATGATGTAGTGTAGACGTTTCTCACCTGTTCGTTCTATCCTTCCAAAAGCTTTTCGACCCGCTTTAGAAGGTCAGCCGGTTTGACAGGTTTCTCGATATACTCGTCCGCTTCGAAATATTCTCCGTCTGTGGCGGGAGAGAATTTGAATCCGGTCTTTTCAGTAATAGCGGAGACGGCCAATACTGGAATCTTTTGCATTTCAGGGTCATGCTTGAGCTTATAACAGATATCAAAGCCGTCAGTTAACCTCTCCATCATGATATCAAGGACAATCAGATCCGGCTTCATTTCGTAAATCTTCTCTATGGCCTCTGCCTTGTTGTTGACGGATTGAACCTTGTAGCCTTTCGGGGCCAGAGTCATTTCTACCGTCTCGACAAAAAGGGAATCATCATCAACAACGAGGATCTTAGCTGGTTTACCCATCTTTTTAACATCCTTAACTTTTCCCAATTTTTTAAACACATCCCGAACTGCCTCCTTCAACTCCTCTTGCTCAAAGGATTTTATATAGTAATAGAAGATATCCTGCTTCCGCACTTCCAATTCCAATTCCACGGTATTCTCGACTGCGGTCATAATTATCTGCACTTTTGGGTCAATCGCTTTTAGAATCGGGACCGCCTTATAACCCTTCATCTCAGGCAAATCAACATCCATAATAATGCAATCAAACTTTACATTGTTGATCCTTTCCGCTGCCTCCGTAAGACCTTCACTTGTTTCTACATCATAACCTTCATCAACAAAGAGAGACGACAGCTCTCGAGCAGCTTCAGTATCAGGGTCTACGATCAGAATTTTCCGAAGTCCAACCTTCATTTGAGATCACTGCACCCTATGTAATTTCACTCTCACGTAAGTTTCTGGTAGAACATCTTAATTTATCAAGTTTTCCACCTCGAGCAGCAGGTCGGAACGCTTTGGCTGGTTTTCGGCGTAATCATCTGTCGAACAAGAATCTTCCTTACCGGCAGCCCAACAATGCGGACCAGCATAAACGTTCTATTTCAGTCTGCAATGTGAGCTTGCAACTTTTGTGCCAGCCATAAGAAAACTACGTAGGATTTTTCCTAAGTGGCTGATTATAAAGAAATTACCTATACTCCTATGGAACAGGCGGCTCGCTCCATATCTTTCATGACAACGCTTGGTATAGGGCGTTTCGCCCCAATGATGGGGAGGGTTGCACCAAAGGCCTGTACCCCATATCTCCCCGGCTTCGCGTGGAGAATTACATGGACTATTGTCAACCGTTTTACCATCTTGCGTAGGGGGTTGGCCCAAGCTCGATAATTCGGTTGATAAAGCCATCATAGTTTTCGCTAACATTTCATTACACATTCGGCATTTAACCGACAAAACAAGATGAATTACTCCATAAGATTGCTGAGGACCTGTTCGACTATTTCATCCAGTTTTTTGGCTACTTCAGCCGTACAGCTTTGAGAAAATCTCAAAAGCTCTTTAACCTCTATTCCATAAATGCGAATATCCGCGGGAATATGATATCCCCATTCTTTACCCATTTGCAGAGCGGTAGCGAAGTTGATGTCGTGGGGACTGCTTGGACGCACAGTGGATGCTAAATCAGCGAGACTAAAGCAGTGCACCGTTCCCGGTGGCGCAGAGCCAAGCTGAACAGCGTCAACTACTACCAATCGGTCATACCCAGCCAATTCAGGAATAATATCCATTGTAGCGGCGGAAGATTTGATAATATCGTATTGCATATTTGGCTTGTGGCACAACGAATGCAAGCGCTCTGCCAAGCGGTCAGCCACTTCGTGAGCCACCCCATCATCTGACAGAATTGGATTGCCAAGAGCGAGTATTAGCGTTTTCATACCTGGTCGGTCCCGCGTTTTATAACTCTAACCAATTGTCTGTTCCTGTCAAAGATCCTTACCTC
>JGI24422J19971_10000211_pt1 | contig 30108 bp, 26 predicted proteins | sample DeeMarSWOR152_54_FD_19971 | JGI IMG/M metagenome (IMG submission 19971) | reverse complement strand
CATTGCTGTCGGCGTTTTTTAACCCTGTAGCGGCCAGGAACAAGTTCAATTCCCGAGCCCCCCACAAAACGTTGAAATCCCCGGCCACAATAACCGGTTTCTCAACATTCTTGACCATGGAGTGAAGATCCTGCAGCTGGCACTGGCGATGACGGAATTTAATGGACAGGTGCACTAGAAAGATGGAAAATTCCGCGAGCTCCAGTTCAATCACCAGGCGTTTGAGACCGTCGCGGAAGTAATGAAATTTTTGGGAAACGATCTCCTGGTTGGTCAGAATTGCATTGCCCTGCTTATTCAACAAAGGCATCTTATGGGCAACGGAGGAGGCGGAGTATTTTGACTGATAGATATGATCGTAGTGCAGTTCCCAGGCGATGGCTTCGGCCTGGTTGTTTTTTTCGGAGCGAAAAGACCCGCTGTCCACCTCGATCAATCCGATAATATCCGGATTTACCGATCCTATGAACTCGGCTATCTTTTTCAAATTCCCGTTGGTGTTCTTGAAATAGCCGCTATACGGCACCGGAAGGTGGCAATGCCTCCCAATCCCTACTGCGTACCGTATGTTGTAGAGAAGAAATCGCATACCGGCTCCATCTGCTGACCAGGGTGTTTTCCGAGAGATGTCTTATAACCTCTTTTAGAGCGAAAGTAAAGTCTTGACTACCGGTGATGAAGTGAGCCCGGGCAAATCTTTACTCTCCTCCGCCAGACCTCGACCTTCGCAGCCGAAGCCGCTCAAGCTTTACAGGAGGTCGCGCAGCACGCCCGGAAACTGGTAAGTGCCGAAATAAATGCAGAGGAGGGCACAAACTCAGGTAAGGAGCTTGATTACCTTGTGCAAGGTCTTAAGGGGAAACGGCCTCATGAGGACAAAGTCAAACAGTTCTTTATTCGTATTATCGCCAGGCCCAGCTATCGCCACTATCGGTGTTTTGGGCTTGGTCGACCTTCTGATGTATTGAGCAACGGTATTACCATGCATCCTCGGCATATCGATCTCGGTGACTACGAGATCAAAGTTGTAGCCATTGTAAAACAATTCGACCCCCTCTCTGCCATCCTGAGCCTCTTTCACTTTGTAGCCCAACTCGGATAGGCAACTGAGAACGCCGTCCTTATCATCGATGACCAGAAGATGAGCCATAACACCTGCCATCTACTTTCTCTATACAGTAGGGTGATGGAATTCTCTTTAAACAAGATAACCTTACGCACAAAATATCTTGTGTGTCAAGTGAAAAATAATCGCAACATATAGTGTTATGGGGTTTAAAAGCGCCCCGGCTTACCGGAGCGGCAGCACCCGGCAAAGGGAGACGAAGAGGGCGGACAAAGCGAGGGAAGGGCTTTAGGAACTGCACTGATAATCCCTTGACCGTTGGCCGGTGCTCATCTATAGTTTCGAATCTCATGAGGGGGAATTGGAGCTCCCATGCCAAGCGAGCGAAGTCTTGACATATTGAGCTGTGCAGGGAATTGATGTCAGAGAAGAGAGATAGCCTGAGGGTGGTAAAGAAAGCCATACAAAGCAGGGCACCCCTGGTTGAGGTGACGGGGTTGAGCAGCTCTGGCTCTGCGTACGTTTTGTCTGAGCTTATCGAGGAGCTGAACCATCCCTGTTTGATAATCCTACCGAGCTCTGAGGACGCCGGGGAGCTCTATAAAGACCTGGATTTCTTTCTGCCGAGCCGGGATAGAAACAGGCCGCTTTATTTTTCCTCCTACAACATCTCGCCCCTGACGGGGCTGAGTCCTCCCAAGGAGCTGATCAGCCAGAGAATAGAGGCCCTCTATTGTTTATCAACTGCAACCGATAGCGTTGTTGTCACCTCCTTAGAGGCAGTTATGCACCGACTTGTGCCCAAATCGGCACTGCTGTCCTCAGTGGAGTATCTGGCAGTAGGTGAGGAAATCGATCGGGAGGGCCTGATACGGAACCTCCTCATCCTCGGTTATTTTCGAACCTCCTTGGTGGAGGAACGGAGCGATTTCTCGGTGAGGGGAGGAGTCATTGATCTGTACCCTCCGCTTTACGATTCGGCTGTTCGGGTTGAATTGTGGGGCGACACCGTGGAGTCGATCAGGCTTTTTGATCCAGTAAGTCAGAGATCAAAGGCACCGCTGCAGGAGTTAACGATTCTGCCTGCTAACGAAATCATCCTGGACCCAGCGAGCGTGAAGCGAGCCCGATCCATGGGAAGACTCCCGGCAAGCTCGGAAAATGGCACACGTTTTCCGGGACAGGAGGCATGGCTACGACACTACTATCCCCAGTTCGACACTATCTTTGACTACCTGCCCGAGGGAGCCCATCTATGCCTCATGAACTCCGAGAGTTTTGGGGAGATCGCGCGGTCAATGAGCGAAAGGCTCACCGGTGAGTCACAAAGATTTCGGCAGGAGGCCCTAGAAGAGGGCAAGGCGTTTCCGGAAACGGAGGGGCTTTTTCTCTCGCCAGAGGAGGTAGAAGGGGCACTCGCGCGATATCCGAGGGTCCAGTTTTTCGATCTTGCAATGAGCCACGGTCCGGGAAGATCAGAACGTGCGCTGGATTTCCGGGAATCGGTGAAACCGGTCATGGAGCTTCTCTTTCAGGATACTGGGCAGCAGAAGGTTTCACTCGCCCCGCTTGCAACGAGATTGGGTGAGTGGATTGAGGAGGGAAACCGGATTGTGCTGATCTGCAGGACAGAACAGCAGGCCCAGCGCCTCACGGAGATCCTGCTTAACTACCGACTCAGCGTCAAAGAGATTGTTCCCGATTGGTCTCAGGTAGCAATGAAGCGGGGGCTGTATATTTGCCTGGGCTACCTTTCTCAGGGATTCAGGTACCTTGATTTGGCGCTGATCATACTAACTGAGGACGAGATCTTCGGTCAAAAGAAACTGCGAGAGAAAAGGCCTCAGAGGGAACGAGTTCAGGCCATTCCATGGACGGGGCTGAGTCAGCTGCAAAGAGGCGACCTGGTTGTCCATCATGATCATGGGATTGGGCGCTATGGCGGGCTGTCAAAGATGGAGATCAACAGCAGGCTCAGGGATTTTGTGACTATCGAGTATGCCGACCATGACCGCCTTTATATTCCAGCGGACAGAATTGATAGCATTCAGAAATATATCGGGCTCGACAACGAGAACCCGCCCTTAGACCGGCTGGGTGGGAGATCGTGGGCAGTGACTAAGAAAAAAGCCAAGCGGGCGATCGAAGAAATAGCAAAAGACCTGGTCCGAATCTATGGCATGAGAAAATACCTCAAGGGTTTTGCCTTCTCTAAGCCGGATAACTACTACCGGGAATTTGAGGCAACCTTTGAATATGATGAGACGCCGGATCAGATCAGGGCCATCGAGGATGTTCTCTCTGATATGGAGTCAGAGAAGCCCATGGACCGGCTCATCTGCGGTGATGTGGGCTTCGGCAAAACGGAGGTTGCCATACGGGCTTCGTTTAAGGCAGTCATGGACGGAAAGCAGGTGGCCATCCTTGTTCCGACCACCGTTTTGGCCGAACAGCACTACCAAACGTTCTCAAATCGCTTGAGGTCCAACCCTGTCCGGATAGCTGTGCTGAGCCGGTTCGTTTCCAGCACNGAGCAGAAAANGATAATCCGTGATCTGGGCAGCGGTAAGATTGATATTGTGATCGGAACCCATAAGATCCTTTCCGATGCTGTCAGGTTTAANGANCTGGGCCTGCTCATAGTCGATGAGGAACAGCGCTTCGGAGTCAGACACAAGGAGAAGCTTAAGAAATACCGGCACTTCGTGGACGTTCTCGCCATGACCGCTACCCCAATTCCGAGGACGCTCCACCTCTCCTTGATGGGGGTACGGGATTTGAGCATCATGCAAACGTCACCAGCTGACAGGCTCGCTATTCAGACGTATGTGACGGGCTTTGATGAGGGGATCATAGCGCGCGCCATCGATAAGGAGTTGGATAGGGGAGGGCAGGCCTTTTTTGTCCACAACAGGGTCCAAAGCATCGATGAGATGACGCGTCAGTTGGAATCCCTGGTTCCGAGGGCAAGGATTGACATTGCCCATGGCCAGATGAGAGAGCGGGATCTCGAGAGGGCGATGATACGATTCCTTGCTCGGGAGACGGATGTTCTCGTATGCACTACCATAATAGATTCAGGCCTGGACATACCCACGGCCAACACGATTATAGTCAACGAGGTTGATCGTTTTGGACTGGCCGAAATCTATCAGCTCAGGGGCAGGGTTGGCCGAGCTGATGTCAAGGCCTATGCATATCTGCTCGTTTCACCGAGCTCGACGCTCACGAGTGATGCACAGAAGAGACTCAAGGTCCTGATGGATTTTTCGCAGTTGGGCTCGGGAGTCAATCTGGCGCTCCACGATTTGCGAATAAGAGGAGGAGGGAATATCCTCGGGTTTGCCCAATCAGGTCACATCAAAGCTATCGGCTACGAACTCTATCTCAAGCTCATAGAACAGTCGATTGCAGAGCTCAAGGGAGAGGTATGGCAGGAGGAGATAAGCCCCGAAATAGACACCGATTTGCCGGTCTTTATACCCCGTGGTTACATAGAAGAAAGCGATGTCAGGCTGGAGATCTACCGACGACTGTCAACCGTCAAGGAGGAGACGGAGCTAGAGGAGATGGTACGGGAAATCCAGGATCGATTCGGCCCTATGCCGACGGAGGTTTTGAATCTCATCTCAATTATCAAAATCAAAATCGGCCTCAGGGCAATAGGCTCAACCAAATTGGACCTTAAGGATGGCTCCATGATCTTATCCTTTTCCAAGGATGCCCCTGTGTCATCGCGCAAGTTGCTGGATTTGGTCTCCGAGCATCCGGAAAACTTCCGTTTCCTCTCTGAGCACAAGCTCGAGGTAGTGAGCAAGAAGGAGGGACCGCTCGGTACCCTGGAAGAAGCGGAGGGGGTAATAGCTCGATTTGAAAGCTGCCGCGCACAGGAGTGAGGGAAGTTCTTGGCAGATTGTCCTTGCAATTACCCAAATAATATTGTTATTTAAAGGGCTTAGGGCGGTTTTTACCGTGTTGCGGTTCAGTGACCGTGCTCCATAACACAAGAGCTCGCTTGTGCTCGGTGCGACACGGCAGGTGAGGGGGTTACCCCCGTGGATACAATGTTATAGCTGTGATTAGAAGGGGAATCGCGTTCCAGGGGTTCCCCGGCATATACCAGGATGATGAGATACCCTCTATACGTGGTTGCGTGTCTGCTTGTTGTCTCAACCTGCCCACACTGTTCCCCGACAGGGGCATCAAGTCAAAGTGTGATCACGGTCGGTGATCGAAGCATCACCCTNGGAGATCTGGAGAAAATTGTAGATATGACCTCCCTTGAGAACGGGGTTCCCGAGNACGCAGTGTGGTCCTCCATCGATAGCCTTGTGGAGAGGATCGTAGATGAGTATCTCATCCTTGAGTATGGTAGGGAGCGGGGAATAAGTGTGCCCGAGATCGAACTTGAACGGTCCATACAGGATATCGTTAAGGATTATCCAGACAACACCTTCGAGGAGACGTTGTTGGAAAGGTGTATCGACTACAACGAATGGAAAAAGCGATTTTGCGAACAGCTCCTCATTAGGAAGATCATTAAGCAGCAAGCTGACTCCCTTCCCCCGATTTCGCACCTCGCTGTCAGGGATTACTATGAGGAAAACCGTGACGAGTTCCGTCATCCCCCCCGCGTGAAGCTGCTCCATATCATTGTCAAGACAAGAAGAGACGCCGAGGCTCTCCGCGACCGTCTCCAGGGTGGAGAGGATATGGCCGAGATACTCAAGGAGCAATTCGCCGGGTCCGCCCTAGAAGGTGACTCTGATAAGGAGTGGCACACCGGTGACATGCTCCCTCAGGCTGTTTCCGATAGGGCATTCTCGATGGAGCCAGGTAGGCTAAGTGGTATCATTAAGACTGATTACGGCTTTCACATCATCAAGGTAGTGAGGAGAGAAACGTCGGGAACGAAGGGGCTCTTGGAGGTGCTGCCGGAAATAGAAAAGAGGCTCCTCAGTGAGGCAACGGAACAACACTATAGGGCTTGGCTTAAGGAACTGAGGAGCAGATATACGATCAAGGTTAACCACTCAGTGTTGGAAAAGAGGAAGGCCCAATATGAAAGCAGCTAAACCAACCGTGATCCTCGGCCTGGTGCTGATGCTATTTGGGCTGCACAGGGGTTATCTCCACGCGGGAGTCGTGAATAGAATCGTTGCCACCGTAAACGGCGATATTATCACGCTGCATGAGCTTAACGCGTCAATCAAGAAGCTCACCGGTGCGGAGCTGAGTGACTTACAGGTGAGCGGCACAGGAAAGTTCAACGAGCTCCGCAGGGCTGTCTTGAATACGATGATTAATGACAAAATAGCCCAACAGCAAATAGCCAAGCTGGAGATCAAGGTCTCGGAAAAGGACATAGAGGAATCGATCGAGCAAGTAAAGAGGGAAAACAACCTGACGCAGGAGGAGCTTTTAGAAGGCCTCAAAGCAGAGGGCATTACCCTGGAAGAGTATAAGAAGAGGATCAAAGGTGAGATTGAGCGCTTTCAGTTGGTAAATCGCGAGGTGAAGTCCAAAATAGTTGTGACGGAACAGGAGGTGAAGACCCATTACCAGGAGCACCGCAAAGCTTACAGTCAAGCCCATGAGGTCAGGCTCGGCAGGATTTTCCTGAGCGTTGGGGATATGGGCGACCGTGAACAACGTGTTCGCGCAAGGGACTTGGGTGCTGAGATAGTGCAGAGGGTAAGAGAGGGCGAGGATTTTTCTGAGTTGGCCAAAAGGCATTCCCAGGGACCTTCTGCTGCAGATGGAGGAGATCTGGGATGGCTGGCGCTCGCCAACCTGCAGCAGGAACTCAGGGAGCGGATAGGCAAGCTCTCTGCGGGAGAATGTACGGATCTCATGCCCGCTCCCTCTGGATTTCAGATCATAAAGGTTGTTGACGTGAAAAGGGCAGGGATCAAGCCCCTTGAAGAGGTACGGGATTCCATTTATTCTAAACTCTATAAGGAAAAGGTCGAAAAGCGATATGCAGCATGGATTGAAGAGCTGCGGGAAAAATCATTTATCAAGGTGATATTCTAAGGTGAATAGCACTGATAGCAATGAACCGGTGGATGAAGCCCCTGAGGAGGTGAGCCTCGGCAGTTTGCTGCACACTGCCAGGAAAGAACGCGGCATTGACCTCGTTGAGGCAGAAAAGGCGACTCGGATAAGGCAGCACAATCTCGAGGCCCTTGAGCGTGAGCAATGGGACAAGTTGCCATCACGGGTCTTTGTCAAGGGATTTCTGCGATCGTATGCTGAATTTTTAGGGCTGGATAAGGAACTGGTCCTCAGGTGCTATGAGAGGAGTTTCCCTGGGCAGCAGTATCAACCGCGAGTACTTAAGGAGATAGCTACGCAGCCACGAAGATGGCGTTTGATCCTGATTATTTCTTTTTTGGCTGTTGCCTTTATAGCTGCTATAATTTATCTGAGGGGGAAAAACATCTCCGTTGTTGAAACGGCTTACCGGTACCTAGAAACGGAACGGGTCGGACATGAGGGTCGGGATACAGGGAGCGCAGAAGATATCCCCGCACTCGACGAGGTGGCAGCTCTTAGAACCTTACCGGAGGAAGTAGCTGCGCCTGAAGGCGAGGCTGAGATCGCTACGGAGGTAGAACCCGCTCAGAGTGCGGCAGCCCCGGCAGAGGAAGCAATTCAAAATGACGTGGCGGACGAAGCGCTAACTCCGTCACGACTCACGCTTACGGCTAGAGTCCATAGCCGGACGTGGATTGCCATCGGTGTTGATGGTCAACCGTGGAGGGAATATTTGCTGCAGCCGGGGGAGACCGTTGAATGGACAGCGGATGAGGGATTTGACATCCTGGTCGGAAATGCGGGGGGGATTGAATTCTCCCTCAACGGGGATCCACTGGGTTATCTGGGTCCTGAGGGTAAGGTAGTGAGGTTGAAGTTGCCGGAATGAGAGGGTAAGAGCGTCGTATCAGGCCTGGATGCCGGCTATTTCCATGGGAGGACGGCAAGTGCGAAACGCGTACGATATCTTTGTGGAAAGGGGCTTTGTGGAACAAGTAACCGACGCGGATATGGTTCGTGACCTTCTCAGCGAACCAATCAGCTGTTACATCGGATTTGACCCCACGGCAAAAAGCCTCCACGTCGGCAGTTTGCTTCCGATCATGTCCCTCGCACACATGCAGCGGGCGGGCCACAGGCCGCTCGTCATAGTGGGAGCAGGAACGGCCCTTGTGGGCGATCCCAGCGGCAAGGATGAGGTTAGGCCCGTGATGACGAGGAAGGAAATCGATAGCAACGCCGAGGGGATCAAGAGACAGCTCTCGCAGTTTATCGATTTCGCCAATGGGAAGGCCCTTATGCTCAACAACGCGGATTGGCTGTCGCCATTGAATTACATTGATTTCTTGAGGGACATTGGCAGACATTTCAGCGTGAACCGTATGTTGGCTGCTGAGAGTTATCGGCAGAGGCTGGAGACTGGTCTGAGTTTCTTGGAATTCAACTATATGCTCCTTCAGGCCTATGATTTTTGGTATCTCTTCAAGAACTATAACTGCGTCCTACAAATGGGGGGAAACGATCAGTGGGGCAATATTCTCGCTGGTGCTGATCTCACGCGTCGGTTGGAGGGGGAAACCATCCATGGGCTCACCTTTCCTCTTATCACAACTGCTGACGGGTCGAAAATGGGAAAGACAGCNAGGGGGGCCATATGGCTTGATAGTGAATTGACATCTCCCTACGAATACTACCAATATTGGGTGAACGTTGCCGACAGCGACGTAAGAAGGTTTCTGGCCTACTTTACCTTTCTTCCCGTGCGCGAGATTGAACATCTAACTTTGCACGAGGGAGAGGACTTACGAAAAGCGAAGGATGTTTTAGCTTACGAGGCCACGAGGATATGCCACGGCGAAGATGCGGCTGACAAGGCCCGCAGCGCCGCTCGGCAGCTCTTCCGTGACGAAGCTATCCAGGATATAGGGGGAATTCCCACCTACGCTGTGAGGAGCGCTGATTTACAGAAAGGCATTGAGGCATACATCCTTTTTCAGAATGCAGGGCTGTGCAAGACACGGAGTGAAGCAAGACGGCTCATATCTCAAGGGGGTGCCTATGTGAATGGGAAAAGGGTCCCNTCTTTTGAGACAATCGTAGGTGCTGATGACGTGCAGAATAGTATCATCTCGCTACGGGCNGGAAAGAAGAACTACCGCATTGTTACCATTCGCACATAGAAAGCCAGGTACGCATTTCTTCATCACGAGTGCCCCCATACATTCACAGTGCTCATCTCTCATTCTCGGCGAAATTGACTGTCATCATCGTGGGTGTGCTCTTCCGTCTCAGGCGCACGGAGCTTTGGGTCACAGGGTAATCCCGTTAGCTTCTCGAAACGTTTTAATATAAGGAAGCCGTGAACGCAAAAGGCAAACGAGCTACTGGTGGCAAGGGAGGGGAAAACCTCCCCAACGTAGATGAGGGCTATGAGCGTAGGCCTTCACCGGGAAAAGGCGATGGCTCCCTTGTCGCGTTCGATCCCCTCCAGGCTTACCTTTGGGAGATAAGGAGGTATAGGCTGCTCACCAAGGAGGAGGAAATTGAGCTCGCGATCAGGTATAGGGAGGGAAATGATCCGGAGGCGGCAAGAAGGCTTATCCTGGCCAATCTGAGGCTCGTGGTAAAAATCGCCATGGATTTTCACAAATACTGGATGAAAAACCTCCTGGACCTGATCCAAGAGGGAAATGTGGGTTTGTTGCAGGCAGTGAGGAAGTTCGATCCCCACAAGGGAATCAAGTTTTCTTACTATGCCTCATTCTGGATAAAGGCGTACATTCTCAAGTTTATCATGGAGAATTGGAAGCTTGTTAAGATCGGAACCACCCAGGCACAAAGAAAGCTCTTTTTCAACCTGACTAAGGAGAAGGAGCGATTGCTTGCTCTCGGTTACGATCCCGAGCCGAAGCTCTTGGCAGAGCGCCTTGATGTAAAGCAAGATGAGATCATAGAGATGGCGCAACGATTGGGCGGATGGGAGGTTTCCCTCGATGCGCCGGTCAAGGAGGATGCCAAACAAGATTACAGCTCGTTTTTGCCTTCTTCTGAAAGTGGCGCAGATGAACTGCTGTCGTTGAGGGAGAGGAGGGAGCTGCTTCAGGAAAAGCTAGAGGACTTCAGAAGCACGCTCTCAGGAAAACAGCGGGACATATTTGATAGCAGGATGATGGCCGAGCACCCAATGACCCTTCAGGAACTGGGAGATAAGTATCATATCTCCAGGGAACGGGTTCGCCAGATCCAGGAGAAAATCCTGAAGAAGGCCAAGGAGTGGCTCACTGAACAGATACCGGATTTTGTCGAGGACTTCTCTGATCTGCTAAATGAATGAGACGTGCAAGATAGTATGTAGCTGTTTTCTGCCTTTGCTGCTTTCGCTTGCCCTGGGCTGTGGAGCCATGGAGACGAGGGTGCCTGTAAGCCAGGAAGCTATTAGGGTGGCAAAGGTAGAAAGCACGGCGGACGGTATCCAAAGGGCCTATCAAGACTATGCCTTTGCGTGCCTTGCCATGATCGATGGCAACTACCAGGAAGCGGAAGCATATATCAGGGAGGCCCTCCAGGAGGATCCGAATTCCCCCTATTTGCTGCTGAAGCTGTCCCAGGTGATGGCAGAGGATGGTAGGCCGGAGGAAGCCTTATCCTCAGCTCAGAGGTCGGTGGACCTCGCCCCTGAGGATCTCGCCGCACGTAGCTTTCTGGCAGAGCTCTACTCCAAGCTTCAACAATTCGGCCCGGCTGCAGCTCAGTACAGGGAGATCCTTAAGCAGGATCCTGACAACAGCGATGCGAGGCTTCAGTTAGCAACCGGTTTTCTCAGATCGAAGCAATATGGTGCTGCACTGAAGGAGCTGTCGATTCTCACAGAAAGGGAACCGGGGCTCATCATAGCTCACTACTATAAGGGAAAGATAAATCTTGAGCTTAAGAACTATGATGAGGCAAAGGGCTCTTTCCTCAAGGTTCTCGAGCTCAACGCAAGATTTTTGCCCGCCCTTTTCGATTTGGCGGCTACCTATGCCGCCATGGGGAGTACGGATCGAGCAATAGAGACCTATCGCCGAATATTGCACTTATTCCCGACGGACACAGCCGCCTGGGAAAGGCTGATCGCCCTTTACTACCAGAGGGGTGAGGTGCAGCTGGCAGAAAAAGCCATGGATGAGATGAAGGCAGCACTGGGCTCTGGTGATGTCAAGAGAAAGCGGCTGGGCTTGATTTACCTCAGGTATGGAAAACTGAAGGAGTCTATCGCCGAACTGACATCAATAGTAACCGCTTGGCCGGACGATCATGAGGCCCGGTATTATCTGGGAGCTGCATTGGAGGAAAATGGTGACCTGGGGGAAGCATATAGGAACTTTGAGCTCCTCAGCTCCGAAAGCGACTACTTTATCAATGCCCGCATCCACATGGCCTATATACTGGAAAAGCAAGAGAAGATCGATGTGGCCACTGATTTGCTGAGGGATACCATTGGTCAGAGGGCTGACAAGCCTCCTCAACTGTTCTTGGTGTTGGCCTCCCTGCATGAGATGAGGGAGGAATACCAGAGCGCCATGGATGTCCTAGAAGAGGGCCTCGGGTACAACGGAGAGAGCACCGAGCTTCACTACAGGCTAGGCGTTATCTTTGGCAAGTTGAAGCAAACCGAGAAATCAATTAGGCAGATGGAGGTCGTTATCAATATAGATCCACGGCATGCCGATGCCCTCAACTATATCGGCTATACCTACGCCGACGAGAATAGACACTTAGATAAGGCCCAGGAGCTCATAGAGAAGGCCATAAAATACAAGCCAAATAGCGGTTATATTATAGATAGTCTAGGCTGGGTCTATTTCCGAAAGGGACTCTACGATAAGGCCTTAACGGAGTTGAAGAAGGCAGTGGAACTGGCACCTGATGACCCTGCAATTGTTGAGCACTTAGGTGACGTATATCTCAAGAAAGGAAGCTATGGAAAGGCCCTCGAGGCCTATGAGAAGGCTATTTCTCTCAAGAATGCCGAAACGGAGAGACTGGAGAGAAAGATCGAAGATGCTAAGGAGCATCTCAAGGGTGTCATGCCCTGATGTGGTTTCCGAGCATGGAACCGGCAAAGGATCCTTGTTCTTTTTTCGCTCCATGCACCCGCGGTCAGCTCTTGAATCGAGGGGTCACGGTACATGAGACATGAGGTGTCGCAGACCATTCATTGCCCATCTTCCCCGTTTTAGCCGGTTACCTGGTAAGCGACCGAACCATGCGCTCGCCTGTTTGACGCTCTTTGGTTTGCTCACCTTGTTCGGATGTGCACCGCTGGTGCCTTCACCACCAACCGCACCTTTTTCTCAGCAGCAAGCGGCCCGGCTCATCTCTGAGCTGAGCACACAGCAGAGCAGCATCGTCAGTTTTCACGGTGTTGGGAAGTTACGGTTCAAAGATCCGAAGGGGACCTCCGAGGCGAATCTGCTTGCCGTTGGTTCAAGACCATTTAGAATTAGGGTCGAAATCTCCCACCCGTGGGGTAAACCCCTGTTTTTTGTGGTGGCAGATGGAGACACTACGTCCGTGTTATCCCTAGTGGAGCATAAGTTCTTCAGGGGCCGATCAAGTGAGTTGCCCATACAGAGGCTTTTCCTGCTGAGGCTTGATTTATCCTCCCTGTGGCAAATACTTGCGGGCAAGGCACCCGTACTCCCGCATTGGAGGGCACTTAGCTCAAAACCATATGAGATTGCCCTTTTGGACAGTACGGGAGCGGTCACCGAGGTAATCTCCTTTTATCCTCGTTCCCTGCTGCCACGCTCGGTGAGGTTTCCCGAGCACGGGATTGCCGTGATGTTTTCGGATTTCAGGGAGGGCGAGTGGGGGCCGAACCCCGGAAGGATAAAGATAGCGATATACGAGGGAAACCAAGATGTGGAGATACGATACGACAGGTTAACGTTCAACAAGCCGATCCCAGATGAGGTTTTCCGCCTGGAAGCACCACCGGATTTTGAAGTTATTGAGCTGAGTTACCGGGGGGAGTGAGTGCGCAGCGCGACCGAGGCCGATGGCGTAGAGGGTTTTATGGGCTTGGTCGGTGTCAAAAAAAGACGTCCATATCCCTAGTCACAATATGGTTTCGGGGTCAGATCAATAATCAGCGTGCGGTTTTGAGAGAAAAAAGGGCTCATGCGGTTCGTCGCTGACAGCATGCTCGGTAAGCTTGCGAGATACCTGAGGATTATGGGGTATGATACGGCTTACCAGAGGAGTTACCCGGGCCAAAGCCTCTCTGAGCTCGTCAAGGGGGGAAGAGTTCTCCTGACACGAAGCGGTGAAAAGGCCACTGAGTACCCTGATGCCGTGTTCATAGATGAAGACCTGGTAAAGGATCAGCTCAGGGTAGTTAATGCTCACCTCAGGCTGACACGGGATCGGAGCAAATGGTTCAGCAGATGTATTGTCTGTAATGCAGCGCTTTTAAAACCTGACCGAGAGGAAGCGAGGGAGCACGTTCCGGATTTTGTTTTCTTTAAGTACCCTGAAAGAATACAGTTTTGCCCTTCTTGCAGGAGGTTTTATTGGCCTGGCACCCACCGAGAGAGGATGGTGGAGCGCTTGAAGGGATGGGGTTTCTGAATCAATGTTCAACAATATCATCTACATAATCGTTGTACTGGTGATATTCAACTTCAACTATCCTGGAGAGGGTTTCTTTAAATCGCCCGTCACAACTGCTGTTCTTCTGATTCTTTTCTGGCTCAGTTTCTCAATGTACTGCAAATATCGCTTCAACAAGCTCTTAGGGCTCTCCAGTCTCGGCTCCGGACGCTTAATTCAAGGAAGGCTGAGTAGTGTCTATCAGTTGGTGGTTACGAGACTCTCCATTCTATCGATAGTGATATTTGCCCTGTCCGTTTACCTGCTCAATCTGAAATACTGGCTGTTGAGGATACCTGGCTTCAGCGCCTTTTCCATCCTTTCAGGTGCAGCGGCAATTGCCATCTTCTTTGCATTTCTCGCAACTATTTGGTACCACGGCTATCCGGTCCATTATGCCTTTGCCCACGCTCCCCAAAAACGGCGGTCCTATATAGCATCGAACATAAAGCTTAACGTCCCCATCCTATTCCCCTGGGCGGTCCTCACTGCTTGCTATGACCTGATAACCTTACTTTCGTGGCCTTCGGTTCAAGGGGTCTTTGAAAGCGAAGTGGGCCAGTTCATCTTCTTCACCGTCTTTCTGGTTCTCCTTGTGCTCTTCTTGCCCCCGCTTATCAAGTACTGGTGGGGCTGTTCCCCTCTCCCGGATACGGAGAAGAAGCAGGGGATAGTGTCCTTTCTCAGAAGTGCCGGCTTTAAATACCGGCACCTGTTGCGGTGGCCGCTCTTGGAGGGAAGGACAATGACTGCCGGGGTCATGGGGCTGCTACCACGGTTGCGGTATATCTTGGTCACCGATTCACTGATGCAGGCCCTCTCGGAAGAAGAGCTCAATGCAGTGATGGCCCACGAGGTAGCCCATATCAAGTACAAGCACATGCTCTTCTACGTTCTGTTTCTCCTGGGATACCTGGCTCTCTCATTTGGCATCTTTGACTTCTTTCCGTACGCGGTGGCAACACAACCTTGGCTGTGGCACCTGACGCAGGGCAAAGGAGGATTTCAGGCAGGCATCTATTATTTGTTGCTCACGCTTCCCTTTATCGTGAGCGTTATCGTCTACTTCCGATACGTCATGGGGTTTTTCATGAGGAACTTCGAGCGCCAGGCAGATCTCCACTCGATGAGGCTGATGGGGAGCGCTGAACCTACGATTACCTCATTAGAGAAAATAGCCTACCTGAGCGGTCAGAGCAGGCATCAGCCCTCGTGGCATCATTTCAGCATTGCCGAGAGGGTGGAGTTTTTGAGGAAAGCATGGGAAAATCCCCAATTGACGATACGCCACTCTCGGCGTCTGGTCGTCTTTCTCACGGCCTTTTTCGTTCTTATCTTAAGCCTGAGTTATGTCGTGAACTCCGGTTCGGTGAAGTCCACCCTTGAGGAGATAGCATGGAAACGTATTGAAAATCGGCAGTTGAGCGGGTCAGCAGAGGATGCCAACACGTACAGGGCCCTCGCCGCCATCTACCACGAGAGGGGAGATCTCGGCAAGGCCGCGTGGGCCTATGAGAACATCCTCAGGCTGAATCCCGATGATGATGTGGCACTGAACAACCTTGCATGGATTCTCGCTACTGCAGAGGACAGAACGCTTGTTGACTTCCCACGGGCACTTTCCCTGGCCAAGAGAGCCGTTGAAATCAATAGAACGCCGACCTTTCTCGACACCTTGGCCGAGGCATACTATGTAAATGGATTTTACGAGGAGGCGTTACGAACGATAGAGGAGGCCCTAGAGAAGGCATCTGAAAACAGAGGCTACCTATCCCGTCAGCTGGCCAAGTTCAAGAAAAAGGCAGGGCTTCCCGGCAGGTAAGAGTGAACCGTGAGGTTTCTACCACCACTCGATTATTGACCCTCTTCTTGGCAGCTGTACCCTCTCTTTCATTTCCAATTCCCTGATCCACTCGCCCAAACTGCAAGTTTTCTTCATTTTCCTTCGACTCCCAGATTCCTTCGAGCAAGCTCCAGTTCTTCAACGACATCTTCCCATCGCGCCATCAACTCCTCTAGTTCTTTTCTCACCTCGTTGTATTCGCTGAGAAGCTCAACGCTCTTACCCGTATCAGTGAAGACACCCGGATCAGCAAGCGCTTGTTCGAGCCTTTCTTTTCTCTCCTCCAGAGCCGTGATCCTCTTCTCTAGGAAGGCCAGATTATCCTCAAGGGGTTTAAGGGTTGAGCTAATAATTCTGCGCCTTTCAGCTTCTGCTCTCTTTTGATCCTTTCGGCTCCTCTTACCCCTGGCTTTGGAGCCTGCGAGGCGCCTGGTAACGGGCTCTGAGGCCGGGCTTGCTGAGATCCTGTCCAGATGATCGTAGTACTCATCCAAGTTTCCGGGGTATTCATCAACGGTTCCCTCACGTATGTCCCAGATCTTTGTCGCCAATCTGTTTATGAGAGCCTGGTTGTGGGAGACAAGGAGCACGGTTCCGCTGTATTCAGCCAGGGCGTCGATGAGGATTTCCGATGACACAAGGTCGAGATGGTTGGTGGGTTCATCCATCAACATGAAATTTCCCGGTTTAACCAACAACTTCGCAAGGGCCACCCTGGCTTTTTCCCCACCGGAGAGTATACCTATTGATTTGTACACCTCATCTTCAGAAAACAGCAATGCGCCGCACGCGCTCCTCACGTAACCCCCTGTTTCCTGGGGAACTGTCTCGCTCACTTCCTCGAGTATAGTCTTTCTGGGGTCGAGCATGTCGAGGTGGTGCTGTGCAAAGTAGCTCGTGATGACCCCGTGACCGAGTGCTATTTTGCCGTGATCAGGCTTTATTTCCCCTGCCACCATTCTCAGAAGGGTAGTCTTGCCTGAGCCGTTGGGCCCGATGATCGCTATGCGTTCTCCTCTCAGTACAGTCCGGGAAATGCCTTCATAGAGCGTTTTCTTGCCAAAGCGCTTTGAAACCCTCCTGATAGCTGCCACTTCCCTTCCGCTCCTCGGTGTCGGAGGAAAGGAAAAGTGCATGGTCTTGTGGGGTCGGTACGATTCAACGAGCTCCATCTTCTCCAGCAGTTTGATCTTGCTTTGAACCTGCCGCGCTTTGGTGGCCTTATATCGGAAGCGTTCAATGAATCTCTGGGCTTCCTTTACCCTCTGTTGCTGGTGCCTTGCCTTGGCTTCAAGGGTCAACTTCTCCTCGGTTCTGGCTTTCAGATAGAAATCATAATTCCCCCGGTAGCTCCTCATGCCCTCCTGCTCAAGGCTTATGAGGCGATTAATCTGTCTGTTCAGGAAATCCCTGTCATGGGACACGAGAATAAGGGCGCCCCCATACGTTTGGAGGAACTGCTCCAACCAGTGTACGGAAGGGATATCGAGGTGATTTGTTGGCTCATCGAGCAGGAGCAGATCCGGCCTTTGATAAAGAAGGCTGCCGAGGTGCAGCCGCATTTTCCACCCCTCGCTTAGGGTTGAAACCGGCATGGAACACTGATCAAGCGAAAACCCCAGTCCTGCTAGGATCCTTTCGGCCTCGTGGGGCGGAAACCGCACCTCCAGATCGCTTAAGCCCTCATGCAGCTCCCCTAATCTCTCGGCCAGCTTGACATGGTCGCTTCTGTGCTGGGGATCTCTGAGGGCCTCCTCCGTCCGGGCAATCTCCTCGCTTAATTGTACCCTTCCCGGTATGGAATCGAGCACTGAGGCAAGAACTCGACCCGAGAGAGCGGCGCGGGCGTCCTGAGGTAGATAGCCAATCCTGATACCTCGTCTGTGAACGATCTTACCGGTTTCGGGGGAGATTTCTCCAACGATAAGCCTTAACAGCGTGGTTTTGCCCGACCCGTTTGGCCCAACGAGCCCAATCCTGTCTGCAGGCTCCACCTGGAGTCCAATGTCGTGGAAGATATCCCTTCCGGAAAAACTCAGAGAAACTCCGGAGATAGTGACGAGGCTCATGGCTTACTTACGCCAATATGCAGGGGCAAGCAAAATGATAACGGTGAATATCTCGAGGCGGCCGAGAAGCATGCAGAAGGTTAGGACCCATTTACCAAGATCCGGCACGGCGAGGTAATTCCCCGTTGGTCCGACCAAGCCAAATCCCGGCCCGACATTGCCGATTGTTGCGGCGACCGAAGCAAAGGAGGTGATGACATCCAATCCGAGAGCGGACATAATAATGACAGCCAGGATGAACAGGCCCACGTACAGAATAAAGAATCCCCATATGCTGCTCAGCACCTCTTCCGGCACTGGTTTACGGCCGAGTTTGATGGAGCGTACCGCATGGGGATGTGCGAGCCTGAACAGTTCCCTGAAGCCATACTTGATTAACAGAATGATCCTCATGGTCTTTATTGCCCCGCCGGTAGACCCTGCCATGGCTCCGGCAAACATGCACAGGAAAAGTATGATCTGCGATAGAGCCGGCCACTGTGCGTAATCGCTTGTCACGAAACCGGTAGTGGTGATGATGGAGGTAACCTGGAAGGCCGCGCGCCTGAAGGCACCGGCTATTGAATGGTAAGCTGTTCCGTAGATATTGAACGTAACCAGGACGATGAGGAGGGCCAAAGCGAAGATGAATACCCGGCACTCGGGATCCCTGCCGAAAACCTTAACATCTCCCCTCAAGAACTTGAAGTGGAGTGCAAAGTTAACCCCAGCCAGGAGCATGAAGACCGTAATGACACCCTCGAAATAGGCGTTATTGTAATAGGCAATACTAGCACTGTGAGGGCTAAATCCTCCAGTGGGCATCGTGCAGAACCCATGACAGATAGAGTCGAAAAGCGACATCCCACCGACAAACAGGAGGCCTATCTCAATAAGGGTGATCAACACATAGACCTTCCAGAGTATTTTGGCCGTTTCTGAGATGCGGGGTTGCAATTTATCAACAACCGGACTGGGGATCTCGGCCCTGTAAAGTTGCATCCCCCCGACACCTAAGAAGGGAAGAATGGCGATGGAGAGCACGATGATCCCCATGCCTCCCAACCACTGGGTGAGGCTTCTCCAAAACAGTATCCCCCTTGGCAGCGACTCAATATCAGTAAGGATAGATGCTCCTGTGGTGGTAAAACCGGATACGGATTCGAAAAAGGCATCGGTTAGCGAGCCGATGGAACCGGAAAGGACAAACGGTAGACATCCGAAAAATCCGGCGCTCAACCACCCAAATGTCACGATGGCCACCCCTTCCCTCTGGCTGAGAGAGGAATAATCACCTGATCTCGTTATGAAAAAGAGGATGAGCCCGCCCCCGGAGGTTATGATAAAGGACTGCAGTATGGAGGAGGTGCTTCCGTCCGAGTAAATGAGGGAGACTACCAGGGGCGCGAGCATGGAAAGGCCCAGGAAGACATTGAGGATTCCGATGAACCGGAGGATCTGCTGAAAGCGCATTAAAAGTATTCCAGTTTGACCGTGAAGAGCTTTTCGAGCTTCGGTATCGCACCCTTGAGGGCGAAGATTATCAGATGATCATGGGGTTTGATCATGTTATGTCCTCTGGGAATGATAATCTCCTCCCCCCTGACAATTGCGCCGACGATGGCCTCCTTGGGGAATTTCACCTTGGAAAGGGGTGTATTCACGATGTCTGAGGTTTCGAGTGCCTCGAATTCTATCACCTCTGCAACTTCAGCTTTGAGGGGTGCCACGCACACGACCTTGCCTTTTCGGATGTACTGGAGGATTGCCCTAATTGCGGACAAACGCTGGCTCACTACGGTGTCGATTCCGATTGCGGAGACGAGGGGGATGTAACTGAGTTTTCCGATGCGAGTGACCGTCTTCTTTGCGCCGAGTGCTTTGCCGAGCAAGGAGATAAGAACGTTGGTTTCCTCATCCCCGGTCATCACCACCATGATGTCCACATCGGCTACGTTTTCCTCTATCAGGAACTCCCGGTCGGTGCCATCACCATTCAGCACGACAACTTTCTCGAGTTTTTCCGCCAACTCCAAACATCTCTGGCTATCTCTTTCTATGATTTTTGTGTTGATGTTCCTTTTGTCGAGCGAGGTTGCCAGGGCTAGACCAGTGGTACCACCTCCAACGATGGCGACCCGACCCAGTCCCGTCTCCCTCACATTGAGCAACCGGAAGATCGTGGAGATTTCCTCTGGGCGAGTCACGCAGTAGAGCAAGTCGTTAGGTTGGATGGTATCCTGTCCGCCTGGTATGATAACCTCTTCGCCCCTTACGATCACACCAACAAGGAGTACCTCCTCAATGTTTTGAAAGGAGGACAGCTTTCGNCCGACGAGGGGAGAGTCCTCCTTGATCGTGACACCGATNAGCTTTACCTTACCGTTTACGAAGTCTATGACCTCAGAGGCCTCCGGTATCTCCATAAGCCTGAGCATGGAGTTGACCATTTCTGATTGAGGGTTGATGATCAAGTCAATATTTAAGAATTCTCGCTTGAAGAAATCGCCGTGTTCCATGTAATCCGGGTTTCTTACACGGGCTATCTTGGTGATATAGTCGGTGAGATGTTGGGCGTAGAAACAGGCAATCAAATTGGCCTCGTCACTATCGGTAGCCGCTACGATTATGTCACTCTCCCGAATGCCCGCCTCAGTCAATACCGAGGGACTGGTACCTGAGCCCACGATGGCCTGAACATCTATGACGCTTTGAATATGATTGATCTTGTTGTAATCCTTATCAACCACAACGACATCGTGATTCTCCTCTGATAGCCTCTGGGCGATATTGAATCCTACCTCACCGGCGCCAACTATGATGATTTTCATACGCTCCTACCTTGCTCAGTTGTTTTGGTATTCCCGGATCAGAGCTATGCTGATTTTTAAAAGAGCCCAATGCAAAAGTCAATATGTAAAGGGAGCCGCAACGTCGCTCATTGCCCCACGGTGTTCCCCAAAAAAGTCAGGAAACTGCCCTTGCTGACAGCCTGCTGGTGCGCTTTGGGAGAGATCTCATGGCAACGAAAGAAGGGGTGGCTTACCCCTTGTGGGAGTTTAGGGATGGACCGAGAGAGGAGCACCATTCAGAATAGCTTCTTCTGGGCATTGCTGACATCTTCCTTAGTGGGAATGCCGAAGTGTCGGTATGCAAGGTTGGTCGCAACCCTCCCCTTTGGTGTTCGGTTTACGTAACCACACTGGAGCAGGAATGGTTCATACACCTCTTCCAGGGTGTCCTTTTCTTCACACAAGGCGGCCGAGAGTGCATCGACCCCAACTGGACCGCCGTCGAACTTCTCGATAATGGTGAGCATAATTTGGCGATCCATTTTGTCGAGCCCCTTATGATCCACTTCTAAAAGATCTAACCCCCTTGCCGCTACGGAAGATGAAATTACTCCCTCAGCCTTAACCTCTGCGTAGTCCCTTACCCGTTTCAAGAGCCGATTAGCGACCCTTGGGGTTCCCCTCGATCTTTTCGAGATCTCAAGCGCCCCCTCCGTGTCAAGCTGGATAGAGAGAAGCTTCGCAGACCTGGTTAGTATCTCCTGTAATTCCACCGGTAGGTAGAACTCCAACCGCAGGACAACCCCAAACCTATCCCGCAGCGGAGGGGTAAGGAGCCCGGTCCTGGTGGTAGCGCCGATCAGTGTAAAGGGCGGAAGAGAGAGCCTGACGGTCCGCGCTGAGGGCCCTTGGCCAATGATGATATCCAGCTTGAAATCCTCGAGGGCTGGATACAGTATTTCCTCTACCACATGGTTCAATCGGTGGATTTCATCAATGAAGAGAACATCTTTGGGCTCAAGGGAGGTCAGTATGGCGGCGAGGTCACCAGGCCTGTCCAAAACCGGGCCTGAGGTAGTCTTTATGTTGACGCCCAGTTCATTTGCTATTATGTGGGCTAGGGTAGTCTTTCCAAGACCGGGGCTGCCGTGAAAGAGAACGTGATCTAAGGCCTCCGAACGGGCCTTCGCCGCCTCCGTGAAAATTCGCAGATTTCTCTTGATGTCCTCTTGACCAACGAATTCGTCCAATCTCGTCGGTCTGAGACTGACCTCAAGGGGGCGTTCATCCCCCTTCGGTTTTGGATCCGTAATTCTCTCTTCGTTCGTCATTCGATTTGCCTACCTATTTGCCTGCACCTTTGCCGTGGGAGGAGTTTCCCTGTGCGAGATTGCGCAAGGCCTCCTTCAGTAGGGTTTCAAGATCGACATCGCCATCTCTGCGCAAAACATGCTCAAGGGCCTTCCTTGCGGATTTGGCGGGATACCCGAGGTTATTGAGCGCTGAAAGTGCATCATCAAAGACTTCCTTGTGCGTAACCTCAAGCCTTTCCTTGGGCAGCACCCCCATGTCCTGTGAGATCTGCGCCACCTTTTCGCGTAGCTCTAGCGTTATTCGTTGGGAGGTCTTTTTGCCAACCCCGGGCACAGCAGCGATCCGTTCCGGGTCGGCGGCAACGATGGCCCCCAGGAGATCCTCAAGCCCGATACCGGAAAGGATGTTCAGGGCTAACTTAGGGCCGATGCCCGACACGCTAATCAGGTGCATGAAGGTCTCCTTTTCTAACTCTGTTTTGAAGCCAAACAGCTGCAGCATATCCTCACGGACGTGTGTGTAAACGTGGAGGCTCACCTTTTGCATTTCATCGGGGAGTTGGTAGAAGGTGGAGAGGGGAATAAAAACCCGATAGCCCACACCGCCTGCATCTACTACTGCCCACTGCGGGTTCTTGCTCAAGAGCATTCCGGTCAAACGAGCTATCATAGGGCAAGGTATCTAGAATCTGACCCAATGGTGATGACAGATGGCCACGGCCAATGCATCCGCTGTGTCCAAGGAGAGTTGGGTATCGAGTTCAAGGATGAGTTTGACCATGGCCCTCACCTGTTCCTTTGTCGCCCTTCCGTAGCCGACGACTGACTGCTTAATCTGCAGGGGGGTGTATTCGAACACCTTGAGACCGCATTGAACAGCGGCTACCAGGGCTGCTCCTCTCACATGGCCTATTTTTAGGGCGCTCTTAACGTTCTTGGCAAAGAAGATGTCCTCGATGGACATCTCCTCTGGATGGTAAGTCTCGATGATTTCTATAAGGGAGCCAAAAATCCGATGAATTCTCTGGTAAAATGGCCACGGGCGAGGAAGGGTGATTCTCCCTCCCCCAACATACCTGAGGTTATTGTCTTCTCTGTTGACAAGCCCATAGCCTGTAACTAAAGAACCCGGATCAACCCCGAGGACCAGCATCAACCGATGGCCTCCATAACCTCGTCTGGGATATCAAAGTTTGCGTACACGTGGTTGACGTCCTCATTGTCCTCCAGGAGTTCCATCAGCGTTAACATCTGTTGCGCGTTTTTTCCATCGAGCTTGGTCGTTGTCTTCGGGATCATGGTTATCTCGGCGAAGGCATATGTGAGTCCTTCATTTTCGATGGCAGTTTTGACCGTTTCAAAGGCTGAGGCCTCGGTTATTACTTCGAATTCCGTTTCTCCTTCTACGATGTCTTCAGCCCCAGCATCTAGGGCTACCTCGAATAGCTTTTCCTCGTCTGTCTGATTTCTCGGAAGCACGATGAGGCCCTTCTGAGAAAACATCCAGGCCACACAGCCAGCCGACCCCAAGCTGCCGCCATGCCTCTCGAACAGATGCCTAACATCCGCCACCGCCCTATTCCTATTATCAGTTAAGACCTCTACCAGAACAGCCACACCTCCCGGGCCATATCCTTCATAGGTGGCCTCCTCAAAGGAAGCGCCTTCGAGCTCACCTGTGCCCTTCTTGATGCCCCGCTCGATGTTATCCTTGGGCATATTCTCCGCCTTCGCCGCGGCAATTGCCGCCCTGAGCCTCGGGTTGGAGTCGGGGTCTTTCCCTCCTAGCCGTGTGGCAACCGTAATCTCCTTGATGAGCTTGGTGAAGATCTTTCCGCGCTTGGCGTCGACGGCGCCCTTCCTATGTTTTATGGAGTGCCATTTTGAATGCCCTGACATGTGTGACTCTCCGCTTCTATTGCCTCGAAATAGCCTATGCCTTATTCTCCATAGCCCCTGCTTTTAGCAGGTTTTTAGCATAATGCCTTGTTTTTTGTAAAGCCAATTTAGGCAATGAACGAGATTCCGGCTCCTTGGGATCGTAGGGAGGTCAATGGCAAGAGATTTCGAATGATACACGGCTACCCGCTCTTGCTCTGGCATATAGGTTGGGTTTCGGGCACGAGTAAGAACATGGAGCTTTGCCGGCTGATGGTGCGAATGAAGTTCCGCAGCACGTAGGGATTTTGACGCACCGTGTCGAACATGCCTAAATCCTTGCCAAATCCTCCATTTGGTACTATCCTCCTCCTAAAAGGCTCGCTGTTGGCCTTATTATATGAATTGCCCTGATGCGCAGCACATGAGTCAGATGCTGAAAAACCATTCGAGATTTCCATGAGTTTAGTTGGCTGAATTCTGCGATGGTGTTTTGGGCCTATAATATCGTGACGACGGCTGGTCTGCTCTTTGCAGGCCCGTTTATTTTGCTTTTCTTTCTCATTCGAGGCTCTCTGGACAACCATTTCAAGGAGCGATTGGGATTGCTGCCTCGTGAGCTCATTGCACCCAAGGGAAAGGGGGAGCGTATCTGGATACATGCGGTATCAGTGGGCGAGGTAAGACTGGCCAAGGCTATCGTCCGGGTGTTAGAGGGGCAGAAACGTGGATTCTCGCTTGTAGTCTCCACGACGACCAGGAGCGGAAGGGAGAGCGCTCGTAAGGTTATGCCCGCGGATACTGCCGTAATGTATAGCCCCATTGATGTGTGGTGGTGTGTAAGACGTTCTGTTCAGAGAGTATCGCCGGATATCTTTATCAACCTGGAGACTGAGATTTGGCCAAATTTGTTGTGGGCTTGTAAGAAATTCAATATTCCAGCCTTCCTCATAAACGGACGTATTTCCGTCCGCTCGATAGATAACTACCGGCGGGTGCGATTTCTGATGAGAGAGGTGCTGTCCGTCTATAGCCTTCTATCCATGATCAGCAGATCGGATGCGGAGCGCATAATATCCATGGGGGCCGAGCCCGGCAAGGTGGTAGTGGGCGGAAATGCCAAATATGATCTCCTGCTCGATGAGGCCAAGCCGGATTTATCTCATAGGATGGCGCGTACGTACAAGATTAATGGAGAGAGGCCGATTTTTCTAGCTGGAAGCACGAGAGAGGGGGAAGAGGAGATTGTTATTGAAGCCTATTTGGAGATTCTCAAGGGCCACCCGGACACCATGCTCATCATTGTGCCCAGACACATAGAAAGGTGCAGGAGTATTGAATCACTGATCCGGTCCTACGGGTTGAATCACCGTTTGAGAAGTAGCCTGGAACATGATACTAACAAGGAGCTTGAAACTGATGTGATTCTCGTTGATAAGATAGGTGAGCTCTTTGGGCTGTACAGCTTAGGGACGGTGATATTTTGCGGCGCCAGCCTGGTACCCCTCGGTGGACAGAACGTACTGGAGGCTGCTGTATGGGGCAAGCCAGTCGTATACGGTCCTTCCATGGAGGATTTCCTGGAAGCCACCGAGCTATTGGAAACGGTAGGCGCGGGCTTTCAGGTGAACAACAAACGTGAGTTGGCCGAGAGAGCTACGTGGTTACTTGAGAATCGCAGGGAGTCCGATCGCTTGGGAAGGCTTGCTCGAGAAGCAGTCGAAAGCTATGTTGGTTCCTCCAGAAGACAGATAGAAACTGTTTTTCGGTCTCTCGAATCCAGGGCAACTGCATAAACGGGAAATCAAAAAAATGCCGACGATTAAGGTAATAATCGCATGAAAAAGAGCTTTCAGGTGATTAAGCAGGCAAGAGAGGTACTGGAGATTGAGGCCCAGGGCATCCTCAACCTAGTTGAGAGAATTGGCCCGGAATTTGAGCAAGCCGTGGAGATGATTCTAGCCAGCAAGGGCCGGGTAATCCTCACTGGAATGGGTAAATCGGGAATAATCGGGAGAAAGATCGCCGCAACCCTGAATAGCACGGGCACGCCCTCACTCTTTCTACACCCGGCAGAGGCAATCCATGGTGATTTGGGTATGGTTACCGCTGATGATGTGGTCATCGCAATATCGAATAGCGGCTACACGAAGGAAGTGATCACCATTTTGCCGACCCTGAAAAGCCTCGGCACAAGAATGATTGCCTTTACCGGTGATTCCGACTCGCCAGTAGCACGGAAAAGCGATGTGTCAATAGATGTTAAGGTGGACAGAGAGGCATGCCCCCTAGGTCTCGCGCCTACCACGAGCACGACCGCTGCCCTGGCCATGGGTGATGCGCTTGCCGTTGTTCTCGTGAACAGGAGACGGTTCAACAGGAAGGACTTTAGGCGGTTTCACCCTGGTGGTAGTTTAGGGGACAGGCTTTCCGTTAAGGTCAAGGAGGTTATGCTTATGGGTGAGCAGATACCCATGGTTGCGCTTGGCCAGACGATAGAGGAGGCGCTCATTGAGATCAACCGCACGAAGTTGGGCGCATCCTTGGTGGTCGATGACGGACTCGTCCTGCAGGGCATCGTCACTGACGGTGATATAAGAAGGTCGCTTTTGCGATGGAAAGACGTAATAGGGCTAAACGTGGAGACCGTAATGTCAACATCCCCTAAAATGATCGATGAGGAGAAAAAGGCAGTCGACGCGGTGGCTGTTATGGAGCATAACGCTATCACCGTGCTGCCTGTCGTAGATAAAAGGAAAAGGGTGAGGGGTATTGTTCATTTGCATGGGCTTCTAGGCGGGAAGGAATTCAGGATAAATGAAACCTAGTTTACTACCGAGAGGACTCGTCGTTGACCTAATAACCCCCTTGAATGAGTCTGGAGCCATTGATGATGAGGGCCTCGGTGCCCTTCTAGCACGGGTTCTGCCACATGCCGATGGAATCCTCTTGGCAGGTCCCCGAATGGGGGAGGGCAGGGGTCTTGGCCTGCAATCAAAAAGAGAACTGCTTAAAAAGGTGTGCACAGCCGTTCAAGCAAGAGTGCCGATTTTCTTTTGGATCAGTGAGCCCTCACTTCGGGGCACCAAGGAACTCCTCGGTAGCCTTATGGAGGTATTGGAGTCGACTGGCTACGCCGGCAGTTTTTTTTGGGTTGACTCGCCCCTTTTCTATCACAGCAACAGGGGTCTCCATAGTCACTACCGTGCTCTTTGCGCCTCAACAAGCTACCCATTGGTTCTGTACAACGATGCGAGCCTCGTCAATCTTTTGGGCCGGCAATTAAAGCGCGGTAACATAAGAACGGGTATCCTCAAGGAGCTGAGTAACATACAGGAGATCACGGCATTGATTTTCCGGGGCTCCCTCGCCCGGGCGAACAACTACCAGAGGGCTCTTAACCAGAGACCCGATTTCAAGATTTATGATGGCGATGAGGCACGGTTTTTGGAGCATCCCAGCCTGAGCGGCGTTCTTTCCGCTGGCGCAAATATAGCACCAAGGTTCTGGAGTCGCATCACGAAGGCATCGCTGGGGATGGTGCAGGAAGGTGAAAAGGAGCCCGACTATGCAAGTCAAATCTTGGAGATGGGGCAATTGCTTGGAGATCTTAATGCCCTGTACGAGCGCAGCCCTGTTTGGATGATTAAGAAGGCCCTCTCGGAACTCGGGGTTATCCGATCTCCCGCCTGCACCGCAGTGACACAATCCCCCCAGCGCGAAGACAGCCCTCTTGCCGCGTTTATTTCAAAGCACAGTATCGATTAAGAGGCGGTGTCAGATGGAGCTTGAGGCCCGTATACCCTCCCAAGGGGACTCACGGGAAACCTACCGAAGCTCATGGAGGGCACCTTCTTTTCAGAGCCTAAGCAGTGCCGATTTGTTGAAGCGCAGAGAAGGAGAGACTACGGGGGTTCCCGATTCAAGCTGCCACGTCTCACGGTTCCCCACGTTGATGCCTGTACCCGCTGTGAATTCGGTAAGCCAGGGCTTTTCTAATCAATGGAGTCGTTGTCAAAAATGTCAGCTAGGGCCAACGGAAGCTCATAGTAGGAGACCGTTTCAGTGATTTCGTAATCCCATCCGCTAATTGACTGGTATGCCACTTTGTGTTGGCACTTAGCACAGCTCCACGTGTTCCAGCGATGGTCGACAGCGTGGTCCAGACATTCATCATAATAAGGGCAATGGATGTTTCTCTCCCCTGTTTTAGGTAAGGGTTTGGCCTTTGAATTCATGGCTTACTCCTCTACGGGTTTATTGCTGTCACCCTGAAGCGTGGTTACCTTTTGTCTTTCGCCGTTGGATTTTGGGAGATCCTCCAGATCGTAGGAGGCGTCCAACCAGCTGACGGGTTCAAGGGCAAGGTCGGGCTCAAACGCAGCTAGAATGAGGTAGAAGGAATCATTGTCCAGTGCGAAATCATCCCAGCCAAGCCTCTGAAGATGGCCGTTAAGTTCCTCAAGGTTCATGTTAGGATGCGCCATAACGGTATGAGCGAAGTTTCTGATATAGGCGGGAATGGAGGTAACTTCCATGCCTTTCCTTGCCAGACGATCTATAAGAAGCTTCATAAGCTGTTCCATTTCAATCCCTTACTAGAGGATTATACGCGTCGCTCATGTGAGGACTCAGGCATCCTTTTCTCGTTGACGCTTTTGTTCAATGTTGTCCGCAACGTGTTTTCAATCTCCTCCAATCGAAACGGCTTAAGAATAATAGAGTCCACGTACCGTCCTTCTAGCTTTTCCGTCACAGCTTCCCTGTGGAATCCGGTCATTATCACAACAGGTGTGTTCGGAGATTTGTCTTTAATGTGAACTGCCAAGGTCAATCCGTCCATTTCCGGCATATCCATGTCCGTGAGGACAAGACTAATGGAATCATCGAGGAAGGTACGGAGCGCGTCTCCGCCGGTGCCTGCTGTCACCACTTGGTAGCCCAAAAAGGTGAGGATATCCGATAGGGCGTCCCGAACCGTCGGTTCATCATCGACAATGAGGATCTTATCCATGCTCCATTCCCTTACCACTCATTTCCGGTAAGTACTCAATCCAAATTATCCATGGCAGCAGCACACGTGAATTGTACTCAACTGATCACAGCATATCCGGATCTGACAAGAAGTCCGGCAAAAGCATCCAGATCCGCTCCCATCCCTCACTGCCCACAACTTGAATGGGCTCTTCCTTCTGAAAGGAGTAGTCCTCGCAGTAGCTTAGGATTTCGGGATGTTCCGTTCTTATGTTCTCCCAGATTGATTTGGGGAATCGCGAGTCAGTCACTGCCCGAATGGCATCGATCACTGAAACCTTTCCGTCGGGCGTGAACCGTACCGGTGTGTCGTCCAGATCAAAAATCAAGGCTTTCTCCCAAGAAATACTTTTCTTATCCTCCGTTGAACGGAGATTCATTCCCGTTTCCCAGGCAGTATTTCCGCCAAGGACAGTCCAGGTGCTCACAACGAGCCTCTACTCGACGGAAACAGTCAGGTTTTCCCTCAGCGCGCTGGATACTCCTGACCAACTCGTCGACATCAAGGAGATTTTGTCGTGAGGCTGAGCCATTAATGAACATCTTTTTCGACCTTTTACGTTTCAACTCATTTCGCCGTTGAGGTGTTTACCGGGCAACCAGTCTCAGTACCTATGTTTGGATCCTTCGCCCATGGTTTTGGCGGAATGCAGAGCGAGCATGAACGAGATCAGGCAAAATGGAGTGTTTCGCATTGCTTACTTCAAAGGGAGTATCCTGTTACCGATGGCATCTGTCCATAGAGGTGAGGATTCATTTTGATAGGCATAATTCCCGACGGGATGGAGATTTATCCCGGAAATAGGTGGGGAGAGTAGCTTATGCGGGAGATCGTGGGGCGGGTATCAGCCTTTCCAAAGGTCCAGGTCGATCAAACCGAGCCGTGCAGCATATCGAACGAGTTCCATGGTGCTATGAAGTTCAAGCTTTCCCATGATGTTCGACCGATGGTTCTCAACGGTCTTGGGGCTGATGAAAAGTTCCCTGGCAATCTGTTTGGTTGAATGTCCCTCGGCTATAAGGCGCATAACCTGTTGCTCGCGGGGCGTCAAGGTGTTGTACGCGGTATCGGTGATCTTCTTTTCCCTTTCCTCTGATTCCAAAAGGCTTTTCACCACCTTGCGGGAGAGAGAAGAATCGATGAAATACTCACCGCTTGAAACGGCTTCGAGGCATTCCAGGAGCTTTTCAGTGGCCGATTCCTTGACCACATATCCAGTAGCCCCTTGGCGGAAGGCCTCGGCAATGTAGTCAATCTTGGTGTGGACACTGAGGACTATAACTCGCGTCTCCGGAAGTAGGCCCCGGATCTTGCGGGTTATCTCAATGCCACTGTGATCCGGCAGAGATATGTCCATCATCACGAGGTCGGGCCTGAGCTTCTTGGCCGCTCTTAGTCCCTCACTACCGCTTCCCGCCTCTCCGATTACCTCATAGCCAGAGCGGTGAGCCAAGAGCG
>JGI24422J19971_10000210_pt1 | contig 30207 bp, 25 predicted proteins | sample DeeMarSWOR152_54_FD_19971 | JGI IMG/M metagenome (IMG submission 19971) | reverse complement strand
TACAATGCCATGGCCGCTCCAGATATCATTCTGTCCGTATTTCTTTATGTTGGAGCCTTCGGGCTGATAAAGCTGAAAAAATACGGGTTTGCGGCCTCCTTGGTGGCCATGGGAATGTGGCTCTTTGATTCACTTTTTATCTTAGGTATCACAAAGTCTATCACCTTAAATATAGTAGTATTCAGCCTATTTTTTGCCATTTTTACGATTGTCTATCTTTGGCTAAAGAGGGAACTTTTTGATTAAGCTCGGTCTAGGGTCAGACTTTGATGAGTTTTATAATTCATAACAAGAATTGCTTGGGGTCAGGCTTGCATAACTTGAATTACTTTCATAAGTTATAACAAAAATATAAAATAGAATGCTAAGTACCCAAAAAGTAATAAGAGTGATAATGTTTAATCCCCATGATTCAGGTGGGTATATAGTATAAGGAGGAGTAATCATGACAATTACACTGGACGGACATAGCCTTACCATAGAAAAAGTCGTTCAAGTTGCTCGGGAAAATGAAAAAATAGAAATTCATCCTGAGGCGATGAAGAGAATTAAAAAATGCAGAGACCTTCTTGAGGAAAAAATGAAGAAAAGAGAAATAATTTATGGAGTCAATACAGGCATCGGGGAACTTTCGGAAGTTGTTTTGACTCAAGAGCAGGTGGAGAAATACCAGAGATATTTGATTTACAGCCATGCTGCAGGATACGGAAAACCCTTTCCCATCGAGGTTGTCCGAGCAGCCATCCTGAGCCGGATAAATTGCCACTGCCACGGCCATTCAGGTTTGAGGCCTGTTGTCGTGGAGACGTTGAAGGAAATGCTGAACAAAGGAGTAACACCCGTTGTCTGTGAAAAAGGTTCGGTCGGAGCATGTGGCGATCTTTCTCCTATGGCACAGATGGCTCTCGTGCCCATGGGAGAAGGCGAGGCTTTTTATGAAGGAGAGCGGTTGCCTGGGAAGGAAGCGATGGACAGAGCGGGCATTCCGGTTATCGTCTATGAAGCCCGCGACGGATTAGCCACGATTAACGGTGCCAACGTAATCGTCGGCCTGGGAGTTCTGGAGATATACGACGCAGAACGCTGGATAAAGAACTCAGAGATTGCTGCGGCTATGACTTTAGAAGTCCTCAACGCAAATATGAAGGCCTATGATGAAAGACTGCATAAAGTTCGCGGATATCCTGGAGCGCTGGAAGCAAGCAAAAACATTAGACAAATAACAGAAGGGAGCGAGCTGTTAGCTCAAAAAGGTAAAAAAGTCCAAGATTGTTACAGCCTGCGGAGCACTCCTCAGGTGATGGGGGCAGCGCGGGATTCTCTCCGGTGGGCCCGCTACATGCTCGAGACCGAGCTTAACGGTGCTGCTGATAATCCAACTTTCTTTCCTGATGATGACGTGGTGCTTACAGGAGCCAATTTTCAGGGGACTCCTATGGCTTTTGCCCTTGAACTTTTGGGAATAACGATCACCACAGTCTGTGTTCTATCTGAGAGGAGGACAAACAGATTGATGAATCCCCATTTGAGTGTGGGGTTACCAGCCTTTTTAACCAAAGGAGCCGGGATGTTTTCGGGTTTGATGCTCTCTCAGTATACGGCTGGCGCGCTTGTCTGTGAAAACAGAATACTTTCTCATCCAGCTGCCACGGGTTCGATTTCTGCTGCAGCCGACCAGGAAGATTTTGTCAGTATGGGAATGACCACAGCTCTAAAAACTCAGCAGATTATCGATAACGCTCAGGCCGTGCTTGCTGTTGAATTAATGGCCGGTGCCCAGGCAGTAGATTTTCGAAAGCCAATCAAACCAGGCAAAGGAGTACAAGCAGCTGCTCGCATTATTCGCAAGTATGTCGATCACCTTGAGGAGGATCGCCCTCTGTATAATGATATCAACAAGCTCAAGGAGGTTGTGGAATCCGGAGAGATTTTAGAGGCAGTCGAGAAAGCAGCAGGTCCGTTAGAATAAAGCAAGCTCGTTTTCATATTAATCATATACAGGGGGATTATAAGCAATAGGCTTTGCGACAGAATTGCTTGATAGGTAAATATGGATTGCTCATTACTTTATGATGCCCGTTGCGCGGAGAGATGAAGACTCGTCGCCTGTCATTGCGAGTGAAACGAAGCAATCTCGTATAGGGATAAGATTGCCGCGCTACGCTCGCAACGGAGGATTGCCGCGTTGCTATGCTTCTCGCAATGACAAAGAATCAAGCGACTCTGGGGCAAGGCCATATAAAAGGCAAATAGAAAAAAAGCCAAGGATTTCTCCTTGGCTTCTTAAAGACGGACTTTTCTTTAGATTAAAATTTAAATCTGAAACCGGCCATTACTTTGTAATGATCTTCGAGTGATAAATTCAAAACTGGTCCTGCTGCTTCAAAGAGGATAGAGATTGTAGTTTTAGAAATACTAAACATGTTGATCCCGATATTGGCCACGGCCTCACCATATGATTTTGGCAATGTTTCTATGTCTCTTGTCGTGACACCAGCGCCAGCTCCGATGGAAAAAGGACCAAGATGGAAATTTAAGAGCAGGCTTCCATTGTAGAAAGACTTCCAGGGTGCACTGAGATTCGAATAGGCTCCCCCTCCTGCGATAATAATATCTAATGTACCGGGAAGGAGCTCATATCCTATCCCCAATCGTCCTGCCGGGAATGGCATATACGTTCCTTGTCCCCGGGCAGCCACAGCACCTGCATCCAGCACCAAGAAAAGTTTCTTTTTCCCCACTTTCCTGGCAACTACTTCTACCATGGCTGGTTCGGACATTGCGCCGAAATCATCCGTACTGACAGCTATAACCGTGTATACGCCTTTATATTCAAATACTTTTTCCCAAGAAAAAGGCATATCATTATCCGTGAATCTATCGACTAAGTTTCCTTCCCGATCAGTTATCTCAAAGTCAACCCTTAGAATCTCTCCATCGGGATCATTAGAATAGGTAGCATCCAAAGTTATTGTTTTTTGGACCTGAACTCTACGGGGTTTGGCCTCCAATATGCTGACAGGAGGCGCATTGATGTATGTTCTTGCTTCACAGATATTTTCAGACGGCTTATCTTTTGCGCTGAAAGCTCTTCCCTTGAAAAAATAATCTCCCGGCTCATCAAATCTTGTTTCCCATTTGGGATTCTCTGGAGTTAGCGTTTGGGAAGTGATTTTTATCCCATCTTTGTCAAAAACCTCTACTTCCATGGAATAGGCATTCTTAGACCCGCTCATATCCAATAATATCGGATCATTCAAGTTAGCTCTCGCAGGGCTGACCTCTATATCACAAATCGCATCCTCTACTTCTTCTAATTCAGGTTCTTCTTCAATAACTTTTTCTTCAACGACCTTTTCTTCTTCTGGCCAGAATAATATTCTCAAGCCATTGGTAATAGTCTCGATTTTGTAGGGGGGTATTCCATTGATCATGTCAAAAACGACTCTGGCTGTACCAGGCTTAAACATACCTGTTCTGATGCCACGGACTCCAAGAGCATTCACTCTAAGGAAGCGAGGTGCCTTAATACTGCTCGCGCCAAAAAAGTCTAGGACAACTCGGTTAGGTCCAGATAGCTCAAACTGACGGTAGTAAGTGAAAAGACTTAAAAGAACCCTAACTTCAACAGTTTTTTCTGTCTTAGAAATAACAATTTTTTCTATACTGCCTTTCTGCTGGGAAAAAGAAAATGTAGCAAGAAGAAAAATAAACAAAAGTAAAAAAGCAAAAAGAGAGAGATTTTTCCTAGTCATCCGACGCCTCCCTAAGTGATTTTGGGTGAATCACGGTTTGAATAACTCATAACACAAAAAAACATGAATTTCAAATAAAATTAATTCCATTTAAATATATTGATTAGTATTGAATAGACAAAAATCGAAATAAAATTAAAGGCGATATTCAACACTAATATTTAGTCGTGAATATTTCAGGAAGATTGAACGAAAATAAGATGTTACGAATAAGAATTTCAAGCCAGTCTGTTCTAATATCCTAGTTCTTTAATAATATGTTTTGCGCCTGAAAACTTATCAGTTATAAAAAGAACATAGCGGATATCGACGCTGATAGTTCTCTGCAGCTCTGGAATGATATAGTAATCTCCTATCACGCTTTCATACGTCATATCAAAAATGATGCCTACCTGTTCTCCTTTTGCGTTAAGGGTAGGCGAGCCTGAATTTCCTCCGGTGACGTTTGTGGTGTTGAGGAAGCAGGCCGGGATATCTTTTAGTTTTTTGTCGATATAGGGACCAAAATCTTTTTTCGCATAAAGCTCCTTAAGTTTCTCAGGAACATGAAAAGGGAATTTCCCGGTGTCTTTCTCTATTACTCCCCTTAAGGCTGTTTGAGGAAGATAGTATACGGCGTCTTTGGGATAATATCCCTCGANAAATCCGTAGGTAAAACGAATTGTAGANTTAGCGTCAGGAGCAATTCTCCCTTCCTTCAGCTTCATAAGAGAATCCACATAGACTTTTTTTAATTCCAGACGCTCTTGCTCGAGTGCTTTCTTTTCCTCTCTTAGAACTTTCATTTCTTTTTCGAGTTCCGCCGCAAGATTGAGGATTGGATCGTTAAGCTTCTTGAGCTCGGCTGGCTTCTTATCGAGAAGCTCAAGTCTTTTTTTGACATCAGCAAGGGATGTTTTGTCATAGACCTGATCTACGTACTCATCTACGGCCTTTTCTGAATGTTTCCCTACAATTCGTTTAAACGCTGAAGGGACCTGGTCTTCAGGGTAGTCAAAAAGTTTTTTGAGCCTGTACTTTAAAAAATTTCTATCAGTTTTTAGGTCATAACCTTTCTCTGCAAGCTGGATTCTCATCTTGATGTAGGGCAAATTTCGCTCCTGGTAAGAAGGCTCTCTTTCCAAATCCGGTTTCTGCCTCTCTTCTGCAGTCCTCCAAACCTCGTATCCCTGGGAAAGTAGGGTTGAGCCAAGATAGGAACTCACAAGTCCTGAGAGCAAATTGTTTTTCCAGTAATATACGGAATATTTTTCCATAAAATTTTTAACTTTTCCCAGAATTTCCCCACGTTCCTTCTGTCGTTCCCGGTCTTTATTGATCCATTCCATAAAATCTTTTTCTTGGGATTTTTTCCGGTCAACGACAGATGTTTTCTCAATTCCCTTAGTTTTACCCTGATAATTCTTTAGAGAGTTATTGAGCCCTGTAATCAAACGTGCGTATTTGATTTGAATTTCTCTCGATTCTTCTCCAGCTTTTTCAAAGAAGGCAATGGTATCTTTATAGATTTCTATTCTTTTCAACAAGGAGTCCATATCAAATTGAAGCTCTGAAAGGGTATAATTCCTGTATGTCCTTCCAGGATATCCCATGACAAAAGTAAAATCTCCTTCCTTGAAACCATCGATAGAGATCTTCAGAATGGATTTTGGCTTATAGGGGACATTTTTTTGACTGAAATCAACGCCAACGTTATCTTCTGAAACATAAGCCCTTAAGAATGCAAAATCACACGTGTGTCGAGGCCACATCCAATTGTCTATGTCTCCGCCAAAAGTTCCGAGATCCTGCGGCGGAGCGTAGACAAGTCGAATATCCTTTATTCTTTTAAACCTAAAAAGATAATATTCATTCCCAGAGTACATGCTAGCCACAGTGCAACGGATGTCTTTTCCTTTCTTTTCTGCTATGGCAATCAATTCTTTCTTTGCTCTGTCGATGGCCTTGTATTTCTCCAAGTAAGACATTTGAGGTTTTATACTTGATAAGACCTTGTCTGTCACCTTTTCATATCCTAAAAGAACATCCGCAATGTAACCTTTGGCAGAGATTTCTTCGTTTTTATCCCAGGCAATGAATCCTTTTGTAATGTAGTCTTTTTTCTCAGTAGATGCTCGCTGTAAGGCGCCGAAAGCTACATGATGATTTGTTAGAATAAGGCCATCGTGGCTCACGAATCCTCCGGTTCCGCCACCCAGATGGACCACTGCGCTCATAAGGCCTGTTCCGTCCTCTTTGTAAAGATCATCTGGGTTCATCTTAAGACCTAAATTCTTGAGGTCGAGGTCTTTCATCTGATGCGGCATCCACATGCCTTCGTCAGCGAAGGAAATGGAGGTTACTCCTACAAACAAAAAGAAAATTGCGAAAATTATCAGAGCTCGTTTAAATCGCATCTTTTTTCTCCTTTTAGACTTTACCGGTGTAATATTATGAAGAGTAGAAGCTACTGAATCGGGAATTTTTCCATCAGATAATCAACGGCCTGTTTCAAAGTCATGTGTTTGTGGTTGATGTCTCTATAGTAATTGATGACGAAGCTGAAAACATCTCCTCTTAATCCTTCGCAGAAGCAGAAATATTCCTTTGTCGTAGCATCGATTAGGAAAGATGCTTCTTGATTGTGGAAGGGGCATTTTGCCAGATATTGATTCTTGGTTCCTACCTTTTCCCCTGAAATTCCAAATTCTTTCATCAAAGCTTCCATTTTTATTGATTTCTCTATGGATTGCATCTTTTGATTGAGCTCAGTATCAGAATCATGGATGAGCTTCAGGTGCCTGAGAACCGAGGTAAGGCCTTCCTTGCCGCATTCTTCACAGATAGAAGCTCCTTCCTCGGATTGGATTAATTTCTTTTTTCCGTTCTCGATAGCCTCTTTATTGAAAGAAATGACAAAAAAGGGAATTTTTGGATCAATATCTTTACCGCATATTTTGCATTGACTCACGTTTTCTCCTTTCATTTATTATCTCCATGAAAGACTAATAGTTTATTCTTTTCGACTAAAAAATCAAGTTGCTGGGTTCATTGATGGGGTTATTTCTGATGGGGTCAGGTCTTGTTTTTTGCCTTTGTTTTTTGCCTTAGCAAAAAACAAGACCTGACCCCATCTGGGCGTTTCACTTCAAATAGCGGAGGGTTTTAGGCTTTTTTTCGAGGTGAAAAATAATGATGTCTTGTAGAGTTTTTTTGATGTTATCAAGTTCTGGGGCAGAGAAGGGCAGAGGCCCTTTTTTCGGAGGAGAGTTTTTTTTAATCCATTGAACAAACGAGCCTAATTCAGTTTTAATTCCCTCTTTTTTTTGGGAAGCGCAGTGGCCACAGAAGACACCGTCTTTTTTAGGAGAGAGCCAACCAGAGTCAGTAAGGGTTTTACGACATTTTTTGCATTTATGTAAATCTGGGAGCACTCCGTTTATTTTAAGAAGCCAGGCTTCAAAATACCGGGTTAAAAAGTTTAAATCTCCTCCGCCTTTAAGCGAGCTCAGGATAGTAAGCAACAGGCGATAGAGAGTGTCATCTTTTGCTCTTGAAGGAGAGAATTCTTCGATAAGTTCGGCAAAATAACTAAGGGTGAAGGATATTTGAAGGTCGTCCTGGATCTCAAAGAAGGATTCAACGAGATCGCAGTTGCTTACGGTGACTAAATCTTTTGTTTCTTTTTCATAATAGAATACTTTAACCAGAGACAAAGGTTCTAGACTGGATCCGAAACGACTGCCGAATTTTCGAGCACCTTTAGCTATGCCCTTTATAATTCCTTTATCTCGGGAAAAGAGGACAACAATTTTATCCTGCTCGCCGACGTTAAAACTTCGCAAGACGATGGCTTCAGATTGCTCACGAGGCATGAGTGGATTACACGAGTTTACTCAAGAAGAGGGTCCCCAGCCCAAGAAAAGAGAGAAAACCGATGGTGTCGGTGCACATAGTGAGGAGATTGACTGATCCCAGCGCTGGGTCCAACCGGAGTAATTTCAGGAATAATGGGATGAGGGTGCCAAGTAGGGCGGCGATGAAGAGATTAGCAATGATGGCCAGTCCCAAGATAAGGCCCAAATATGGATTTTTAATTAATGTATAAGAAATAGCAGCTAAAATTAAACCGATGATAATGCCGTTTCCGATGCCAACCAGCATTTCTTTAAACAGGGCTTTTCTTGCGTTCATCCAATCTGCTTGACCGATGGCAATTTCCCTCACGACGATCGCTATGGTCTGATTTCCTGCAATACCTCCCAGCGCTGCAACCAGAGGCATGAAAACAGCTAAAGTTACAAAAGTCTTAATGGTATCTTCAAAATAGTGGACAACAAACGGAGCAAGAGACGCCGTGATGAGGCTGAACATCAGAAAGGGTAGCCTTTTTCTTATGGACTTCAGAGGGCTGTCTTGAATTCTATCGGTTGTATCCAAAGAGGCCATTTTATAAATATCTTCGGTGGCTTCCTGATCGATAACATCGATGACATCGTCAACAGTTACTACGCCAATAAGTTTTTTTTCAGAATCAACGACAGGAATGGCAACAAAATTGTAATCTGCAACGTAGCGTGCCACTTGCTCCTGGTCTGTTTCAGGATTGACGCTTATGACATCTTTAGTCATGATATCTTTCAACGGGGTGTTGGGACGGGCAAAAAGAAGCTGTCTTATGGAGACAACTCCTACCAAATGGTACTTGTCATCGACGGCATAAAGATAGAAAGCAGATTCCACATCCCCTTCAAGCTGCATGGCTGTTATTGCATCTGAAACATTGGTGCTATGATCCAGCGCATAAAAATCCGGTGACATTATTCTGCCCGCTGTTTCTTCCTCATAAAGGAGAAGCTCCTTTACATCTTCTGAAGGTTTTTCTTCCATGGCGGCCAGTATGGATTCTTTCATATCATCCGGAAGGAGATCGAGAATTGGAGCAACATCGTTAGGAGGGATAATTTGGAATAGATCGGAAATTTGTTCTACCTGAAGCTCGTTTAAAATAAGGGCTGCATCCTCAGGAACCAGCTCCCTTAAAACTTCACCGGTTTTTTCTTTGTCCTTATCGAGAAGCACGTTGAAAATTATCAGTTTCTCCCTGAAGACGAGGTGATTCATAAAAGAAGAGATGTCCGCAGCATGGAAATTTTTCACCAGATTCCACAGACGGGAAAGTGCACCCATGTTTATAAACTTCCGGGCCGAGCTGGTGAGTATCTGTAGAGACTTTGTCCTCATTTTTTTCCTCTAAATTTTTCGTCCTAAACGATAACATAAAAATTGAACAGTGTAAATGCAGAACGAGCAGCTACAAACATCTTTTTTCAATCTGTTGGATCAGGCCTTATCCCGGGGGAAGCTTAGGTAATCAAGAGCGGAAAAATTACTCTCCTCAATGGCAAGGCTTGATCTTGTAGGTTCGAAGATAAGATTGGTTAGTGTGGGTATTTCGAAAACGTGCAGTCTATTTTTGTCTTCTATAAAAATACTTGTTTGTTTCTGAAACAATAATCGCGCTGAGGCCGATTAGGCCGACGAGGTTGGGGAAAGCCATAAGGCCATTCATTATATCTGACAATCTCCAGACAGTTTCAAGCTTTAAGAAAGTTCCTACAGCGACGAAGATCACAAAAACAACCCTATAAGTTTTTACCGCTCTTTCCTTGAACAAGTATTCGATAGATTTTTCTCCATAGTAGCACCAGCCGAGGATGGTGGAATAGGCAAAGAAAATAAGAGTAACGGTGACAATGAACTCTCCTATCCCTCCAGGAAAGAACTCGCCGAAGGCCATGGCAGTAAGTTTGGCTCCTTTGAGTTCAGGGCTGTAAGTCCAGAGGCCGCTCAAGATAAGAACAAGTCCGGTCATAGTGCAGACCACAAGAGTATCGATGAAAGTCTGCGTCATGGAAACCAGAGCCTGTTTGACAGGATTTGGAGTTTTTGCTGCTGCTGCGGCAATCGGGGCAGAACCCAATCCCGATTCATTAGAAAAGACTCCTTTGGATACTCCCATTCTCATAGTATGCATCACCGTTGCTCCAAGAAAGCCTCCTACGGCAGCCGTCGGTGTGAACGCATGCTTGAAAATGAGGGCGAAGATCTGAGGGACAATAGAAATTTTCATGAACAGAATTACAGAAGCTCCCATGATATAGATAATAATCATAAAAGGAACAAGTATCTGAGTGACTTTGGCAATGCTCTTAATACCCCCAAGGACGACCATAGCCGTAAATGTTGCCAGAATAATTCCTGTTATCCAGTTAGGAATACCGAATGAGCTTTTAACACCGTCAGCGACTGAGTTGGATTGAACCATATTTCCTATGCCAAAAGCAGCAATAAAAGCAAAGATTGCGAAAAGTGTCCCAAGCCATTTCCAGCCTAATCCTTTAGAGATATAGTACATAGGGCCCCCGCTCATGGTCCCAAACTCATCGACTTCTCTGTATTTTATAGCCAGAACAGCTTCAGAGTATTTGGTTGCCATCCCAAAGATGCCAGTAATCCACATCCAGAAGAGAGCTCCAGGGCCTCCAGTGGAGATAGCGATGGCCACACCGACAATATTTCCAGTTCCCACGGTAGCTGCCAGTGCTGTCATCAGCGCCTGGAAATGAGATATGTCGCCCTCTTGCTCATCGTCCTCTTTTCTTTTAAAAAGGGCTAAATAAAGAGAATAGAAAAGACCTCTTATTTGAAGGCCTCTTAATCTTATGGTCAGGAAAATCCCCGTGCCTACTAAAAGCACAATGAGGGGAGGACCCCAGATAAAATCTCTTATAGCGGTTAATATTTCGAGTATTTGTGCTTCCATGTTTTCCTAGCCTAAAAAAAATTTTTCCTATTATAACAGTGAAGAACAATCAGGTCTAGCTTGGGGTCAGGCCTTAACATCGGAAAGATCAGATAATCTAAGACAGAAAAGTAATGCATCCCAATGGCAAGGCCTGATCCCGATGAGGAACGAAAAGATGTCTTAACCAAAGAAGGTTATGCCCATTTTTTTTATTTTTTCGCTGAGGCGGTCTCTATCTACGTTCAGGTCAGCGGCTGTTTCGTAGAGATCCCAATTATGCCTTATCAAGGCTTTATGGATGTATTCTTTCTCAAATTGCTTGGTTGCCTGTTTCAGAGGTCGATTCTTGTTAAAGCCATGAGCATATTCTGATTCTCTGGGTTCGACAAGAAGGGAAAGATGAGAAGCTTTGATTTCTTCATCCTGAACCATGATCACAAATCTTTCAATTACGTTAATGAGTTCGCTGACGTTGTTTGGCCATAAGTAATTGAGGAAAGCTGTCATGGCTTTTTTGCTCATGGACTTTTTCTTTTTGCCGTACTCAATCGAAAAATATTTGAGAAAATGCTCTATCAGGAGTGGGATATCCTCTTTTCTTTCTCGTAAGGGAGGAATGACCATGGGTATGATGTTCAGCTTAAAGAATAAGTCTTTTCTGAATTTTCCCTTTGCGATGAGATTTTTTATGTTTTTGTTGGTTGCGGCGATAAGCCTCGTATCCACGGCTATAGATTCATTTGATCCCAAGGGTTCAAACTTTTTTTCCTTGATGATTCTTACAACTTTGGCCTGGGTTTTTAAGCTCATATCGCTAATCTCATCGAAGAAGAGAGTCCCTCCGTCTGCATGCAGCAATTTCCCCTTTTTATCCTTATTGGCATTAACAAGAGCTCCTTTGACATGACCGAATAGCTCACTTTCAATCAAATCTTCAGGGATGGCTGCAAAGTTTATCTGGAAAAATCTTTTGTTTTTTCTTGGGCTTTCTTGATGAATCATGCGGGCAACGAGTTCTTTTCCTGTTCCACTTTCTCCATAGATGAGTACCCCTCCGTTCGTTGGAGCTGCTTTTTTTATCTCATCTCTCAATTTTTTAATGGCCGGGCTTTTTCCTATAAGGTGGTACTTCACCTTGATTTTTTGGCGAAGCTGAATGTTTTCTTCTTCTAACCTTTTTTGCCTTAATGCGTTTTTTACTGTTAAAACAACCTTTTCCAGGGAAAGAGGCTTTTCCAAAAAGTCATATGCACCGAGTTTTGTAGCCTTCACAGCTGTTTCGACTGTTCCGTGACCCGAAATCATAACTACCTGCGGATTTTCATCCATGGTCTTAATCTTTTTCAGGACTTCAATCCCGTCCATTTCAGGAAGCCATATATCAAGAAGAATAAGGTCGAAATTTTGCCATTCGATCAGCCTTAAACAATCCTCTCCGGTATTGGCGGTTTTAATGCTATAGCCTTCATCCTCCAGGATCCCCTTTAGCGAAGACCTGATGCCTCTTTCATCGTCAATTATGAGGATTCTATCTTTGATCATGCTGGAATTTGGATGACAAATTTTGTTCCATGGGGATGATTGTTCTCAACATTAATGGAGCCGTTGTGTTCATTAATAACTTGATTAACAATGGCCAACCCCAGGCCAGTCCCTTTCTTTTTAGTTGAAAAATGAGGGAGGAAGAGTTTGTCTTTATCTTTTAAAGAAATACCATGACCAGAATCCGTAATCTCGATTTTTACTCTCTGATCTTCTTTTGCAAAAGAAGTCTGAATTTTGATTTCTCCTTTTTTATTCATAGCATGGATAGCATTATCAAGGATGTTGATGAACACCCTCTTCATCTGTTCAGGATCAGTTTGGATAGGAGAAGGCACGCTGGATGAATACAGCACTTCGAATTCAATATCTTTATATAATCCCTTAAACCGAGAAACAGCTTGTTCGATGATTTCATGAATATCTGTAGATTGCATGTGGACTTTAGGCATGCGAGCAAAATTTGAGAATTCATCCACAAGAGCTTTTATTGTTCTGGCTTCTTGGACGATAGTGTTGGCTCCATTACCGATAATCTCATCGGGTTTTTTCTTTTTTTTCTTTAAATGTTTAATGATCCTTTCAGCGGAGAGTTGAATTGGAGTCAGAGGATTTTTAATTTCATGGGCCACTCGTTGGGCGACTTCTTTCCAGGCTGCGATTCTTTGAGCTTTTATAAGTTGAGTTAGGTTGTCCAGTACTACAATCAAACCTGAAAATTTATTGTTTGATTGTCTCAACGGAGATAGTGATAAAGCTAGGGCTGTTTCCTGGGCGCCAGAGTTAATATTAATTTCTTTGTCAGAGAGTCCATATTTTTTCTGAATTCCCAGTTCAATGCTCTTGGAAATTTCTTCATACTTGGAGAGGCTCAGGATTTCTTTATAGCTTTTTCCGATGAGATTTTTTCCTGGCAGGGCCAGCATTTCTCGAGCCGATGGATTTATGATTGTGATGATTCCTTGGGCGTCAAGGGTGATAACTCCGGTTGTTATGTTACTCAAAATGGTTTCAATGTACTTTTTTCGGGCTTCAAGCTCTGAGGTTTTTTGGGCAATGTTTTGTTGGCTTTCTTTGAGGTCGGAAATCATTTGATTGAAGGAATCTATCAGAATTCCAAGCTCGCCGGAGGCAGGATCATCTACCTTGACATTTAGGTTTCCTTTTGAAACATCTTTTGTTGCCTGGGCCAGCTTTTCAATAGGCACCGTGATTGCCTTTGCCAGGTGAAATCCAATCCAGCTGGCCGCAAAGATAATAAGAAGAGTGATGAAACTGAGGGTGATTAGATAGAATGTTTTCACTGGATTCTTTTGTAGTTTCAGTTGGTGGTATCTTTCGACATAGGAAGTGATGTTGTTGATTCTTTGAGTGTAATTTTGGGGAAGGAATTTCCCTGTAACAACTAGCAATCTTCCCATATCAGGAATATCGAAAGAGAGCCCACGGCGGATCATTTTCCCGTTTCCCATTGATTCGATACTTGTTATTGTTTCGTCCAGCTTAGCCTGTTTTATAATATCTGGCGTGAGGTCTCGGTAATCATGAAGAGGGAGATTCGAGTTGAGATAGGCAAATAACTCTTTGTCATCCAGGTAGATTCCAATTTCATCCAGTTTGTATTCTCTTAATTTATCTCTCGTAAACTCCCTTAAAGGCAGCTGGCCTTCATGATTTAAAAGCTTTTGCTTTCTGATGCCTTTGCTCAACTGCCTGGCATAATGGAGAGTGATCTCTTCACTTTCCATAAGGAGGCTATCTGCCAGGCTTTTTGTATCATCCATTATTTTATTCAAAGGTGTTTTGAACCACTGTTCAATGTTTCGGCTGATCAAGTCACTGGCAAAAAGGAAAAGAAGAAGAGTAGGAATGAGGGAGAGGGCAGTGAAGAACAGGACCAATCTTGTTTTAAAGTGAGCGCCGACGATCTTCCTTTTTCTTTCCAAATAGAGTTTTACCAAATTCCTGATTAAGACAAAAAGAAGTATGATGAAAAGGAGGAGCACAATAAGCTGGAGAGAGGCAAGGAGAATATTTGTTACTGAAGTTGAGGAAAATTCTTGCGCTTCGCGGATGAAATATTCGATAGTAAAAAAAAGAATAATTAAAAGAATTATAATTGCCCCTATAACTCGAGGCCCTTTTTTCTTTTTATTCTTCATTTTTATACCGTGTTTATAATATGTCATTTGCCGTTTCAGCTAACGAGATCAATTATCGTTTCCTCTTCTTGAGCAAGGTAGCGCTGGTAGTTTTTTGGGGTTATTCTTAAATTTTTTATGACAGCACCAGAAGGACCGAGCTGTTTTCCCTGCATGTTCTTTAATGTGTAGGATATTCCTCCCGCATTCCCTAAGTGGATGAGGAGCTCTTCATTAGCTTTGACCATGACTTTTTCTCCCGGCTGTTTGAGACCATCTACTTTTAGCACTCCGTCTTCCCAAACCTGTAGCCAAGTTTCTTCAAGAAAGGAGATTTCAATGGTTAAGGCTGCTTCTTCAGGCATAAATTCCGCCAAGGATTCAGCCCGAGAGGGTGGTAATGTCGTTTCACCCTGGAGTTGTGTTGAGGCTTTAGGTACTTCGGTGGGGGTTGACGTCTGTTTTTTTAGGAAAAATAAATAATAAAGGAAGAAAAGAAATAGCAAGAGAATAATTATTAGAGCACTGGCGTAAATCAGTTTCCTTATATTTTTTGTTACTGTAGGACGAGTTTTTCTTTTTGTTTGCTTGGATTCTAAGGACTGCTCCTGCTCGAGGGAGGCCTCATAATACTTGTTCAAAACATAATCCTCTTCCAGTCCGATAAATTTAGCATAGTTTTTGAGAATGGCTTTGATAAAAAAATTGCCGGGAAGCATGTCTAACCTGTCTTCTTCTAAGGCCTGGAGAAATCTCAGGCTGATTTTGGTGGAGCCAGAAATTTCTTTTAGAGAGATACCCCTTAATTCTCTTTCCCTCTTGAGATCTTGCCCTAGAGATGCCATATTCTGGAATTTTAGGCGAAGAAGCATACCATGTCAATAAACAGATGCGGCAAGCTGGGCTATTTGACTGGCTAAGCTAGAGATATAATAGAGAAAAGAGCAGAAAAAAAGAAAGAGAAGGGCAAAAAACGGTGTTCAATAAGCATGAAGAGGAAATGGAGAGAGAATAGATCAGAGAATCGGCCCTTTTTTTGTTTATATTTAAAAATTATATATCTTTATCATAAAAATCTAATAAAAAAGATTATAATGATAAACTGAGCATAATACGAAGATGAACCTAAAGAAAGCGGCTGAAGCGCAGCGGAGACTTTCGTCCAGGTTGAGCTTGAAATGGGATGGCAGAGAGGTCAACCTGGTGGCCGGGGCTGACTTTGGCTATGGTTATCAGAAAAATAAGCTTGGAGCGAGCATAGTTGTTTTTAAAGTCCCTGAGCTTGAGATTATTGAGGTATCAGAAGCAGTAAGAGAAATTAAATTTCCTTATCTTCCCGGATTTTTAGCTTATAGAGAAGGTCCAGTTTTTTTGGATGCTTTCCGAAAAATACGAACTGAACCCGATGTGACTCTTGTTGATGGAAATGGGATTGCTCATCCTAGAAAAATGGGGCTTGCCTCGTTTGTTGGAGTTATCCTGGATATCTGTACAATAGGATGTGCGAAAACTCCTTTTTTCCCTTTCGTCTTACCCTCGGAGCAGAAAGGATCATACACTTTTTTCAAGGATGAGAGAAAAGATAAAGCCGGGATTTGCCTTAGAACCCGTTCTGGTGTGAAGCCGATCTTTGTATCTCCAGGACATAGGATTGATTTCATGTCCGCCATGAAACTCGTTCTTAGCTTATCAAAATTCAGGATTCCCGAGCCTTTAAGAGAAGCCCATAGAAGGGCGAGTAAAATATTTTGATTAGCGAGAGTTTTTATACTCTGAGAAAGCGGGCAAGAGAGCTGAAGCTTCCAGAGAAGCCGATGAATGCTCCTGTTGCGATGAGTATAATGATTTGAGAAAGGGATAGATAGCGGAAATTGATGAGTTCACTGAAGACTCCCAAAGAGGCACCTAAATAAAGAGGGAAGAATTTTATCAAGAAAAAAATCAACAAGAGCGAGACCAGCCCACCCAGTATTCCAAGAATCATTCCCTCAATAAGAAAAGGTATTCTGATAAAAGTGTTTGTCGCTCCGACAAGACGGAGGATTTCGATTTCCTCGTGGCGGGCAAAAACATTAAGCTTGATGACATTAGAAATAATAAAAAAGGAGGCCAGAATCAATATCCCCCCTAGAAAAAATCCAACAGCCTGAGCCAATCTGCTGAGCGACTGCATTTTTTCAACCCAATCTTTGTTGAACTGAATATCCTCGACTCCTTTCGTTCCCTTCATTTCCTGGATAAACGCCAGCGTTTCGCTAGAGGAGAAATTTTCTTTACTGATGGTTGCTTCAAAGGAAGGGGGGAAAGGATTAGCCCTTAAGTTCTCGATGATTCTTCGAAGCTCTGGAAAATTATTCTGGAATTCTTCTAGGGCTTGCTCTGGACTTATAAATTGAACATCTTCTATCAGCGATGATTCTTTTAGCTTTTCCTCTACGACGTTTCTTTGGTCTCCAGGCAGATTTTTCTCGAGGAAAAAGATGATCATCATGTTTTTGGAGAGCTGCTGGGCTGTAAAATGGAGGTTGTTGGAGAGAGAAAGAAATACTCCAAATATAAGAAATGAAAGGCAGATGATAGTGATGGAGAAAAAGTTACGAATTCTATACTGCCAGAGGTTCCTGAGCGTTTCTTTGAGAAAGTACTTTAATTTTTGGATGATCAAAGTGCTTCCTTTCTGATCAATTTCCCTTTATACAGGAATAAAATCTTCTCACCAAAATGGCGGATCAGATCCCGATCATGGGTACAAATAATAACAGTGGCGCCCTGTTTATTGATTTCCTTGAATAAGGTAATGATTTCAAAGGCAAGCTCAGGATCGAGGTTTCCTGTTGGCTCGTCGGCCAGGAGGATTTTTGGATTATTCACTACAGCTCTGGCAATAGCCAATCTCTGCTGCTCGCCGTAGGAAAGTTGAGAAGGATACTCCCACATTTTGTGATGAAGGTTGACCACCCTCAGGGCATTGAAAACTCTTCTCCTGATTTCTTTGCGGGAAATTCCGATAACCCGTAGCACAATTGCCACATTCTCGAACACCTTTTTATGGAAAAGAAGGCGAAAGTCCTGGAAGACACTACCAATAATCCTTCTCAGTTTATAAATTTTATGGTCGTGAATTCTGGCAACGTTTTTCCCATCAACTATGATTTGACCTTGAGTAGGATAGATCTCTCTCAATATCATTTTTAAGATGGTTGTTTTTCCTGAGCCGCTGGGGCCAGTTATAAAGTAGAAATCTCCTCTCTTCACGGTGAATGTAATGTCAGATAGAGCCCAGCGGGGGGGCTGGTACTGCTTCCAGATATGATATAGTTCTATCATCCTAAACTGCGCGAAAAAAACTCGGAGGAATAATATCTCTCATTATTCGATCGAGTATGTTCGGTTCTTTTCTTCATTACTTTGCAGAGTTTGGACGATTTCCGTATCGAATGCTGCAGCCGTAGAAAAGTTTTGTTTGTGCTAAAAGTTGAGAGGGGATTTCTAATCCGATAGCAGGCTCATAGATTTGGGAGTTCATTAATTTAGGGGACGATTATAACACATCAATTTGAGGTTTCAAAGATGCAAGAATGAGTAGAGGAGGGGTGGGCTATAAAGCGAAAAGATACATAAACCAGCCAAAAAGAAGAGCGCCCAAAACCATCAAGAAAAAGAGAGAAAGAGCGTACTTTATCTGGCTTCTTCTTTCTGATCTTCGGATTAGGGCTAAGACGATGCAGACAAAAGCAGCGTAAAGGATCATGGAGAAAAGATGGCTTTTTAATATCATTCCTTTTTTCCTGTGGCGATATCAAATGCATCCAGGGTGACGAGATAATTCAGAAGCCCTGCACCTGCAATATAAGCAGTGCCGAATTCAAAAGTTGTATTCTTCAAATCTCCTAAACCAAAATAAAAAATTTTAGAAAGAATGTAGAGGAGGCCACTCCCCAAATCCGAAAGAAAAGCAAGAATAGTGAGAGGATTTTCTGCCTGTAAGGAATAGATTTTTCCTCCCATAAGGAAACCAAGGGCTGCCATGGAATAGATACAGACGAAAAATATCCCGCCTTTCCAGAATTTTTTTTGTGAAATATGTCCTGCTCCAGGGATGAGCCACCCCAGCGCTACTTGGCCTATGATTTTTATGTCATTGATATCAATTTTCATTTTGAATGAAAATAATAAATGAAAAGAGGAGCCAAATCAAGAAAAATTTGGAGGAAATGAGCATCTCCAATTCTATGATAAGAAAAGGTTTTGGGAAATACCCTGGCTCCCATCGGGGTCAGACTTTATCGACAAATGATGTCTACATGACAAGATGTAGCCCAATCCTCAAAATGATGACAAAGTCTGACCCCGAGAGAAGAGCGAAGCCTTGATCCGAGTTGCTTTTGACTCGCTGGGGCAAAAGCAACGTGTTTTAGAACCATATAGCCTGAGCCTTTCTTCAATGGTCGCTGCGGCTATTTCCCAAAACCTTTATTTTGCCAGCAAAATATGCATTCATGATTAAGCATCTCCCGAAAACAATTAAAGTGAGTTTATGCTATACTAATTAGTTTTAAAAAGAGCGGGCTTGATAAATCAAGCCCCTACAGATTAACTGGTGGGCTTGATAAATCAAGCCCCCACATTAATAATGCCAGAACTACCCGAGGTTGAAACCATTGCCCAGAGCCTTTCTTCGAAGCTTAAAAGTCTTGAAATAAGTTCAATTAGAATCATTTATCCTCCTGTCTTAAGGAACGAGGATCTAACTATTATTAATGATCTTAAGGGAAGAAAGGTCGTCGGCGTTCGTCGCCGGGCAAAAATGCTCCTGATAGACTTTGAGAGAAACTTGAGTCTTCTCATTCACCTTAAGATGACAGGACAATTGCTTTTTTATCCCAGAGAAGAACCTTTAGATAAGCACACTCATTTTGTCCTTTCCTTCAAGGATGGAAAAAATGAGCTGCGCTTCAGGGATGTTCGCAAGTTTGGTTTTATCTCTTGCCTTCGAACTTTTGACGCATCCTGTGCAGATGAGCTTGAAAACCTTGGCCCAGAACCTCTTGCGATAAAATTTTCCCAGTTCAAAAAGCTCTTTCAAGGCAGGAAGGCACGCTTGAAGAGTCTGCTCCTAAACCAATATTTTATAGCAGGGATTGGTAATATTTATGCTGATGAAATTCTTTTCCAGGCAAAACTCCATCCTTTAATCCCTGCTTCCCATCTTGGCGATGAAGATCTGAAGCGATTATTCAAGGCTGTGAGGGACGTTTTAAGAAAAGCTATTATCCACAAAGGATCTTCAATCCGATCATTCACGAATGATGAAGGAAAGAGAGGAGAATTCCAGGATTACCATAAGGTTTATGGGAGGGAGTCTCTCTCCTGTTTTATCTGTGGGGAAAAGATTAAGCGCCTCCGGCTCGGAGGAAGAAGCAGCTTTTTCTGTCCCAGATGTCAGAAAGAAAAAAAATGCTAATCCAGTAACTGATTACGGAAATATTCCTCTAAACCGATACACCTCAGAGATTCTTTCAAGAGCCACCAGATATGCAGCACAGCGCAGAGTAACGGTTTTTTGGACAGATTTTTCCCAGACCTCTTTGAAAGCTTTAATCATTTTCCTCTCCAGCTCTTTGTTAACTTGATCCTCTTCCCAGAAAAGACCGCTCATGGCTTGAACCCATTCCAGGTGACTGACCACAACTCCCCCTGCATTGGCAAGAATATCAGGAATCACTTCGATTCCCTTTTGTTCCAGGATTTCATCTGCTTCTGGAGTTGTGGGGCCGTTAGCTCCTTCGATGATGACTTTCGCCTTGATCTTATTTGCATTTTTACGATGAATCTGGTTCTCAAGGGCTGAAGGGATGAGTATGTCAACATCCTGGAAGAGTAGTTCCTCTCTATCAATTTGCTTTCCCGGATGTTTGATGATGNAGGCATTTTTTTCTACGCAATCTATGAGGCCAGGGATATCCAAACCATTTGGGTCGACGAGTGCGCCCGAGATATCAGATGTGGCCACAACTTTTGCTCCCATCTGGGATAGGAAACGAGCGGCGTGGCCTCCCACGTTTCCAAATCCCTGGATAGCAATCTTGGCTCCCTTGAGATTTTTCTTTTTTGCTTTGAAAAATTCTCTGGCGATTATAGATACTCCTCTTCCCGTGGCTTCTTTTCTTCCTTTAGAGCCACCCAGGATTTCAGGTTTCCCGGTGACAATACTTGGCTCGGTGTAGCCTTTCATCATCGAGAATGTGTCCATGATCCAGGCCATTGTTTTTGAGGTTGTATAGACATCCGGGGCAGGAACGTCGATATGCGGGCCAAGGAGAGGCATGATTTCTGTAGTATATCTTCTGGTCAATCTTTCAAGCTCACCTTCGGAAAGCTTTAGCGGATCACATATGATCCCTCCCTTAGCTCCACCGTAGGGTAAATCCAGAAGGGAGCATTTCCATGTCATCCAGGCAGCCAGAGCAATCATTTCTTCCTCTGTGACTTCTGGATGGTAACGAACTCCCCCTTTTGTTGGCCCCTTGGCGTTATTATACTGGCAGCGAAAGCCAGTAAAAACTTTTGTCTTTCCGTTGTCTAGTTTGATAGGGATAGATACCTTCAAAACCCGCATAGGTCTTTCCAGGATTTTCAAAAGATTGGGATCAAGGCCGATTTCTTTCGCAGCCTTATAGAGTTGTTTTTTAGCCTTATGAGCTAGAGAGTCTTCAATCATTTCATCCTCCATAAAAAAAGGAACGGAGCTAGCCTCCAGGTTGACATAAAAGACGGTTTTATTATAATTGTAGTTTATTTTCAATTGCAATCTATCTTCACAAAAGAATAATGCAATCAAAAGAAATGGAGGAAAGTCCGAAATGCAAACGTTTGAAGATTTCATAGAATTTGCCATAAAACGGGAAGAAGAGGCAATCAAAGCTTATGGAGACATTGCGGGTATTGCAAAAACTCCGGGCCTTAAGAAACTCTTGCTCGATCTCCAGGCGGAGGAGAGAAACCATAAGAAGCTTCTTCAGGACATCACAGAAGAGAAAATTGAATCTTTAGAGATCAAAGAAGTTGCAGATTTGAAAATTAGCGATTATCTGATAGAAGAACCTCCGAGTGCTGATATGAATTTTCAAGACCTTCTTATTCTTGCTGCAAAAAAGGAACAAAAGGCCGTGGATCTATATTCCGATTTGGAGAGAAAAGTCACTGAAAAAGAGCTCAAGAAATTATTTGAGTTTCTAATCCAGCAGGAAAAATCACACAAGCTGAAACTGGAAGAGGAATACGAGAAACATGTCCTCGAAGGATATTGATTTATGTCCATGATTTCCTGGCTTCTTTAAAACAACCAAGAGGAAAGTTTTCAGTTTTCAAGAAGTCAGGTCTGATATTAAATCTTAAGGAGAATTGTGATGGAAAAGTGGGAATGCACGGCTTGTGGGTATATCTACGATCCTGAAGTTGGCGACCCCGATAACGGAGTGGAACCAGGAACTCCTTTCGAGGATTTGCCTGATGGTTGGGTGTGTCCTCAGTGCGGAGTCGGCAAAGAATTTTTCCAGAAAATTGGTTAGCGCATAGCGAAGGATAAAAGTCTAACGTGAGAGTAATAATCGTTGGAAATGGTTTAGCTGGGATCATCTCTGCTAAAACGCTTCGCGAGCTGGACAAGAAAGTCGAAATAGAGGTTTTTGCTGGAGAAAAATATCATTATTATCCCCGCCCGAACCTGATCGAATTTTTAGCTGGCACAATTCCTTTGGAGCGGATGTTTGCCTTTTCTCAAGAATGGTACGGAGAGCAGAATATAAATATTCATTTGGAGAAACAAGTAACAAGAATTTTCCCTGACTCGCAGGAAATCGAGGTGGATGGAAGAAAAAAAGAGAAATACGAATCTTTGCTTCTCGCCAACGGTTCTTCTTCCTTCATCCCTCCATTCAAGGGTACAGATAAGAAGGGTGTTTTCGCCTTAAGGACTCTAGATGATGCCTTTGAGCTTCTTGAGTATATCAAGAATCACAAGAAGGTAGTCGTAATCGGTGGAGGACTATTAGGTCTGGAAACAGCACGGGCATTAAAATCAAGAGGAGCTCGAGTGGAAGTAGTTGAATTTTTCGAACGTTTGCTTCCCCGCCAGCTTGATATCCAGGGAGCATCTCTGCTTAAAGATCTGATCGAGAATATGGGTATAAAAGTTCATCTCGGGTTGGCTACAGAAGAAATTCTCGGCCAAGACGAAGTGAAGGGATTAAAGTTTAAAGGGGAAAAAGAGATAGAAACTGACACGGCTGTGGTAGCAGCAGGAGTGAGGCCGAATATTCGAATAGCCAAGGAGGCTGGTCTTGAGACCGATCGAGGGCTTGTTGTCGATGATTACCTCCAATCGAGTAACCCAAAAATATTCGCTGCGGGCGATGTTATCCAGCACCTAGGGAAAGTTTATGGAATTATTCCTGCTTCTTTTAATCAGGCTCGGATTGTTGCCTCCAATATCTTAGGCAAGAAGGAGAAGTATGAAGGAACTGTCCCTTCTAACACCTTGAAAATAGTTGGGCTTGACGTTATGTGTGCAGGNATTGTTAATCCAGAAGAAGATTCTTATGAGGAATTCAGAAAGGAAAAAAAAGACGAGGGAATGTACAAAAAAGTAGTCATTCATCAAGGTGTGGTGGTTGGAGCTATATGGATGGGTACCAAGAAAGGAGCCAGTGAAATCAATCGATTGATCTCCCAGAAAGCAAACGTCGAGAAGCATAAGATTTCTCTTTTAGAAGACGATTTTGATTATTCAGTATTATGAAGATTAGATTCTTTAGCATTTTTCTTATTTTGTCGGTTTTCATCGCTCCCGTCCAAGTTCTGGGCAAAATCTCTGGGTATCTCTCCTTTGAGTACATAAAAGGTCAGGATCAATCAGACCAGGCCAATGGAAGTTTTAGAAACTCTCAATTAGGGCTCATTTTCTCAAATGAGCTTGCGCCCAGGATTGACTATGTTGCAGAGATCAGGTTCAAGGAGGAAACCAGGATTGAGTTAGAACAGGCCTGGGTAGGGTTCAATCTCTCAAATTTAATGAATTTTAAATTAGGCCTCTATATTGTTCCTTTCGGAAAATACAATCAGGCAAACCGCCCTCATCAGACAATGCTAATAAATGCTCCTTTGATCGTGGAGAAAATGTTTCCCCCTAGCTGGAGGGATGTAGGAGTCCAGTTAGAGGGGAGAACAGGCAACATTTACTATTCAGCCTTTTTGGGGAACGGGCTTTTTGAGAGTGAAAATTTGGGGGGAGGCCAGCAGTTCAGGGATAATAATCTAAACAAGGCAAAGGGAGCAAGATTAGGCGCACAGGTTAGCCAGTCGCTTGAAGTCGCCTTTTCCTATTACAAAGGGAAATATGATGATGAAAATGAGCGAGATCTTATCTTTCAAGGAATAGATTTAATCTGGTCGTCAGAGGGATTGCAAATCATCTCTGAGTATTTAATGGGTACTGTAAAAAATCCTTCGCCTCTTCCTGAGGGGAAAGTTGAAGGATACTATGTTCAGGCTTCATTCGAATCAGGCAAGCTTCGTCCTGTTGTGAGCTACCAGCAACTAAAATACGATGATGACTTTCATGGCCAGGGCTTTAGCTATCCTGGCCCTGGAGATGGGATTTCAGAGGAGAAAAACCGCTGGTCGTTGGGGCTTGTGTATTTTGCCTCCGAAACTGTTTTTCTTAAATTTGAATACGATTTAAACCGCGAAAAAGACCCAAAGATTAAAGATAACACTTACTCATTTCAGGTTTGCTTAAGTTTTTAGAGGAGAAAAAAGTAGACTATCCCCTTTTTTTTTGATTCAATTTCTGATAAAATTCGTTCTCAATAGGCTTTCTTCCTGAATATAAAAAACACGAGACTTTTAGAAGGATTTTTATGGCTAATTTGCTTGTAGCTGGCACTCAATGGGGCGATGAAGGCAAAGGTAAGATTATAGACCTCCTTACTCCATCTTTTGATGTGGTTGCTCGTTATCAGGGGGGTCATAATGCCGGACACACGGTTTATGTAAACGGTAAAAAAATCATTCTTCATCTTATTCCATCAGGGATTTTCCACAGCAACAAGCTTTGTATTATCGGGAACGGAGTTGTCATAAATCCCAAGGCATTCCTGGATGAAATAGAAGAATTAAAAAAATCCGGGATTGAGATAGGGGATAATATCGTGATAAGCAAAAATGCCCATCTCATCCTCCCTTATCACTCGCAGAGAGAGACTATCGATGAGGAGAGAAGGGGAGCGAAAAAAATTGGGACTACTTGCCGCGGCATCGGCCCTTCTTATGAAGATAAAATGGCTCGCCGCGGAATCAGGGCCGGAGACCTTTTGGATTTATCCGTCCTCAAAGAAAAGATTAAGGAGAATGTGGAGGAAAAAAAAGCTTACTTCGCTCATTACCATAAGCCGCTCCCTGATGCGGAGAAAATTTATAAAGAATATGCTTTTTACGCATCCAAGATAAAGAAATATGTAAAAGATGTTTCGCTTCTTTTAGATGAGAAAATGAAAGAAGGGAAATCCATTCTTTTCGAAGGAGCCCAGGGAGCCCTCCTGGACATCGATCATGGAACCTATCCTTACGTAACCTCCTCCAATTCTACTGTCGGGGGAGTATGCACCGGCTTGGGCGTTCCTCCCCAAAAAATAGATTCAGTCTTGGGGGTAACAAAAGCTTACACAACGAGGGTGGGAGGCGGGCCTTTCCCCACAGAGATTTTTGACGAGAGAGGAAAATGTTTGCTTGAGAAGGGGAATGAATACGGTTCGACCACCGGTCGCCCGCGTCGATGTGGGTGGTTTGATGCTGTGGCGGTATCTTATTCGTGCCGATTGAACGGAATAGATAAGATTGCCCTGACCAAGCCGGATGTTCTTGATGATTTTGATGAAATTCTGGTGTGTGTGGGATACAAATACAAAGGGAAGCTGCTGCCCACCTTTGCTTCAGAAAGTTGGATTTTGGATAAAGTGGTCCCTGAGTATAAGAAACTGCGAGGCTGGAGAAAACCAGTCCGGAAGATAGTAGATTTCCCTTCTCTTCCCCAAGCTTTTAAAGATTACCTCAAGCTTATCGAAGATACTATCCAGGCCAGGATTGCTATTGTTTCCACAGGAGTGGAAAGAAAGGACAGCATCCTGAAAGAAACTGAGTTGAAAGACATAGTAGATCTGGATAAAGTCAAAAAAGATATAAGCTAAAAAACGTCAGCAAATCAGTTCTTAAAAACCTTTTATTTTTATCTTAATGACATTGACATAAAAAAATAATAAAAAGTTTGAAAGGTCTGATCCTATGGGCTGATACCTGGAACCGAAGTTATATTGACTTAGATGAAAATTAATGGTAAAAATTATTGTTTAAATACAATAATTCCTATCGGGGAGGTATTGAATGCCAGTTAAGAAGACAGCAAAAAAGACTCCTGCAAAGAAAACAAAGAAAGCTGCACCTAAGAAAAAGGCTGCTGCTTGGATCAAAAAAGGCCAGGCTTATGAATGTCAAGTCTGTGGTCTAAGAGTTGTAGTAGATAATGTCTGTGGATGCGTAGAAGAACATACGTTAATCTGCTGTAAAAAACCCATGAAAAAGAAAAGAGCGAAAAAGTAAGAGAGCTTTTTTAATAGAGTCATAGCAGTCCGCAGAAAATATAAAAGCGAAATTCAACTATCCGTTTATCCTTGTTTAATATCTATTCTTGTGGAGTAGGGAATCATACTTTCATCAGAAAATAGGGGGAGGCCAGATCTCATTCTCTGTCTTTCGATGCCTAACTTCTGTTGTCTAGATTTACCTCTCTATATAACTCTCATATAATTAGATGGAAGAACAAAATCGACTTTTTTTCTTGAAGAAAATTGAGAAAAGAAAAATTTTATGATAAAATATAATTACTATTATTATTATATATTAAGTAAATAATATAGCCGGAAAATTTTATGAGAATGACTGAGAGTTTAGNTTCTTAACGGAAAAGATTAAGATTTTGTAACGAGACAATGCAGAAAAAAGGAAAGATGATAACAGATATTTCTGTGATGATTGCCGGGATGGCAGGTGATGGAGTCCTCTTTACAGGTAATGTCCTGGCTAAGATTATGAAGAGGCAGGGATGGGAGATTTCAACTTACAGGGATTTCCCTTCAAACATAAGAGGTGAGCCGACCAACTACACGGTAAGAGCAAGCCTTAAAAAGATTTATGGCCGAGGGGATGACATTGATGTTTTTATGGCTTTTGATTGTGACGCAATTTTAAAGCATTCCAGAAGAATGGCAGAGAAGGGAATCCTTATTTGTGATGGCAGAGACTTTGTTGCGCCCCCTCCTTCAAAAAGTAAAGCAAGAACATACCATAGGTTTCCTTTAAGGAAATTAGCAATAGGTAATTTTGGTAAGGAAATATTCAAGAACATGATTGCGCTCGGAGCGTTATGTTATATCCTAGATCTGGATTTTCATCTTCTTGAAACAATTATCTCTGACGCTTTTTTAAAGAGAAAAGGGAAAGAAGTCGTTCGAAAAAATATTCAGGCCATTCATCTAGGATGTGAGCAGGCGAAAGAAATTGTAGCGCCGGAAGAAAGGCATCCCTTAAAGAGAAGAGAAGATTATGACAGACAATTTCTCTCTGGGGATGAAGCAATTGCCTTTGGAGCACTTGCCGCAGGATGTCGGTTTTTTGCTGCCTATCCCATTTGTCCTGCCACTGAAATCTGGCAGTGGCTTGCCGTCTATCTTCCCCTGTTCAACGGTCTTGTGGTTCAGACCGAAGATGAACTGGCTGCATTGAACATGGCCTTGGGAGCTTCATATGCAGGAGCGCGGGCCATGACATCCACTTCAGGACCTGGAGGTTCTTTGATGATGGAAGGATTTGGACTTGCTGGAATGGCGGAAATACCGATTGTGGTTGTCGATGTCCAAAGGGTTGGTCCTAGTACAGGCATGCCTACCAAAACAGAGCAAGGAGACTTAAATCAATGGATTTATGGCTCTCATGGAGATTTTCCCCGTATCGTTCTCTCTCCAGGGACAGTGGAAGAGTGCTTTGAGTTCATCATAAAAGCTTTCAATCTTGCCGAAAAATATCAGTGTCCTGTGATTCTTCTTACAGAACAGGATTATGGTCAGGGCCTCCGTTCTGTAAAGAGATTTGACTTATCAAAGGTTGAAATCGAGAGAGGAAAACTCCTTAGCCAGGAAGAACTTATCAACATAAAAGATTTTAAAAGGTACGAGTTCACACCTGACGGAGTTTCACCCCGTGTCCTTCCTGGTATGAAGAATGGCCTTCACATGGTGGAGAGCAACGAGCACGATGAGAGAGGATACAGAGATGAAGATCCAGAAATCAGGGTAAGGATGATGAAAAAAAGGATGAAAAAACTCAAAAGTGCCTCAAAGGACCTGATCGCTCCCAAAATATGGGGAAAGAGAGATGCTGAGATTGGGATCATAGGATTTGGTTCCACCTTCGGACCTATTCAAGAAGCGATAACACAGCTTGAGAAAAACGGGGCCAGAGCTAAATACCTTCAGATGAGAACACTATGGCCTTTCCCTTTAAAGAAAGCAGAGGAGTTCGTAACAACGTGCAAGAAAATTTTTATTGTTGAAAACAATTTCTCTGGGCAATTGAGCTTGCTTCTAAAAAGCCAGGTGCGAACGCCCTTTGATGCGGGGAATATTATTAATTATTCAAGCCAGGCCTTTAGGCCTCGAGAGATATCAACCTGTATCCAGAAGGCTTTATAGATGAGAAAAGATAAGGACTATCATTTGAGTGACCCGACTTGGTGTAAGGGTTGCGGCATTTATGGCATTTTTGCTGCTCTTAAGAAAACGGCTGTGGCGCTTGACCTGGATCCTGAGCAATTAGTCATCGTAACAGGGATTGGGTGCCATGGGAGATTGAACAATTATTTTCGTTCCTATGGATTTCATGCTCTCCATGGCCGGACCTTACCTGTAGCCTCGGGAGTCAAGCTTTCTAATCCCAGGCTTTCTGTCTTAGCAATAAGCGGAGATGGCGATGCCTACTCCATCGGTTTGGGACATTTTATTCATTCCTTAAGACGGAATATCAATATCACCTATTTGGTTGTGGATAACAGGATTTATGCCCTGACTCAAGGTCAGACTTCTCCTACAAGCGAAACGGGTTTTGTTTCTGTTTCAACTCCATACGGGTCTAAGGAACTAAATCTCAACGGACCTCGACTGGCGCTTGCTTCAGGGGGGACCTTTATCGCACGAGGATTTTCCGGTGATCCCGCGCAATTATCCACTTTGATAGAAAAAAGTATGCAGCACAACGGTTTTGCTCTAGTCGAAGTTGTGAGCCCCTGTGTAACTCACAATAAAGTAAATAATTATCAGTGGTTCAAGAAAAATATTTATAATCTTGACGATGATTCGAATTATAATCCGAGGGATAAGATGAAAGCCTGGAAAAAGTTCAGCAATGAGAAAAAGATTCCTCTGGGTTTGATCTATATTGAAAAAAGACCATCCTATGAAGACCTTGCTTTTGGAAAGGAGGTAGAGCCTATTGTCTCAGGTGATTTAGGGGTGGATGCTGCTAGATTGGAAAAAATCATGGAAAAATTTAGGTGAAATCTATATCATTAAAACTCTATGAATAAGGAGAATTATTTATGAAAGAAAAAGTGGAAAAATCTTTAGATAAAATTCGACCTGCTCTTATGGCCGATGGAGGAGGTGTAGAACTCGTTGAAGTTAAGGATGATGTGGTTAAGGTTAAATTGACCGGTGCTTGTGGTGGATGCCCGATGTCTCAGATGACATTAAAGATGGGGATTGAAAGGCACCTGAAGAATGAAATCCCAGAAATCAAAGAAGTTGTTGCGGTTTGAGAAAATTAACAGGGAGAAAACTTGATCCAGCTGTCTTGATTTCTGGCAGTTTTTTCAATTAAGGGAAAAGGAGAAGAGATGAGACGAGTATATCTGGATCGAATAGCCGCAACTCCCCTTCATCCTCAGGTGCTTGAAGCTATGCTTCCTTATTTGAAAGATAATTTCGGAAATCCTCAGAGTCTTCATTCTGTCGGTCAAGAGGCTTTAAAAGCCGTTGAAGAGGCAAGAGGGCAGGTAGCTCAACTAATCAACTGTGAGCCTCAAGAGGTCTTATTTACTTCAAGCGGATCAGAATCCAATAATTTTGCTCTGAGAGGACTTGCCCTTGCTCATCAAAAAAGAGGAACGCATATCGTTCTCTCTGCAGTCGAACATCAATCTGTTCTTCACTCAGCCAAGAGCCTTGAGAAGCTCGGGTTTAAGGTGAGCTCTGTTCCTGTTGATAAATGGGGATTAGTGAACCCAGAGGATGTCCAGCGAGCCTTTTCCGGTGAAACAATACTTGTTTCCGTAATGTTAGCAAACAATGAAGTGGGGACTATAGAGCCGGTTGGTGAAGTTGCAGATATATGCCGCTCCCGCGATGTTCTCTTTCATACAGATGCGGTGGCAGCTGCGGGGAACGTTCCTGTTGACGTCAAAGAGCTGGGAGTCGATGCTTTGAGCTTGGCAGGGAATCAGTTCTACGGTCCCCAAGGCTCCGCAGCTTTGTTTGTAAAAAAAGGCACAAGAATCCTTCCCTTCATCGACGGCGGTATTCAGGAGAGAGGGAGAAGAGCGGGAACAGAGAATGTGTCAGGTATTGTTGGCCTGGGAAAAGCGTCAGAAATTGCCAGAAAGGAGATGGAAAAACGGAATGAACAAGTAAAGCCCTTGAGAGACAGACTCATGAGGCTTCTTCCCCAAGAAGTGGAGCATGTGTTTCTCACCGGCCATCCTGAAAAGAGGCTGCCTAATCATGCAAGCTTTTGTATCGAGTTTATCGAAGGAGAAGCGATGCTCTTGAATCTGGATATGCAGGGCATTTCTGCCTCGAGTGGTTCTGCCTGCACTTCA
>JGI24422J19971_10000209_pt1 | contig 30228 bp, 18 predicted proteins | sample DeeMarSWOR152_54_FD_19971 | JGI IMG/M metagenome (IMG submission 19971) | reverse complement strand
GAAGTGGATCCCATCATTGAAGCCAACTATGTGACGTTTGCCTCCATTATCACTGAGGACCTGCCTGAGGGAGTCACTGGCAGCGGAGTCTTCTCACAAGTCACCTTCGAAATCATCCAGGCTCCACCTCCAGACCTAAGCTGCGACTTAGAAATAGGAGACCTAGATTTTCTGGATTACGATGGCAACTCGTTGTTAGTCGAAATTGTGAGTGGCTACTACGCATTCACACTACCGAAAGCACCAGTACACCTAGAAGTGACGCCACCAGTCGTAAGCGCAGCTGAAGTCGACGCACAAGTAACAGTTGACATCGCAATCAATGAGCTCAGAGCTGAAGACAAGCTGGTAGCCCTAGAATGGAAATTGAAGTTCAACGCTAGCCTTCTCGGAGTCGTGGACGCGATAGAAGGAGCCTTTCTGAAGGCAGAAGCTGAAAGGGCAGCAGACGAAACAGGAGATAATTACGGCACTGAATTCGGTTATCAACATGACTCGGGCACAGACTTCGTTATCTGTTTCAGCTTGTATTATCGGCTTCCTTGGCCTCCGGAAGTGTTCCCTGAAGGAAGCGGAACTCTGGCGACGATAACCTTCAAAGCCATCCAAATGCCCGAAGAACTCACATCAACCGACCTAGAATTCTTAGATGTAACCATGCTCGATGTTGACGGAAACGAAATAAAATACAGCCCTGTGAAGAACGGAGTGTACATGGCGCCCACTGAACTAGGAGACCTAAACCAAGACCGTAAAATCAACATACAAGACCTCTACATCTTTGGAAAGGCCTTCGGATCTTATCCAGCTCATTCCAGATGGGACGCAAGAGCGGACATAGACGGCGACGGCAAAGTAGGTATTATAGACGGAGTCGTCATCGCCAAAGCTTTTCATCCTTAAAATCAGGCAAATCCAACCAAAAATAAATCCTCCCCTATTTTTTAACCACGCATAACGGAATTCAAACTGGAAAAGCTTAAAAATACGAAAGCATGATACTTGGTTCAAGGTGAGAATTTGAAGGAAATTGTAAGAATTGAAGGAAAAATCTTGCTATCAGTGCTACTGACAATCCTTCTTGTAACATTAGTACATCCCGTTGTTGCTGAAGGAACACCAGTGATCAATGTAGACCCACCACATAAGGAAGTAGACATTGCGGAGACCTTCACTGTCGCCATCAACATTAGCGATGTGGAGGAGCCTGGCGTCTACGCCTATGAATTCACGCTCAACTATGACAATACATTGTTAAATGTCACAGAAGCCGGCTATCCGGAGGGACACTTCTTGGAAGGAACCTACACATTTTTGGTTCCAGTAGTTGTAGATTACGAGGAAGGCACCGTCCTATTCGGCGCCACTATCCTAGGTGACGAGCCTGGAAGAACGGGAAGCGGAGTATTGGCAACTGTTGAGTTCAATGGAACTAATGTTGGAGAAGCACTCCTCGAAATTGAAGGCGTGACCCTCTTGGATCCGGATGGCAATGATCTGACATACACAACAAACGATGGAGACGTCACAGTGATACCCGAATTTACATCAGCTCTAATAATGCTTATCCTGATAGTTACAACGTCGGTCGCCATGATACTAAAGAAAAGCAACCTGTCAAAGAAGCACAACATTCGTCGCTTGTAACTCAAGGTGTCAGCTGAGATAGCGGGGACAAGTAAAACTCTTATCCACAAGACTATCCTACTCCTTTTTTTGCGTCTGTCATACGCGCCTCCAACGTATTTGTAACGAAAGTTGTCCCAGAATCTGGATTTTAACATAGTAAATTTCAAATACTAATCCCCTGTACCTACTCTAAGGTGAAAAAATGGAAGAAACTTCTAGAACTATAATCAGTAAAAAGGCATTGTTGCTTACACTCGTACTGACAATTAACACAATCATAGCATTAACAGCACCCACACTTGCTTCAGAAGGAACGCCAACAATCTACATATCCCCGTCAACATACTTGGCCACACATATAGGTGAGAGCTTTTCTATCCATGTGTACCTCAAAGATCTGACAGAGAACCTCCACCTCATCGGCGTCCAATGGAAGCTTCGCTACAATACGACACTACTCTCGGTGACAAACGTAACTGAAGGAGACTTCTTCAAGAACTGGGCTGAGATAGCCGGGTTAGATCCTGATGGCATATTCTTCTGGTGGCTTCAGGAAGAGGATTATGTTATCAGCTTCACCATATACGCCGATTTCGCTGTGACTCCTCCTCCAGTGTTTCCTGAAGGAACTGGAACCCTGGCAACAATAACCTTCAACACTACCCGTCGCCCCACAAAAGTCGAGCCTGAGGCTTCATGCATTCTCGAGCTAACGGATACTATGCTCCTCAATATTGAAGAAGGAGAAATTGCTCACAACTCTGAAAATGGCTACTACCAATTTGCGCTCCCTATCATTACAGTGACACCTGATCTCTACACAGCTACTCAGATAGGTGAGACTTTCAGTGTGGACATCGATATCCAGAACCTAGACCCTGATTGGAAGCTTATTGGCGCGAGCTTCAAGCTTCATTATAATGCCACTCTTCTCGAGACAAAAGACAACTGGATCAGCGAAGGCCCATTCCTAAAACAGTTCGCTCCCTATGACACCACGTTCATCAACATCGCAGAAGGCGACTACGGAGTGGTGGGCATCTTGATCTTGCCCAATGCAACCGTATATCCTCCCGTATGGAACCCACCGTTCCCAGAAGGCAGCGGCACGTTAGCCACAATCACCTTCAACGCCACTTACCTGCCTTGGGAGCCGACGCCTTCATGCATACTGCAGCTGGAGGAAACTATACTTATCGACGTCAACGGTGACTCAATTCCCCACACGGTGAGTCATGGCTACTACAAGGTTGGCCTACACTTGGCTTTGGTACCAGACAGAGGATTCGCAGTAACAACCATAGTAGGCGGTAGATTCGCAGCCAACTCTCAAATAACCGTCACGTGGGATGGAGAACCCATACCCACTGTTCCAAGTCCATTAACCACAGATTCACACGGCAACTTCACAGCTATAATTGCGGTGCTAAGCCCAACTGTTCCCAGATTCTACACTGTTACATCAACCGACCAGGAAGGAAACAAGGCAAGTGCGATATTTACTGTGGTAGACATGACAGGACCGCAGGGGCTGCAGGGAAGTGAAGGACCGCAGGGGCTGCAGGGAAGTGAAGGACCGCAGGGGCTGCAGGGAAGTGAAGGACCGCAGGGGCCGCAGGGTGAGCAAGGTGAACCAGCGCCAACAGAACTGGTGTGGGCATCCATCATCATAGCTGCAATTGCAATTGTCCTCGCAGCTTACATCCTGCTGACGAAAAAAACTTAATCTTCCCTCCTTCTTTTTTTATAATTTCGATATGAAGAAACCGGACACGTAGTTACTCTGTACACGTGCAACTACATTCTGCACAAAGCTGATTTGTGAGGCTGAGACTGAGCAAAGCCTTGTTGTTTGTTTGTTGACTCATTTCAGGTCCACATGGGAAACACATCTCTCATCTTACTGCAATAAGGACTCTCTCTTCCTATACGACAAAAATGAACCCATCCGCTTTTTCCCTCATCATTTTCGTCTAGAAGTGACTTGTTTGCTGTACGCGGTACAATGTTCTTATCACAATGACGTATGAAGCTTTTCATTTGCAGTGTCTTCAACAACTCTAGCCTTGTTGTCTTCAAACATAATAGAAGATTGTTCCAAAATGCTTAAGACCGTAATTGCTCAAAACATTATTAGTCGATAGGAGAAGGGAAACTTGAAAGTTCTATCTTTGATCACTCTTGCGATGCCCCTCATTTGTTTAAGCTGTATGCTGTCAGATTGCGAACCTACTGAGCCGCCCATAGCCGCTTTCACATATTCGCCACCTAGCCCAAGGGTTTTCGAATCAATACTCTTTAGCGCCTCGTCTAGCTACGACCCTGACGGATTCATATCGAGATATTCCTGGGACTTCGGCGACGGGAACACAACGTGGGTTTCCGATTTCCTTATATATCATCACTACGAAACACCTGGCGTCTACAAGGTAACCCTTGAGGTAATCGATTCAGGCTGGGCAAGAAACACAACTTCAAAGGAAATAACCATAACGGCCACAAACCCGCCCCTCGCAGTATTTACCTATTCGCCGTTGCACCCGCGAACTGGCCAAACCGTAGTTTTCAATGCATCTGAATCCAAACCCAACGGAGGTTACATAGTCAGTTATTCCTGGAATTTCGGCGACAATGTGACTGAAGCTACAGACGATCCCATAGTTACACATGCCTACATCACGTTTGCGAACTATTCAGTGGCACTCACAATTACGGACAGCGAGGGAGAAACAGCAACGACCCTCAGAAACATAACTTTGCTCCGCTCACCAAAAGCAGATTTCGTTTTCGAGCCTTTACAGCCACATGTTTGCGATACAATCACTTTTGATGCATCAAAGTCTGTCCCAAACGGCGGGTTTATCACAGAGTTTAAGTGGAATTTCGATGACGGCTCAGACGTCGAGTTTGGGATTATCGTACAGCATAAATATGTGAAAATGGGCGAGTATACTGTTTCTTTAAACATTACTGACAGTGAAGGCGAATGGGATTTGAAAGAAATAACGTTCACGGTTCTGCCACATAGAGCAGACTTGAATGAGGATGGCAAAGTAAGCATTTCAGATTTGTATATGTTATGTCGTGCATATGCTTCTTACCCTGGGCATGAGCGATGGGATGCCAAGGCAGATATCAATCATGACGGAAAAGTCAGCTTACAGGATGCTGTGATAATAGCAAAAGCGTTTCATCAGTGTGAAGTTGAATGAAAGCATGCTGAAAGAGCAAGTACATACTTGCTGTAAACTCTAGAGCAGATTTCTAGAAAAAGTCTCCACAATTTTGAAATAACTCCAAAAGAAAGTACTACAAGTGAATGTCTTGATTGAAAGACTAAAAGTTGGAAGTCTAACTTTTCTTTTAATTCTGAGTCTGATGCTTGCTTCGCATCAACCTGCACTCACGTTTAATGAAAACTCCAACGCGATTGTGCAGGGGGACCACCAACCAGTTCAGAACGTAAGTTTCACTCTTCTAGCCATCGAGCAACACTCAAATCACGTCTCCTTGAAGTCTGCTCAACATCTCATTGAAACTCTAATGCTTTTCAACAACTGGAAAAACGGCACAGTATCATCAGGATTTCAGTACGTCAGCAACATACATCTCCTCTCCACCCTTCCATTTCGCGACCTTGACCCTGAGTGTCAACCCTTTTACAAGGGCAACGTCACCCGAACACTCGTACTGAATGAAATATCCACGTTCTTGGACGGATCACTCCCCAAGGATAATTACACATTCTCTACTCAAATCCTTTACTATGCAGGGGAAAGTGGTAAAGCAGTGATCAACGGTACGACATCCTACTACATGGCACTGGATAAGCCAATCTATGATTGGGAACTCAACCAACTCCTGCAATCAAGCAGAAGCAATTCAACCAACACCTTGATCGTCTTGGATATGAGCTATAGCGGAGGATACATCTCCAAACTGCGCCATGCTGGAAGAGATGTCTTAGCAGCCTGCAATCCAGCTGAAACAGCCAACAGATGGATATCCTCACAAGATTCAGAACCAAAAGGTGATGGTTGGTTCACAGGTCATGAAGATGCAGCATTCTCTAATGGAACACGCTTCGGACCCTTAGGAATCATTGGTGGACTCCTAAATGCACACGACAACAACATGGACGGGTGGGGATCCGCTAACGAAATTTTCCAATTCGCTTGCGAAACAACAAGATTGTACACCGCCAACCAAACAAACCCGAAAACTCAAGCACCATATAACCAGAACCCTTGGGCTAGTTACGGCGTAGCTGGGGGTGGAATCCCCGTTATCCAACATGACGAATCAACGCCGTTTCCCGGACAGGCTAAGGAATGCACACCACGTCCAATCTTATCGAGCTCCAGCCGCTACGATAATTCCGAGTTCGAACATCGTATGTATCGTCAATCTCTCTGCCGAAGTGGATTTGCGCCTACAAGAGGTCCAGAAACACCCAGCCTACTCTGGGAGTCATCCCTTGACGGTGCGGTGACAACATCACCTGCAGTCGCCGAAGGAATGGTTTTTGTTGGCACACTAGCCGGCAAGTTCTACGCTTTGGACATGTTTACAAGTGAGATTATCTGGATGTTTGAAGCAGACAGCCCTATCTCCTCGTCACCTGTTGTTATTAACGGAACGGTTTTTTTTGGCACTGAAGAACCTGGCAACGTCTTTGCTCTTGATTCCTATACCGGCCTTGCAAGGTGGGTGTATGCGGTTCCGAACGGGGCAGCGGTATACTCTTCGCCAGCCATATTTGACGAAAAAGTCTTCTTCGGATGCTCTGACAGGTATCTGCGCTGCTTAAGTGAGTTTGAAGGCGAACTGTTATGGACTACTTACATTGGCGGTGAAAAGCTTTCGTCGCCAGCGATTGCAGACAATATGCTATTCATCACATCTCCTTATGTATATGCTGTTGACGTATTCACTGGAAGACTACTATGGAAATATGTAACCAGTTGGGCTGTATTTTCTGCGCCAGCTGTGACTGATGGCTTAGTTTTTATTGGATCTCGAAATGATGACAAAGTATATGCCTTGGAACAAACCAGTGGAGAACTTGTATGGAGCTTCAGATCAGGAGGCTGGTTCACTTCCCCTGCAGTTGACAGCGTGAAGAATCTGGTTATCCTTGGCTGTAGAGACGCAAGAGTCTATTGCCTAAGCGAGCACACAGGTTCTCTCCAATGGGAGCATATCGACGGTGTGAACTACCAGTCAGCACCAACAATCAGCGTGAACGGACTAGTATACCTTGGGTCTAGCAATGGAAATCTCTACTGTTTAAACGAGGAAACCGGTGAAGAAGTCTGGAAACACGCGGTTGGGGCCACCATAGTTTCTTCCCCCAGCGTCATCTATGAACACGTATTCGTAGGCTCTACAGATGGAAGAATCCACTGTTTTGGCTCTCCATTTCCAACCCACAACATTGCAGTTTCAGACGCAGAAGTGGCACGTTTCAAAGTCAGGATGGGCGAGCTTCTAGAAGTCACCTGCACAATTGAGAACTGTGGTAGCGTTGAAGAAAACGTTTTACTGTCATATGGTCAAAACAACTCAAATGTTTGGACTGCACCGGAATATCTGGAGCCAGCAATACTCCACTCTGAGAACGTCACAGTTGCAGCGGGGTCTGGCTTCTATCATGTTTACTCTTGGGATACCTCTAACGAAGTTCCAGGATTATACAGCATATCCATTCATGCGCATCTAGTTCCAGATGAAACGGATGCGTCAGATAACACGTACCTCGTAAACGCGGTGATGATTGTATCGCCAGCGGATGTGGATGCCAACGGCAAAATCAATATCGCTGACCTTCTAATAACTGCAAAGGCGTATGGCTCGACTCCGGAAGATCCCGACTGGAACAGAGAAGCAGACACAAACAACGATGACATCATCAATGTAATGGACCTATTCTTGATCGCCAAGGTCTTCGGAGAGATTTACGTTTAACCTTGTTATGAAGAAGCTTGTTGTACCGGAAGAAGCACGTGCCACAACATATGCTTTTTTGATGATATTGAAGGTGTTATCCACGTGAGGCTTCTTGTTGACCATGGCGCACTTTAACATCAAACAATTCGCGCGTGCTACTTTCCTGCAATCATTTCACACATTCCCGCGACTCTCATCGAATTGATAGACCTAGGATAAAAAAGGGAAATTGGAGGTAGTTCAAGAGTCGCCGGTGAAATACACTATGTCAAACTTCTTCGATATTTTGTGGAGATCCCTGACTCTGATGTCTCCGCTCTTATCAATATCTGCCTCCGGATCCCATTTTTGATGTCCAGGGTACGATTGAAATGCTTTCGATACTTTATAGAGATCCCTAACGCCGACTCTTCCATCATGGTCTATATCGCCTTCGAAGAAGACTGTGTTCATGAGCGGGTCAGGTTTCTTAGTTAGATCATTGGCTTTTTCCGCAAGTTTCTCACCGTTGATGTAGCCAGCATCCAACTCTTCTGCTTCTAGAAAGGCTTTGACGTAGAGTTCTCCAAAAGTTATAGTTCCGCCTAAGTACTGTTGTCTCAACTCATCTAAGCCCTGTATCAGCCCGCTGGAAAACTCTCCTCCTTCATCTTCAGGGTTTGGATCATCTCTTAAATCTTCGATATTTTTATAGACACGAGGTGGATCTATCCCTTTGCTCGCTGTGTAGCTAACACTCTTCCAATCAGTCGATGTGATGATGACGTTGACGTTGTCGAGTATCCACAGGTTATCCATGAAACTTCCACTGTAGCACGACTCGATCACAACAGTGATATTAACGCCTGTTTGTATTTGACTCAGTTCTCGTTCCAGTTCCCAATCGTACAGATGAGCCCGCCAACTGTCAAGAAAGATGCCTCCGGTGTGGTGATCATCTTCTATGTATCCATGGGCAAAGATGAATATGTTCAACTCGTCCCCAGGGGTCAAGCTGTTCGCCAGGTTTTGTATAGTACCGAGCACATTCTGTTCAGTACAGATGGCATCGGTCTTGTCCCGATTCACTGGAGTGAGGTAGACTATGTCTTGGTCAGAATAGCCGAACTCAACCATCGAGTTATACCAGAGTTCGGAAGCGTTCTTTCCAGAACCAGTCGGGTCATGCCCTTCGATTATCAAGGCTCGCTTGGTCCATTGAGATTCTAGTGTTTGATCTGAAGCTGTCCACGATTGGGCCAAACTTGCTAAACTACTGATTCCTTGACTCATTGAAGACTGATAAGCACCATTTGACCCATCCTCACCAGTTGTATAAACCCAGTTTTCTGTATTCCAGAATTCTTCAGGAACTTTCCAAAATTCTTCGCCATTCAATGCCGGTGGAAATTTTTCCACCATAACCTCGTACTCTAAAGTTTCCGCGTCTACGAAAACATACCGAGTATCGTGGGCGAACATCGCGTAAGGATAGTCGTTGATCCAGTAAAACCAAGTAGTGTCGCTGACCCTGTATTCATTCCCAAGCTCGGATACGGATGGAGTGACAACATCGCCTTCCTGTAATGGTTCAGGCCATTTGAAAGTTACGACATCAGTGGTAAGTTCTTCGGGTACTATTACTACTTCGATTACAACCTCGTCTGGTGTATCGGGAGGTGTAGGCACGTCTGGAGGTGTCCATGGCGGAGCTTGCCAGCCGAACATGTTTGCAACTAACTCCGCATCGTAGTCGTCGACTTTCTGGTCACAGTTTATGTCTGCTCTTGAGTTCCATCTTGGGTGGATATAGCCAGGCTCATACGAAGTGCCATATGCAAGAGCAACCAGATTAGTATCGAGTATATTCACACTTCCGTCCATGTTTATATCTTCTGGAGGCAATTCCTCTTTCCATAGATGGTACGCGTAAACCCCAGGATAAATCAGGTTGTAGTACCATCCTTGCACCCAGTCTCGTTCCCAGTGTCTCCCGCATGGTTGGTAGAGTGGTACGCTTATGCACTCATTATGATAGATGGCTTGAAGCTCATAGTAGATAGATTCTCTCTCGGTAGGATCAGCACTCTCTATTCCAGCGTCGATTAGTGAATCAACATAGGAATTGCTGTAACTCTGGTAGTAGGTGTAGGCTCCTTGGCTGTGCATGAATGGATAAACAAAGTTGTGTGGATCTGGGTAGTCGGCGAGCCAACCTATGATGAATATCGGTAGCTCAAAATCTACCATTGCATATATGTAATAGAGCCAATCAATAGATACTAAGTCGATATGGAATTTGGGGTTGAGGCTCTCAATGGCAGATTCAAGCATCTCACAAGCCAACATCCTTGGTTCACTCCCAGTATTGTAAACAAGAGTCATTGTAAAGCCGTCCTCCCAGATCGTTCCTCCCCATGCCATCATGAAGTGTTCTTGAGCCTGCGTCAAGTCATAGTAGTATTTCTCCTGATCTAGATTTTTGTATAGAATACCATCTATAACGCATGTTGCTGGTTGGGTGGCTTCTCCTGAGAATGCTTCTCCGATATACGTAAGATAGTCGAAGCTGTACGCGAAGCCTTTTCTCACGTCAACGTCCGAGAAGAAATCAATGGGGATTCTATCTTCAGCAATCATGTAAGGATCAGCAGGATCAAAACCAGGACCCAAGTAAGGGCTTGTTGTCGATATATAAAAGTTGAAGAACATGGCAGTGACTGTCAATGTTGGTAAGGGATAAACGCAACGTATTCCTGTTTGACAGAAAACTTCATGGATATACTGTCTTGGAACATAGGCTATATCAACATCTCCAGCTAGAAACATTAGTTTCCTCGTGGCCCATTCAGAGATGTACTTCTCTGTAACTCTTGTGACATAGCCTCTGCAGCTTCCAATTATCGGATGTTGAGCTGGCCAGCCTCTCCAGTAGTCGTCGTTCTTGTAGATAGACCATTCTATACCCGGTTCCCAGTAGTCGAATTCATATGGACCTGTTCCCATCATCACAGGCTCTGGATCATCTAGGGGCGAGACCGCAGGGTCATGGTATGTTTCCAAAGATTCCATAGTGTAGATTCCATCCCAGCATCCTTGTTCTATAGCCCAGTCTCTGTCAATTATGCTCGCGAATGACTGAGCTATTACTTGGTAGAAGATCAGTGGCGAGAATGGCCCGATAAGGTGGAAGTAAACATGGGTGGCATCGCTCTCAACTGCAGCGTCTATTTTGTTAATCATTTCTGGATCATCCATGTCAGCATGGTACATACCAAGCAGGAGCTCATAGATCATCCATGCCGGACCACCCAACCTATCTTGTACCATCCATCTCTCAAAGGAGTATTCTACGTCTTCTGGCGTTAGGGTTCCGTATGCCCAGTCGTGCCATGGCACGTCTTGTCTTATCTCGAAGGTGTAAGTGTAGGTCACTTCATCGTAACTCCAGGCTGTGGCAAGACATGGTTCAAATTCATCCACGCTTTCACCCTCAAAGCGTATCAATGTATCATAAACGTTGGAGATCAGTTCCATGCTAGCTGCGTCGTATGCCCATGCAGGATCTACAGTATCAGGTTCACTTACAGTAGTAATGATTAACTCGTATGGGTTGTTTATTCCTGGTGTCGATGTAACCGGCAACATTAGGAATCCTGATAGTAATAGCAACGATATTAAGGTCTGAACTATCATTTGCCTTTTCATTTTTTATCCTTCTTTTCTTTCCTTTTTTCTTATGTGATGCGTCCCTGGGCGCATGTCTAACAGGGATTCCGCTCACACTGGTTTTTACCAGATTAAATGAATGACTTTTATAGAAAAAGGGGGGGTGGAGATTATTTAGTCAAACTTTCTTTTCCGAAGTTTTTGGCCACTATGAAGATATCCTTTATGGTAATTTTTCCGTCTTTGTTTAGATCGCCTATGATATCTACTTCTCCCTTAATCTTCACCGTGCTACCATTGCTAGTCAGAGAAAACTCTATGAAATGATGGGTATCATCCCAGTCTAAGATACAGGGTGTGGGAACATCGTTTATCGTAACACGGAATGAGCCGTGAAGGGCTTCTTTCAGCATGATAACCTTACAGAAGTCCCCGTCGCTGGCAGTGAAGTTCATCTCTCTTTCTTTATTGTCGAAGTCGAAGTCGGTTATGGAACAGTTGCTGAAAACAGCAACTTGGCAGGTTTTGATTTCCCCCGCTACTATACATTCAACCGGGAACTCCACAAGCACTGTACCCCAGGGCTCCGCGAGTGGATAGTTGTCTATATCATCTCCACTTATTGTGTAGGCTTCGTCGCAAATCCCGTCACTTCCTGGAATATCCTGATTCACTCCAGAAAAGTTGTCAATCATATTTTCGTTGTCGCCCCAGTAGTTTCCTCCGTATCCTTTATCGTCCGGAGTTCCGTACCCAACATCCCAGACGCATTCGGAATCCACGTATTTCACCGCATCTCGTCCCGGGAAGTGGTTGTGGCAGATGGTGTTTTGTAGGGACGTATCCAAGCTAATGGCTCCAGGGCTATTGCCCAGCATAATGTTGTTCTCGATAGTATTGTTGTGAGAGTCGTACAATAAAATTCCGTACCATCCGTTTTCTGAAATATTGTTGCCGCTAACCGTACAGTGGTTTACACCGAACAAGTGTACGCCTTCTCTGTCGATGTTTGTTATTTTGTTGTTGAAGGCAGTTATGTTGAAGGAATTGTCATACATTCCGATACCAACGTCTCCTGATTCAGAGATGTCATTGCCGAGGACCGATACGTTGAAGGAATTCTTGTCTATTCCGATACCATCCTCTCCTGAACCGGTGATAGTGTTGAATTCTATGTTGACTTCATTAGAATTCTGTATCCCGATTCCTCTCTTTGTCGAGTTAATAATATTCATGTATTCTATCGTAACTTTGCTAGAATCCACAATCCAAACGTCGTACTGAAAATCGATTATCGTACCGTTCCTGACAGTCACTCCACTCCGTCCAACGATATCGATACCGGTAGGTCCTGGCCCCGCCTCTGATGTTTCAAACATCACGATGTGACCGTTCAAATCCAGCTCTACGTCGTCTCCAGTTATGATGAAGCCATCACAGTCCACGAAGATTACAGTAGTCCAAGAATACAAGTCCCAGTCTAATTTTAGATCACCATTGACCTCCCATGGGGTATATCGTCTTATTGGTGGTTCGTCTCCCAGTGCGATGAATACTGCAAGTCCCGTTGCCAACAAAACCGCTATGATAATGACCGCCAACAGTTTCTTTTTCATTTTCTTCCTCCTATTACGTTTTCTTTCAAGTTCTTGTAGCAGCCTTAACGCAGGCTTGAAGCGGTTTCCCGTTTCGTCGGAAACAAACGGTTGCCCCGTTTCAAATCATCTTTTTTCAAGAGAAGAGCAACAAACGAATCATCTCCCAAATAGGGATCTTGCCGACGCCATTCCGCAAACTGATACTCACACTATGTGATTTTTCTAATCCTTCCCCCTATTAGCATCGTGAAGAAACTCCTACAACCAACTGTTGGAGAATCTAAATTAAGTTGTAATTAAATTTTATGAAAAAATGTTCCATATAATCAGAGACGCGCGCTTGCTTAGCTTATTTCTTTTATGTGTATCATTTTGGGGGAACTCCTCAAATTGCTAGTTCTACTTGGTTCCAAAATGTGGAATATATCGCAACTGCACAGTAGAAGCTTATAGACGTAAGTTACAGAAACCTTAAATGAGTGTGAAATCAATCATATTTTGGAGAGATGGGAGAACATGAAAGATCACATAGTGGTAGCTTTCACTGTTGTTTTGTCAATCATCAACAGCCGAGGAGGAAGAGACTGAAAATGGTGAAGACTAGAATCTGGAACAAAACGATCATACCAGTTTTGTTGGCAGTATCATTACTCACTGTCTTGAACATTCATGTTCCCTTGATTGGAATACCGCAAGTGTATGGAGCGAACATTCCTATCGGTAGCGCAACTTACTTGTATGTCAACATGACTCATTGGTCGAATGTGACTGCTGTTTATCCAAGTAGTACCCCCTTGGCGCACGCGCTGGGAAATGCGACTGGAGGTACTACCATAAATGTGATGCCGGGACAATATAACGGAACCTACACCGTGAAAGCGGCGGGCTTGTATCTGGTGTCGAACCAGTCAGCATCTAATACCGTAATAAACGCATATAACCTGACCATTACCGCGAGCGATGTTACAATAAGCGGATTCACGTTCATCAGCACTGCAGGTGATCACCATGTCGTCGTCATTGATTCATCGTCTTCAGCCGTTGGCAATATCACCATCACGCACAGCATATTCAATTTAACGAGGCCGACAAGTACGATTGGAATTTCGATTGGTGAACAAACAACGAATAACAAAGTCAGCAATGTGACGATGAGTTACAATGCTTTCAACGGTCCAGCTGATAAAATTGCGAATCCATGGAAGATTGGCGGATGGTTTGGTACTCCCATTGGCTGTGAAGTTGAAACTTTAAGATTTGAACACAACACCGTGTACAACTGTTCAATACCGATTAATCTGCATGACAAAAACCTAACGGACTTCCTGATAGACTCCAACACGTTCAGGAACACTGATGGTGTGGTATATGTGTGGGAGACTGCTGACAGTCCGACTGGTAAATTGTCCTACTTTGTGTTTACGAACAACGATGTGGATTCTACGAATACATATGGTATAGGAATTGACACTCATAACAAGTTCACTGATGTGAACTTTGGAGATGGCAATCGGATCAATTACAACAATTTTGTTGACGTACCTGGAAACTATGGATTCAACGCGACGAGCATACTGTCAAGTCTGACAACCTACAGGCTCAACGCCACCCTGAACTGGTGGGGTAACGCAACAGGTCCCTACCATTCGACAACTAATCCCTCTGGTACAGGCTGCGGTGTAAGTGACAACGTCGATTACACACCTTGGCTGATAAAACCTTATCCGCCAGCAGTATTGATTCCCAAACTCCATGTAGGCTCAGTGACGATAGAAAGCCCATGGTACGGCAGAAACTTCACGACAGACATAACGCTTGATAACGCTACCGACTTCTATGGCTTCGAGTTCAAGCTATACTGGAACACCACATTACTGGATCTGGTGGATGTCGATCTTACACTACCATGGACCAGCTATACCATCGGTACTGACCAGATCAACGAAACACTTGGCAGATACTATGTCGGCGTATCAGCACTAGCTCCAGAACCTTCATTCAACGGATCCACAACGTTGGCGACACTAACGTTCCAACTAACATTTATGCCTATTTTCCCTCAGGATGAAAATGTTAGCTGCATCTTTGACCTTGATGAGACTATACTGGCAGATCCTAATGCGGAACCAATTCCCCACCTTGTTTATGACGGAGAATACTGGTGCTATGCCGCTAAGACCGAGCTTCAAATCCTTCCACAGTTATACGAAGCCAAAGCCTTGAATCAGGCCTTCAACCTCAGTATAACCGTGACTAACGTAGCTGACTTGGACACCTTTGAGTTTGTATTCCAATATAATACAACTCTTCTAGACGTAGTGGAGCTTGCTGTTTCCCCGTTCCCCGACAGGACCTATAAGGTATCCAAAAACATGATTGATGACACTGAAGGACGTGTGACGTTACGAATAGAATTGATTGATCCTCCCCTTCAGGTTAATGAAAGCCTTGAATTAGCGATCATAACTTTGGAGGTAACCTCTGCTGTTCAATGGCCGGCTACTGCAATAGAATCATATTTCAGTTTCAACTCTACTGAACTACTAACTCACACAGGAGAAACCGTCCTTCATGATGTGATAGAAGCGTTGTATCGTTATCGGCCAATACCTGGAGATCTTGACAGTAATGGAAGGGTAGGCATCAGTGACTTGTTCAAAGTGGCAAAGGCGTACGGAACAAGTCCCGGAGATGAGAGGTGGAATCCGATCGCAGACTTGAATGACGACGATATCATAAACATCTTTGACCTAATACGTGTGGCCAAAAACTATGGGAGAACCGATTGGTGACGTGTATGATACTGACCTCAGAAACGCAAGGTGAATAAACATGGACAAACAAACGGTGCTGAGCATTCTCCTCACAGCTTTCTTACTGTTTTCTCTACTGTCCACTTTTCCAATTGAAGTTAGAGCCAATGGTGCTAGAGTTTACGTAGACCCCCCGACACGCAAGGTGCTTGTTGGAGAAAACTTCTTGGTGAATGTCACAGTTGAAAATGTGACAAACCTTTACGGTTGGGAGTTCAAACTCTACTATAACAGCACTATGCTAAATGGAACATCAGTCAGTGAGGGTGAATTCCTCACAGCCCATGGTGATACCTACTTTGAACCACTAAGTTTCACCGATGTTCATAACGCTACCCATGGAATAATATGGGCAACTTGTTCACTCCTTGGAAATGTTTCCGGAATCGATGGCAACGGAGTGTTAGCAACTATCTTCTTCGAATGTAAGCAGCTCGGCAACTCTACTCTGTCATTTGGCTACTCAAAACTTGGCGATCCAGAAGGAATTGCAATCCAACATGTCACTGCTAATGGTTCCGTTGAAACTTGGCCTCGTAACATTTCTATAACTGGCGTTACACTGTCTGTTGCAGAGCCTTACGTGGGACAAATAGTTCACATAGCTGTCACAGTTAGGAATGAAGGAAACTACACTGAGACGTTTAACCTCACTGCTTTCTACGATACCAACGTTATTGAAACGAAAATAGTTGCTGACATGTCGCCCCTCTCGCAGACCATTATAACGTTCGACTGGGATACCATTGGTTTGGCACCAGACACCAACTACACGATGAAAGCAGAAGCAAGTTTACTCACGGGAGAGACCAATGTCACTGACAACGTTTTTGTGGACGGAGAAGTGAGGCTTAAACATGTCACAGTCAACATCATGTCACTGGCACCATGCAACCAAACGGGATATCCGACAGATGGATTCTCTAAAGGATCTATGGCGAATTTCAAGGTGAGTGTGAACAACTCAGACGTAGAACCAAAGTCTGTGCTGATAACTGTCAATGTCTTTGACGCTGACAGTGCCACCATAGGCTTAGCTTCAATTCAAGGTGCAATTCCTCCAGGATCATTCAACTTCACCCTAGGCTTCAAACTTCCAACAACAGCTTCAACAGGCAACGCAACAGTTTACGCCAGCGTTTTCACCAACTGGCCACATGCAGGAGGAGTCCCCTACTGCCCTAGCAGAACAGCAGAGTTCGAGATAAGGGGATAAGTCCTTTTGACCAGCTTAAGGCTGTTGCCCCCAGTCTTCTTGGCTTTCACTTTTTTTGTCGTCTTTGCAGTTCATGCTTCTCCAACTTTGTCTATAACGGTGGAGACTAGTAAGCCATCGTATTATATAGGCGAGTCAATCATTGCTTATGGAATCCTCAGGCTCGACGATGCAGGTGTCCCGAATGGATTAGTCTCCTTCGAGGTGCAAGATCCAAACTACAGCTCTATTGTCACTCTGACTTTACAGACAGATCCCAATGGCCTCTACAATGTGACCTTTGAGTTTTCAGCAGAAGCTCTACTAGGCACATACACTATTCACGTGAACTCCGCGCATGAAAATGAAACTGCAACAAACAGCACAACATTCGGTCTCAACCAGTTCTTCATCACCGTTGACACTGACAAGGACTCTTATCGAGTCCGAGAAACGGTTGATGTCAGTGGACGACTTGTTCTGAACAACGCGTTGGTTCAGAACGCGTTAGTTTCCCTTGAGGTTCAAGACCCTGAACATAATTCCATAGTGCTTATTACCTTGCAGACAGATAGCAACGGAACCTACACGTTTGCTTTCAAGCTACCCAGTGATTCAACGCTTGGCAACTACACCGTCTACGTGAACTCAATGTCTGATGGAGCAAAAGCTGTTAACAGCACAAGCTTCGAAGCGTTGGGAAGCGCTCTGTCCGGGGACATAAATGGCGACGGCATCGTTAATATCCGTGACCTCTTCATCGTTGCTAAAGCCTTTGGCTCTCACGGTCCAGACCTTCCTAATCCAGGAGATCCTCCCTCTGAAAACTGGAATCCGATAGCTGACCTAGACGGCAATGGAGTGATTAGCATCCGTGACCTATTCACAGTCGCAAAGGACTTTGGAAAAACCATTGAGTAAGGGCTTGCAACCGTAATTGTACGAATTTCAGAAGACCCTCCAACACGCTTGGCTGCCACTCCAAGAGCCAGTTCAACTTCCGCAATAGAAGAACGTTCCTTAGTCTTTAAATAGAAGGTGATGACAATTAAGATTGTGAAAGGAGAGATTGAAACTATATGATTAAGAAAGTGTTCACACTGTGTATTGTGTCAATCTTAGTTTTCTCAGCTTTGCTAATCAGGGGACTAGCCTCACCTGAAACCACGGTTCATGTGGATCCAGCCGAAATTACAGTGAAAGTCTGCCAAAACTTCACGATTGACGTGAACATTCAGGATGTATCTGGTCTTCAGGGCTGTGACTTCGTCCTGTCATATGATACTACAATCCTAGACGCTGTGAAAGTTGAGGAAGGGTCGTTTATGGCAAGCTTCGGTTCCACCATCGTTGCCTATAAGGAAATAGACGACTGTTACAAGCCATCTGTTGGGCGCGTATGGTTTGCGTTAATAATTTGGGAAGACGCATTTGCAGATGGCAGCGGAACTCTGGCAACTATCACGTTCCACGCAACTGCTCCAGGAGAGTCAGTGCTGGACCTGCACTCCATCTTACCGCTCAAGCCCGATGAAGCTAAGCTCTGCACATGCGGTCCAGAGCCTATCCCTAACACCGCTGTGGACGGGTATGTTATTGTTTCTTCTGATGCTTGTGACCCGCCAGATGATCCACCGGATCCTCCAGACCCATGTGCTGATCCGCCGTCAGCTGATCCTCTACCAAATCCAGACCCAAACGGAGACGGAATAGTCAATGTAAAGGACCTGAGAATAGTTGCAATGGCCTACGGAACGTCCACTGGAGAAGTGCGATTTGACGCAAGTGCTGATCTTAACCGAGATGACTCTGTGAACATCGCGGATCTCTACATAATTGTACAAGATTTTGGTCAACATGTCTAAACTGAACTCTACAAGCTCACTTCTCCATTAAGGACAATCATGAAACACACTAAAAATGATTGTAGATTCGCTCGCACACTCGATTAGGTGAAGGAGAGTTGTGGAGGAGAATAGTTCCTGCAATAATGCTAATACTGTCTCTAATAGGCATGTTAACGATGGCATATAAAATTCAACCAGCTAAAACGGACTCTAGGACAAGCGAGGAAGAAGAATCCTTCTCGGTTGACGCCTTACGATTCGCACATAACGGAACAAATCACAACACAAAAGGAAATGATGACCAAGCAAGAATTGTTGAGCATAGAATTACGACTCTTGAGCTGAGAAAATTGAAGCGGGAAATTGGAGTTTGGGAAGAAGGTGGAAATTATGATCAAATAATTAATGGGTATGGAACAGGGTTACGTCCGCCAACAGAAGATGGCTGGGCGGAGATTGCGAACAAAACATACATGGTTGAAAGAGTTTTGCTTAACGGGGTAATTCAGTCTCCGACAAGTGTAGACCAGACTGTCAAACCATGGTTTCCACCAATAGGAGACCAAGGCAGAGAAGGTTCTTGTGTAGGTTGGGCTGTTGGATATTACTTGAAAACTTTTCAGGAGGCCAAGGAACATGGATGGGATCTGTCTGGAGCGAAATGGGAGGGAGGATATCCAACTCCAGCATATCAAGATCGCATATTCAGCCCAGACTTCATTTATCACTTAATCAACGGAGGGGTGGATGGAGGTTCCGTCTTGTCCGATGCAATCAACTTAGTATGTGCTATTGGAGCCAGTTCTTGGGAGAGAATGCCCTATGACCCGGCTGACTCGACCAGTTGGCCTTCTGAAAACGCTTGGAGGGAAGCACCTTTGTATCGTGGAAATAGCAGTGGATATGAATATTTGGTGCTCAACACGGATGATGGTTTGATAAGTCTCAAAAATTTTCTAGCTTCTGGTCATCTTGCTCTAATAAGTGTAGATGCATACCAGTATTCTAACCTGACAAGTGAAGATTTCTGGACACTGGATAACTATGTCAATATAAGCACGAATCATGCAAATACGATAGTTGGATACAATGATGACATTAAATACTTGGAGCAAGGGGAATGGCGCTATGGAGCCTTCAAAATAGCGAATTCTTGGGGAGAAGGAGGATGGGAGAACATTACTGATGGATGTTATTGGATATCCTATGAAGCTATGAAACAGCGTGTCGAACACTGCACATTTTGCCGTGACAGAACAGACTACAGACCAGAATTGGTCTCCTCCTTCCGTATAGATCATCTCAAGAGAGGCGAATGTGAGATCTTAATTGGCATGGGCACCCACAATAATCCGGCTACAACAAAATCATTCAGTGACTTGACAGACGGTGGGAGTCACCCGTTCTGCTCCAACAATATCGTGTTTGACATCACAGAGTTCAAAGACGTCGTACCAAACGTCATCAATCAATCGTTCTTCATGGAAATCTACGACGAAGGCGTACCACCTACGCACAGCGGCATGTACGAATGGTACTCGGATGGAGCATCATATTCATGGTTCAGGCTTGGTCAAACCTTTAACATACCTGAAACAGGAGCGACACTCAAGTTCTGGAGCTACTACGAGATCGAAGAAGACTGGGATTACGGTTATGTAGAGGCTCACGACCTCGATGCCGATGAATGGTACACTCTACCAGGGCTCATGACAGTTTCAACACTTCCAGAACGCCAAGACAATCCTAACTGCCCTGGCGAATTCGAACCCGCAACCTATCACGATGCAGGAAGATGGAACGCATTCACAGGCTTCAGCAGCGTTATGTACCAAGAAGAAATGGATCTGACACCGTTTGCAGGTCACACCGTAGAATTGTACTTTACCTACTGGACCGACCCATTCGTTCTTGAAAGAGGATGGTACGTTGACGACATAGAAATACCAGAAGTGGGCTTCTTTTACGATGTTGAAAGCGGTCTAGGCGACTGGACTTATAACGGATGGTCTATAGCCATTCCCGAACCTCCCACCACGGGAACAATCAGTTCATTCTCAATCGAATACTATCACAGTTACAGCTCCGATTCCTTGAGGGCCGAATCAACATCCCACGATGTGCCCATAAATACTACGGATCAGAATCGTGTCTTCGCAGAGTTGATACTGACACATGCGAGCTGCTTTGCTGATTTGGATGGTGACGGAATAGTCAACATTCATGATCTTTTCATAGTAGTCAAGGCATTCGGCTCCCATGGTCCAGACATTCCAAACCAGGGAGATCCCCCCTCAGAGAAGTGGAATGCTGCGGCTGATGTGACCCAGGACGGATGGATTAACTTACATGACTTACACGAAGTGGCCAACGACTACGGTAAAATGGTCTAAACAGATGCTTCATAACCAATAGAAGATTTGTCCACAAGTGGTATTTGAGCAGTGCACGCGAAATGTTTAGCGCACGGAAAAATTAAGAAGGACAAAAGTGTTTCAGGTTTTCTTTCTGTAAGAAACCGATAGTTATTAAAGTAGAAATTTGTTTCTAAGTACTAGAGTTCATATGATGCATATCAGAAGAATCATACGTATGCTGGTCTTTGCTTTATTAGTGATGGTTTTCCTCGTAGGTGCTTCGCTTTTTTCGATGTCTTCTTCTTCCCTGCCTGTTCACAATGTTGACACGGGTCTTGATTATGCTACGATTCAAGAGGCAATAAATGCTAATTCAACATTGGATGGACACACTATACTTGTGGACGCTGGTGTATACAATGAAGCTGTAGTGGTGAACAAGTCTCTGTCGCTTGTGGGAAAGACTAAGTTTGACACGGTTGTCGATGGAATGGGAGTTGACAGTGTTGTTCGTATCAAGGCTGATGACGTCAATTTAACGGGTTTTACAGTGAGATACGGTGGATTCAGCGGCATTCAAGTTTCAAACGCAAGAGGCAGCAACTTATCCGGCAATATTCTGAGAGATAACTATAATGGAATATACTTGAAAAACTCGAGTGATAACATTATTGAGGGAAACAATATTTCCAATAGTGAAGGATACGGGCTTCACTTTATCAGTTCTTTGCATAATTCTGTCTCTGACAATAATATTTCAGCCAATAGTAACGGTATTCACCTAGTGAGTTCCAACAATAGTGTGATTTTTGGCAACAGAATTTTTTCAAATAGCATGAATGGAATTTTCCTTTCAGGCTCTTATTACAACAACTTTACTGCCAACTTGATCTTCTACAATGAAGGGAGAGGAATTCGCCTACGTGAGTCTCAAAGCAATGTTGTTTCAGGCAATAAAATTTTGAACAACACTTACGGGCTTGATTTTTACTCAGCAAACAATAATACCTTTCTTGACAATGAAGTCTCCAATAACAAAAATGGAATATGGCTTTTCAACTCTGGAAACAACAGCTTCGTCAAAGTCAATGTTTCATCTAATGGTGAACATGGATCTTTTCTTATTAATTCTAGTGGAAATGCTTTTTCCCACAGCAATTTCTCAAATAATAAAAACGGCATTCGTCTTGAAAACTCAGATGATAATTTGATTTTTGGCAACGAGATCTCATATAACAGCGAGTGTGGACTGAATCTTTTGAACTCCAGCTTCAACGTGATCATTCACAACAGTTTCAATGAGAACTTGATCAATGTAGATCAGCCACGTAACTCTTCTTTCTCCAACCTTTGGGATAATGGTGTTGAGGGCAATTTCTGGAGTGACTACGAGGGTTTTGATTTGGATAAGGATGGTGTTGGCGACGTACCATACATCGTTGATGAGAGGGAGTGGCTTGGGGTTCATAGCAGAGATGGTAACCCTCTAATGGCTCCCCTATCAACCTTTCAGGTAAATAAAGAAGGTAAGACCTGTTTAGTTGAGGTGGTCAGCAATGCAACATTGTTAGAATTTCAATATTATCCCAGTTTGCGTAATGAGACACAAGCAATAAGTTTTAAGGTGGTTGACTCTGAAAAGATTGGGTTCTGTCGCGTTTCGATTCCTCATGTTTTAGTCAAGCCTTCACACATCATTTTAATTGGTGATGAATCTCCCCTATTTAACAGGACGGTCTTTACGAACGGAACACACACATGGCTATACTTTGAACATTCTCATGGGGGAAATGAAATAATTATAGAGCATGCTGTCCCTCCGCCTGTTGTGACACCGCAAATATGGCAGGAATGGTGGTTCTGGACGCTGATCGCTTTAGCCGCAATTATAACTTTTCAGTTCTCAGCAAGTATTAAATATCGTCGGACAATTGAGAAGCAGAAAAAACTTCTGGAGTTATACAGTCCATTAGGGATCGCACGAGCTCTTTTTAAGGGAGATGTTAAAAGACGTAAGGCTAAGATCGAAAGGTTTGAGGAGAAATATGGTATAAGGATTAGACCTCGGGAGTCCTTGGAAGAGGTCATTAGAAGGCTTAGGGAAGCAGAGGAAAAAACTTAACTTTCTGGTATATTTTTAATAATAAGGTTACGCAAGCACTAAGATTTCTAACTTAATGCTAACAACTACTGTTGATGAGTATGAAGTCTGTAACATTCACAATGTCGAAAGGTGGAGTTGGAAAGTCGCTTATTACAGCCAACGTCGGTGCTGCCTTAGCTGAAAGGGGAGAGAAGGTGATTCTGGTTGAGGGAGATCCGAACCGTCCTCTTCAAACAATACTAGGAGTTGAGGTTCCTTCAGACGGTGTTAAACTTGACGACGTTATAAGAAAGGATATAGATGTTGAAAGGGCCTCTTATCCTACAAAATTCGACAATTTATTTTTGATTCCTTCAGGGATTTCGTTAGAAGATTACCTAGAGATCGATCCTGAAAATTTCGCAAGGAAACTATATGGTTTAAAAGCGGATTTCATGTTGGTGGATGTACCTTTCCCCCTTGGATCAGCTGCATTATTATCACTAGGTATCTCTGAATTTTTCTTCATTATCTTAACAGAAGATGAACTCGTTTTATGCATTGAATCAGCAATAGACACGTTACGCCTAGGAAGTTATCTTCTAAAATGCGTTCCACTGGGGTTCATATTAAACAGAGTTAAGACTCCTCAAAAATTCACTGACGGGTTTATGAAGGATCTTGAAGGACTACTTGAAATTCCTTGCGTTGCAAAGATAAAGGAGGATGCGAAAATTTGGAAGTCTTACGGAGAATGGAAGTCAAAAAAGGCTTTTTTGGCATATAAAGAGTACAGGAGAAGCCAATTTGCCGAAAGTGTCGACAAAGTAGCAGACCTGCTCACAGGAAGTCTTCCAAAATCTGAAAAGGCAAATATCATTGAGTTCGTTCAAAAAGTGATTAAACCCATAGTTTCCTAAGCGTTATGATTATTTTTCCATAAGAGTCATCATCATTCTCCAAAGTTTCACTTTCTTCTTTTCGTCTTCAGTCAGATATCTGCTAACTTCGTTTGATTCACATTGGTCTACGAGCGATACGAGATGCTTCTTTTCTTCATCACTTATAAGAGTGGATCCCATCCCTTGAATCTTACGGACAAGCTTAGCGGTTTCAGCGAAAACTCTTCCAGCAGCAAGTGGATTCTCGATGCTTTTCAGCTTTTTCAAGATTTTTTCCACTCTTTCTTTTCCTTCGAGGATGTAGATTGTTTTCCTAGCATCCGGTACTTTTGCGAAAACCCCAGATTCATGTCTCACGATTCCTGCGTCCTCCAGTTCTCTCATGTGCTTAAGCAGTCCTGGAAGGGTTATTTTCCAGCCGAAGTCGCTTTCTAGTTTTCTCGCTATGTCTGAAAGGGATCTCCACTCGAATTCTAAAAGCAGTTTCATTATCTTAACTCTAACATCGTTAGTGAAGATACTCAAAAGCTTCAAAGAATTCTTTTCCAAACATGTCACTTGTTCTCAAAATAGTTCAAACTACAAAATAAGTTTAGCGGATTGGTTTAGAATATTCAACCTCAAAGTAAAACGTTTTCTGCAGGCGACAGTAATTATTCAATGAAAGGACCTAGCTCTCTTTCTGTGTGAAATTTCAATGCCAGTTTCTGTAAATGGCAAAGCACACGCGGTGATACCTAAATGTATAATGTACTCGCCTTGACGCGAGCGCGGAAGAGTACACGATTTCGGTGGAAGGCAAAGATGTCCTCCAAAACCTTTTTCCGTGTCACTTCTAGAAGATAAATGTGAAAGGGGAAGTGTCGAAAATCGTGAAGGTGAGAGTTTACAGAATAAGATTGCTTGCTTATCTGATATTGATAGCCGTATTTGCAGTTCTTTTCTACCGATATGTAATTACTCTTAGCTATCATCCAGACTTCATTGAAACAATTCAAATCAAAGCTGACGGTTCAGTTGTTCCCGCAACCTCGATTCACCGAGATGGAGACCTTTATACTCTCACACACAACATTCAAGGTTCCATCGTTGTTGAGAGGGACAACGTCGTGGTTGATGGGGCAGGCTACACGCTTCAAGGTGCAGGGGCTGAGGGTTCAAAGGGAATAATTCTTTCTGGAAGAAAAAATGTAACAGTCAGGAACATGGAAATTAGAGAATTTCGTTATGGCATCTATCTTGAGCATTGTTTTGGCAATAAAGTTTCTGGAAATATCATCACAGAAAGCATGGGCTATGGTGTTTGGTTCAATCAATCCTCAAGAAACGTTGTATCCGGGAACAAAGTTCTGAATAACGGTCATGGCATCTATTTCGAGGATTCTTTGAACAACAAGGTATCTGGAAACTGCATTGCAGAAAATACTTATGGCGTCTATCTTTATCGTTCTTCAAACAATACATTTTCCAGAAACAATGTGACAACAAATGATAGCTATGGCGTCTGGTTCCATGAATCTTCAAACTTTAACATCATCTCTGAAAACAACATTAAAAGCAATGGTTATGGCATCTATTTTCTCAGGTTTGTAGATTTCAACAGCGTTCTTGGAAACAACATAACAGCAAGCGACAGCTCTGGTATCTGGCTTCACCATTCCTCAAATAACATTGTAGCTGAAAATAGTGTTACAAACAATAACTATGGAATTGTATTGTCTATCGGCTGGCTTGGAGGCGGTTCAGACAACTTAGTGCACCACAACAACTTCATAGGCAATGCAGCTCAGGTTTACTTCAAGAACGTCACGGGAACTCATCTACCACCTCCACCTCCAACGGTTAATTGGGATAATGGTTTTGAAGGCAACTACTGGAGCAACTATGCTGGTGCAGATGAAAATAGAGATGGAATAGGAGATTCACCGTACCCGATTACTCTTTCATCCGAATCGACACAGCATGACAATTACCCTTTGATGGGCCTGTTTTCCAGTTTCAACACTTCCTCAGGATGTCTTGTAGATGTTATCTCCAACTCCACCATACAAGACTTCATATTTTCTGAATCTAACATAATTAAAATTCGTGTCTCAAACATGACTGTAAATCAAACAGGCGGATTCTGTAGAATCCGTATCCCTTACGCCTTAATGAATGGAACCTACCGTATCACCATTGAAGGTGTAGAACCGTATTATACAAACTATACACTATACGATGATGGAAATAGCCGATGGGTATACTTCAGCTACCACCATTCAACACTAACTGCCATATGTTACGGTGTGGAGACATCTCCCGAAGTGGCCCTATCTATGGTGTGACTTCCGCTAATGACTATGTACTCCGCAGGTATGAATGGATAAGGAGTTGTTTTCTAGAAGCTTCTTCTTGGATGAAAATTATATACTCTTTCTTCCAATAGGTAGTTAGTTGCCATTTTCAGAAGGAAGACTTCTTTGCCTATCGATCCTAAGTTCCAGAAGAAAAGGAAGAAAGTCGGAGAAGAGGAAGGTGTGGCTGTTTGGGGACCTGTGGATCCACCCGAGAAACTTGGTATACGAGGAACTTATGTGGCGGTTGACTGGGATATTTGCACAGGTTGTGGTGTATGTCTGAAGGTTTGTCCAAAGCAGTTATATGAGTGGGTAGAGACTTCTGATCACCCCGTTTCGGAAAAAAAGGCGTTTCCTGCCAGAGAATTAGATTGCGTAGAATGCTATAAATGTGAAACTAAGTGTCCTGTGCAAGCGATAAGAATCGTTTATCCGTTAACTGGCTGGGCGGCTTTGCTGGCCTGGCTGTATTTTCCTTTATTATTTTTGCAACTAATTGGAGGCATTATTTATGGGGTCTTGTTTGGGCCTTTGTTAGGTCTTCAGGCACTCTTCTATGTTGGATGGATTGTCTTAGTTCTTGGTTTTCTATTCGTTCTCCCATCGTTAATATATTTCAGTAAAAGAGGTAAGCCAGCAGAGGGAAGAGGTCTTATGTATACCACGGTGCTCGTAGAGAGTGGAACGTATGGGATTGTTCGCCATCCGCAATTTCTTGGTGTTGTACTAATGGTGTGCGCCTCTATTTTAGTTTCCCAACATTGGTTATTTGCATTAATAGGTGTTCCTCTCATAGTATCGATTTTTACTAAATGGATTCACGATTCAGAAGAGCATCTTATCGCAAAGTTTGGAGATGACTACAAACGCTATATGCAAAAGGTGCCTAGAATCAATTTTGTGCTCGGGGTCATACGGCTGCTGCAACGCAGAAAGAGAGAAGTAAAAGCTGATAGATAGAAGGTGAAACCATGTCACTCATACCAGAATTTGAGCTAGGCTTATGGAATGCCTGAATCTTTGTGCTTCTTGGTCTTTTGATTGGTTTTGTATCCTGGGTTCTCATTAACAAAGAAGCAATGAAGAAGTTTAGGACTGTACCTAATGTACCGAAAACTAGAGCTGAGAGGATCTCAGACAAAATATATCTTCCACTTGCACTTGTCAGTATGGTATACAGTGTCTTCCTGCCAATTAAGCTAGGCACATTATGGTTTTATGTAGGTCTTGCGATATGGTTTTTTTCTCTGGTTATAGGTATCATAAGTTTTGTCTCCTTTGGTACTACGCCACCTGATGAACTCGTTACCAAAGGGACCTACCGAATTTCTAGAAATCCTGCGTGTTTATCAGGTTTTTTGGCGGATGTATGCATAGGCATAGCCTGTGCTTCTTGGGTTTTTCTATTATATGCAGTGGTAGACATAACCCTAATGCATATTTCTATGGAGGCTGAAGAACGCTTCCTTTTAGAAAAGTATGGAGACGCATATAGAGAATATATGAATCGAACTCCGAGATGGATAGGAATACCGAAATCAGAGAAAAAAGACTAATACCTCTTCGTTTGAGTTTCATGACTTTTGCGCGCGCGCGTGAACTTGATTACTTGCTGTGGGCTGTTTTGTGGAGACTATTCCACTTTTTAAGCGTCTAGAATAATCTATTTGTTTACCTTAGAAGTATGGGTTTGACTATGGTCTCAACGACTAGTCCAGCCATTCGGTTGATGTTGTTGATGGTGTCGGTTCCCAATGATGAGAAATCCTTAAGAATTATGTTCATTAGTGATGTCGAAAAGTCTGCGCATAGATAAGACATGCTGTCCGTGAGAAGCCACTTCAGTTCTTCACCGAACTTTTTGTTCACCAAGAATGGTGCAGCGCCGCCTGCGGTTTTAAGGCTTGAAACCAAGCATAAGATCTCGGCTGAAGGTTTGTCCCTTGACAATTCCCAAGAGAGTCTGTCGCTTTCTGTGACCGTGAGTAGGTGTTTCGCGTAGGTCACTTGGTCTTCAATGTAACCTCGCTCATAAAGGAGGCGGGAGACTTCGAAGTCTTTCACCGAGATGGATATTAAGTAAAGTAAGTTTGTTGCGTACTCTCTGGAAACGTTGAAACGGTGGACAAGATCTGAGAGTGATGGGGGAAGCGGGAGAAAATAATAGAGTAAGCTGCCGTGTAAAACTGAATGTCCCACCTCATGCCGGATTCCGGCATCCTGAACAAGCTTAGGCAGCTTCTTCATCTTCTCAAGGCACAGAATGATGCGGCTTGTTCCTCGAAAAGCGTCGTGCATAGCGAAAAACAATTCGCTGAAAGATGCAGAGGCCACTCCAACCTCTTTCGATTCTTTTGCCATAAAGGTGCTCATAGACGAGGATCTTTCAAAAATGTACAGGTCTACCAAGTCAACCTTGTGGGGCTTCAGTCGACCATAACATTCTTGCACAATCTCAAGGATGTAAGTTATCTCTCGATTTTCAACATCACCGAATTTTGACACGACGATTTTTGGGTGTTCTTCTTTGTTGATTGCTCTGTGGTAAGCCATCCGTGTTCATCCAGCTAGTTAGATTGTTGAAGTCTTTATATATATGCGAGAGTTGGCACGTGCGATTCCAGAAGGCATATGAGAAGGTTTCAATTAATTATTTGATGATAAAGGTTGAAGTTTTCTCATCGGCGGAAGGGTAAAGGTTCTGCAAGCGTCTGGCTACGTGACTTTTTAAAAAACTCTAGTTTTGCGTCGGACGTAAATATTGATGAAGGTCTGATCTCTGCTAAGGCTTCAAGGAGTAGCTTATGCGTGGCATGCAAAGGTTCGAAACTTCTATGTGGCAAACCCCGATGTCCGATAATTGTTAAGGTCAAGTATTTCCTGAAAAGTGTACCGTTAATGCAGAGCGAAGACATCGCTGGAGCCTCGCCTCCAAGTGTTTTTGTTGGGAGAATCGGTTACCCCTATGTTTATGCTGGACCATTGGTGCCGCCTGTCCGAGAAGACACTAGCCTTTACGATATGCCAGAATTCTGGTTTGGAAAAACAATAGACGAGATAGTTGGTTTCCGTTCATTGCTCATCCGTGGTAAACAACGCGTGCACGTGAAGAAATTTGAGGAAGCTGGAAAAATAATCGAGAAAACCCGCGAGTTGGCTTTAGCCGTCAAACCAGTGGATGTCGAGTTGATGCTGAAAAGGAAGCCCCACGGCTCCATAGTCCTAGATGATGCTGTTCAACCTTTTGGACCTTCGGCACCAATCAGGGACTTGAGGGTTGGCAATCCGCGTTGGGATCACCACATAGAAAAAGCCTATGAAGATATAGATTTGAAGGCTGCTGAGGCGGTTTTGCAGCTCTACAGTAAAGGCGTATTTGTCACTAAGGTTCAGAGAGCCTTCAGCGTGGGTGCCTTTGGCTTGAAGAAGAACAGGAGGCTTGTGCCAACTCGATGGAGTATAACGGCTGTGGACAGCATACTCTCAAAAGAGCTGATTGAAAAAGTGAAGATGTTTCCGGAAATAAGCGAGTATCAGGTTTATGAGTCTCGCTATATGGATAACGTCTTTGAGGTTTTGATGATTCCAAGAGCGTGGAGCTACGAGATCATAGAAGCATGGTATCCCGGCACTGTTTGGAATCCTGATGGCAGAGGAGTTTTCCTTTATTCAGATTGGGAAGGCTATGATGGGCGGACGACCTACGCTGAAATAGGAGGATGCTACTATGCTGCACGGCTGGCAGTGTGCGAACAACTCTTGAAGGAAAGACGGCAAGCAACGGTAATCGTTTTGCGGGAAGCCCGACCGGGTTACATAATGCCTGTTGGTGTCTGGCATGTTAGAGAAAACGTTAGAAACGCTATGC
>JGI24422J19971_10000208_pt1 | contig 30240 bp, 30 predicted proteins | sample DeeMarSWOR152_54_FD_19971 | JGI IMG/M metagenome (IMG submission 19971) | reverse complement strand
GCCGAGGCTTAGCTTTGAGTTGGCGCAGCAAGGCAAAGAGAGCGGCTGCCACGAAAGCCGCCGAACACGTTAAGGCGGGATCCATTGTAGGCTTGGGAAGCGGATCAACCATTGCCTACGCCCTCCAAGAGATAGGTAAGCGGATGCAGAAGAACAAACTACGAATCCTCGGCGTCCCTACATCTTATCAAGCTTTCTTGCTGGCTGTGAAGCACAAGATCCCGATAACAACTTTGGATGAACACCCCTGTCTCGACCTAGCAGTGGATGGGGCAGACCAGATTGACGACAAGCTTAACATGATTAAAGGCATTGGAGGAGCGCTCACCCGAGAAAAGGTAATCGCTTCTGCGTCAAAAACTACCGTGATCGCAATAGATGAAACAAAACTCTCCAAGCACTTGGGCTCTAATCAGCCTGTTCCAGTCGAGGTCNTACCTTTCGCCCTAGCCACGGTAAGAGTAAAAATACAGTCATTAGGGGGCAAACCCATGTTGCGGGAAGCAAAGAAGAAGGTAGGTCCCGTGGTCACGGACGGTGGGAATTTCATCCTCGACGTCAATTTTGGACCGATCAGCAGCCCGAGAAAATTAGACCAAGAGTTGAAGAGTATCCCTGGAATTATTGAAACTGGGCTCTTTGTTGAAATGGCAGACGTTGTCTATGTCGGAGGCAGATCCTCGGTCCGAAGGCTTGAAAGGTAGCTCGGGCTTCTATTTCTCTTTCGATAGTAAAGCCTCTGCAACGTCTCTTGTATACAAGCCAACATAAGGGTTGGCTAAGATCTCTGCTAGATAGTGGTTCCAAGTTAGACCTAGAACTCGTTCCCACAAACGGAATTTTCTCCTCAGATTCCGATGAGCCTTCTCGTGGGATTTGCAGTAGCCATTGTCTACTGCTTCCCTACAGCATATTTCGCACTTCGTCAAGCTGTTTACCTTTTCCTACTCTTTCTTGTGCAAGTAGGGTTCAGACAAAGCCTCCAAGGCCTCTTCCCTTTTTTGAAGACAATCAAAGTTGGCCATCCGCAGCTTCTGCAGGCAGTTCTTGTTGGCTTAACTGCACCAAGCTGCGGAAGAGGAAAAGAAGTTTTGCATTTGCCCTCGAAGTAGCCAGTACATCCTGCGAAGCGCTTCCCTGTTCTACGAGAACGAAGGATTACGAGATTGCCAGCTTTACACGTTGGGCACGTACCAATTGTGCGCTCCTGAAGTTTTGATTGTCTCACAGCTTCGTTCAAGACTTTGCCTACAATTTCTTCATTGCTTTTAAGCTGTCGCAGCGCTGGCTTCAACTGGGCAATCGCCTTTTCAAGGATTCTCTCTCGGCTCTCCTCGTTATCTTGGATGAGCTGCATTCCTTCTTCAAGTTCTCGCGTTAGCTTGGTCGATGCGACTGTGGGAGCGTGGTTTTCGAGAAGCTCGGCCACGGTGCGACCAAGATCCGTCACCTTCATGCTTCTTTCCCTGATGTATCTCCTGTTGTACAATGTTTGAATGATTTCTGCCCTCGTGGCCTTCGTGCCGATTCTCTCCTTTTCCATCTTTTTGAGAAGGCTAGCAGGGTTATAGCGGGGTGGTGGCTTGGTGAACCTGTTCTCGCAGACGACTCTGTCCACCTTAACCTCGTCACCTATCGCAACCTTTGGAAGTAACACTTCATCAAAACGAATATGCGGCCCGTAAAAGCGCAGCCAACCTTCTTCAAGAATTTTACGTCCAAAAAGGAAGAACCTGTGACTGTTTATGTCAATCTCGATCGTTAAGTCTTGTTTCTTGGCGGGTTCGCCGAAAACTGCCATGAAGCGTTTCACGATTAAGTCCCAGAGCTTAAGCTCAGGGGTCTTCAACTTTCTCTCGGGTAGGTTACCTGTGGGGTAGATAGCTGGGTGGGCTGGATCTTCCTTTCCACCTTCTTTCGGCTTCAATTCTCCATGTCTCAGAAGTTCAGAGGACATTTCCTTGTACATCGAGCTCTTGCCTAGTCGACTAAGAATAGCCCTATAGTCAATTGCGGGCGGTAGTTTCTGACTACTCGTCCTTGGATAGGAGATTAGAGCCTCTAGGTAGAGGCGTTCTGCAATGTCGCCTGTTCGTTTTGGATTGAGCCTGAATAGCCTGTAGGCTTCGCTCTGCAACGTCCCCAGATCGAAGGGAGGTGGAGGACCCTGCTTGAAGTTCCTTTCCTTAATCGCGGATATCACGCCCGGCTTTCCTTTGCAGGCTTCAATTATAGCGTGCGCTTCAGCTTTAGTCTCTATGACGTTCTTACGGTATTGTGCTTGATGAGCCGAGCCTTGTATGGCAACCTGGGCTTGGACCACCCAAAAGGGTGCAGGAACGAAACAGCCGACTGAGTCCTCCTTTTGAACGAGAAATCTCAAGGTGGGCCCTTGCACTCTCCCCGTACTCAAGGCTACGTAGCCTCCACTTGCTCGCTTCGCCGCCAATGTCAGTGCACGTGAAAGGTTTATACCGTAAAGCCAATCTACTTCATGCCTCGCTCTTCCAGCCTCAACCATCCCAAAATCAAGTGTGGGCAAAAGGTTTTCGTAGGCTTCGACAAGGTCAGTTTTAGTTAATGTCGAATACTTCATCCTTTTAGCAGCGCTTGCTCTGCCGCAAGCATACTTCATGATGTTATAGCCGATAACACATCCTTCAATATCATAGTCGCACGCATCGATGAAAACGTCGGCGTTAGAGGCTAGCATTGAAATCGTGTCAATCCACGCCCTTGTCCTCTGAGCACCTCTCTCAACCTGGAACCGAGGAGCCCAAATGAAATTGAAAACGGGGTACCGGTTCTTTCTGCCCTTTTCTTGGCTAACGACATAGAGGTGGCCGAGGGCAGAAACGACAATGATTTTCCTGTCCCGTTCAGCAACAAAATAAGGAACTCCTTTTTCTTCGCGTCTTTCTGGGCTCCCTGCGTTGTCCAGAGATTTTGCGATACGTTCAGCCGCAGTAGGCTTTTCAGCCACTATCAAAGTATACTTGCTCATGTGTCCCCCTCTGTACGGCAAACTCGCCCTTCTTCGCTTTTCGTTACTCTACTTCAAAGCCCTTACGAGGGGACAAGGGAAGACATAAATAGCTTTCGTCATCTGTCTTTCTGGGTTCGTTAGGTGGAGCGTTAATGCCTCAGAAGGTGTTTTGTCAAGCTTGTGGCCACGTCTTGTATGAAGGTCCGGAACTAAAACCTCCGGACGAGATCATAACGAAGCATGACGGGAAATGCCCGAAGTGCGGCAGGAAACTGTCCTACATACCAATAGATGTTGAGGTCAAACCATCAGGTTAGGACTTGAACAGGGTCTCATAAATGGAACTTAAGAGGAAAACCCATCTCTATTCCTTCCATGCTCAGAAGGGAAAGATCACTTCCTTTGCAGGTTTCGAAATGCCCCTCTGGTATGAAGGCATAATCCCAGAGCATCTGGCGGTCAGAAAAAGCGTAGGCATCTTCGACATCACTCATATGGGAAGAGTGGTGATCACAGGCTCAGACGCGGAAACATTCCTTAACTACACGACAACAAACGACGTATCCGCTCTGGAACCACAAAGCGCGCACTACTCGGTCATGTGCAACGAGGAAGGTGGAATTAAAGACGACTTCGTTCTCTCCCGGAGAGATGCATGCGAATTCCTGATGGTATATAACGCTTCCAACAGAATCAAGAACTACAAATGGCTGACAACACAGGCAGCCCGCTTCAACGTAAGAATAGAGGATGTTTCGGACCATGTCGCAATGTTCGCAGTACAGGGGCCGAAAGCAGAAGAAACACTGCAAAAAGTAGCTGGAAGTGATCTAGGTGAAATCGGAAGATTCAAATGNGGCGTGACAGAACTCGCCGGACTCGATGCTTTCATATCAAGAACAGGTTANACGGGCGAAGACGGATTCGAAGTATTCATCTGGAACACCCCGACGTCAAGCCCAGNAAAAGCAGTGGAAGCCTGGAANGCCATCCTTGAAGCAGGAAAAGAGTTCGACATCAAGCCCTGTGGCCTGGGCGCAAGAGACACCCTGAGGCTGGAAGCGGGAATGTGCCTCTACGGCAACGACATAGACGAAACAATCACACCGTTGGAAGCCAGAATAGGTTTCGCAGTGAAGCTGCATAAGGAGGACTTCATCGGTAAAAGCGCACTTCTAAAACAGAAGGGTGAAGGGCTGAAGCGAAAGCGTGTTGGCCTGAAAATGGTTGAAGCCGGAATCCCACGTCCCAAGAACGAAGTCTTCAAGGACCAAGAAAGAATAGGGCACGTAACAAGCGGAACCTTTTCACCCCTACTTAAGCATGGCATAGCAATAGCATACCTGAAGCCAGAACACACATCACGAGGTGAAGTAGTAGAAGTGAAGATAAGAAACAAGCCAACAAAAGCCCAAATGGTTGGTTTCCCCTTCTACAACCAAGATCTTTACGGCTACCAGAGAAAAGGCTGAAAAGTTTGCCTACGGAAACCACAAGGGAAATAAAAGAGTATTATCAACTTGTTCGAACAAAAGGAAGATGTTACTGGTGGATATCAGAAGCTTGATTACACGGCAGAAAATCGTGGATGCCCTCCAAAACCTGTCAAAGACTAGAATCTCCATTTCCCGTTCCACATTACTGACGATTTCAGCACTGACTCTCATCTTATTCGTCGCCTTCTGCATAAGATTGCTCCCTATTCGCTGGGGACTTGAACTCTCGGAATTTGACCCGTACTTCCAATACCAGTTCGCCGAAAAAATAGTGAAGGACGGATACGTTGATTGGTTGACATGGAATACGGCCGAATCAAACCGATGGTACCCACTTGAAAGATCGATTGCAACCGCAGCCTTTCCGGGATTGCCAATGACGGCGGCAACCTTGTATAATATGCTCTCCGTCCTAGGCGTACCCATATCACTTTATCACTTTTGTATAATTTTCCCAGCAATCTTCGGGGCCCTAGCCTGTCTGATGGCTTTCTTCTTTGGCAAAGACGTTGGAGGCACTGCAGTTGGGCTCTTCTCCGCCCTCTTTCTGGCGCTAAACTCATCTCACATAACAAGAACGGCTGCGGGCTTTTTTGACGACGAAACTGTTGGAATTGGAGCTATTCTCCTATTCGCCTTCTTGTTTTTCAGAGCTATAGACAAGGAGCGGCCGCAAAAGCATTCTTTAATCTACGCAATCACCGCGGGACTAACCNTTGGATACATAACGGCCTCGTGGGGAGCCGCGCTCTATCCAATTGCAGTTATGACCCTCTTCGTGTTTGTCCTAATCTTAATGAGACGGTATTCACGCCGCCTACTGACCTCGTACAGCATAACCTTCGGTCTCGGCCTATTCTTGGCAATAAACGTCCCTAAGAACTCCACTAGCTACCTCAGTACGGTGGCGATACTCCCAGTCTTGGGAGTCTTCACTCTTCTAGCCCTCAGCGAGGTGCTAAACACAATAAGAACCGGAAAGTGGAAGATGGTCTTCACGGTGAGCGTTCTTGCAGTCATAATCGGAGGGTTCCTAGCTCTAACATACCTAGGTCTTATGGGGTCGATTGCAGGCAAATTCGTTCGTGTGGTCAACCCTGCACAACGAGAGGAATCCCAAATATATCAATCAGTTCAAGAACACAGACTCACTGCATGGGGTTCCCTGTACTATGACTATGGCGTTGGTGTGCTCTTCTTCGCGTTAGGCCTGTTTTTTGCAATAAGAGACCGAACCAACCGAAACCTTTTCACCATCATATTCGGATTAACAGCATTGTACTTCGCCACTTCAATGGTTCGGCTAACCATACTGCTGGCACCAATATTCAGCGTACTAATGGCAATTGGAATAGTGAACCTGCTCAGACCCTTCATCGCAATGATGAAGGAAACACCAAGGATTTCTTCCGCAAAGAAGTTCATCACAGGCCACGTTGGGAAGGAGTTCAGCGGATCTGCTCTAATCCTCACCTTCCTCCTTCTAACATTAACCTTCGCGTTTCCTTCGCCAAGAATGTATAGCCACGCGTACTCGCCGCCAACCATACTTACGGCAAGCGTTCCAATAAAACCATCGGAGCCAATAACCGAGTGGACTGAGACGCTCAGCTGGATGCAACTCAACCTCCCAGAAAAGGCTATCGTTTGCAGCTGGTGGGACTATGGATACTGGATAGCTGTGAAAGGAAATCGCACATCCCTCGCCGACAACGCAACCTTCAACTCAACGCACATAGGAAACATAGGCCACGTGTTCATGTCCAACGAAACGGAAGCAGTGAGAATCCTAAAAGAGAAGTTTAACGGTCCATATGGACCACCAACACATATCCTTGTCTTCACCACTTTCTACACAGACGGCACGGACGCGGGCTTCGGCGACGAAGGAAAATGGAGGTGGATGGCCAGAATTGCCAACCAAACCGTTGCCCCCGGCTTCTATCATGAGTGGGGAGACCGCCAAGAATACAACACCTTCGGGAACGTCACAGACGAAGGATGGGAGTGGAACGACTTGGGCAAGAACACCGCCATATATAAGCTGATGGAAGAGGGAAAACTCTGGAAACAAGGAGAAATAGAGGAATCAACACTGACATATTTCATACCCTCTCACTTCTCTCCTGGAAAGCAACTGGGAAGCCTTTACGCGCTAGTCTGCCTTTACGAAGTAAATTATCAACAGTACGAGATCGATTACCCCACTGCTTGAAGGGGGTAAAGATTTGTTCCCCAAGGCCGTTGATCAGCATAAATCAAACAAGCCTCTGATTCCAAACGGACTTGGTGTAGTTTATGTTTTAGCTAGCACGATCTACCTTTTCCTACTCTATCTACTTGATCACACAGCAGCTTTACCTGTGGCTGGATGCATATTATTTGGCGGGTTTATGGGACTTCTTGACGATTGGATTGACCTTAGATGGCGGTACAAGGCGTTCCTACCCTTGGTTGCTTCATTGCCCCTCGCCGTACAAAGGGAAACTCTCGGCCCCGAAGCTACATCCGTAGCGACGTACATATTCGGCAAAATAGACTTCGGCATTTACTTCTACATCATAATAATACCTATAATAGTCACTATAACCACCAATACGATTAACCAGCTAGGTGGACTGAACGGTCTAGAAACCGTCTGCCCTTCAATAGTCATGGCAGGACTAATGGTTACTTCCCCGAAGACCAACATTCTTCTCCTGGTTCCCTTCCTCACTTATCTGCTCCTCGCAGGCCTCAACTTTCTAGGCTTGGTCTTCGTCGGCAACACAGGGTCTTTCGCCATAGGCATTACTCTAGCATCGTACGCAATCATCGCCAACAACGAGCAGACATTGCTCATCTCGATTCTCCCCTTCATCCTAAACTCCTCTTTGATCTTGCTGAACATATTTCTTCTCGGCAACGTTGCCCACCTAGTTCTCGCTGGTGACAAACTGCGCTCAAAGAGCAGGAGAAGCCTGTCAACGCTGATCGCTTACTACAAACCGATATCCGAGCGTAAGCTCGTACTATTGGAGGCGCTACTCGTTGCCCTATCCACCTTCATAGCAGTCCTCGTGTGGTTTGCATAGTGAAGAGAATACTCATAACAGGCGCCGGAGGCCCCGCTGGAATAAACTTCACAAAGTCTCTGAAGCTTTGTCCTGAGAAACTCTTTCTAGCAGGCGCAGAAGCGAACAGATACTTCGCCACGCTGGCCTCGACTGACAAAGTATGTGTTGTGCCAAAGGCAACCGAGTCAGGCTACATAGACGCNTTAAACGTTATTGCCGAAGCTGAAGACATTGAGTTCATTCACCCTCAACCAGACGTAGAAGTAAGANTCATCTCAGAAAACAGAGAAAAGCTCAACACAAGCACTTTCCTCCCTTCGAAAGAAACGATACGAATATGNCAAGACAAGCTTCGGTCGGCTGAAANATGGAGAAAAAGAAACGTTCCTGTAGCNAAAACTATANAGCTAGAAGACGAAACTGACGTCGAGAGAGCCTTTCAAGAGCTAGGTCACCCGCTTTGGATAAGAGCTAGACGAGGAGCAGGGGGAAGAGGAAGCACCCCCGTCAACAACCTGGAAACAGCGCGCTCGTGGATAAGTTACTGGAGATCTCGCAATAAAGAATGGAAGTTTATCGCCCAAGAATATCTGAAAGGAAGGAATATCGCATTCCACAGCTTGTGGAAAGATGGCGAACTCATAACATCTATGGCCCGAGAGCGACTGCAATACATATACCCCCACCTTTCCCCCTCAGGGATCACTGGCACGCCTGCAGTCCAACGCACCATACACGATGACAACGTAAACGACATCGCAGCTGAAGCCGTGCTGGCCATCGACTCAGAGTTCAACGGCATCGCTTGTGTGGATCTAATGGAAAGAGATGATGGAACACCTCAAGCAACGGAAATAAACGCAGGACGAATGTTTACAACCTCCCTTTTCTTCTCCTACGCCAGCAAGAAGCTACTGAATAACCATTGGGCTAATTTTCCTTATCTCTATGTCAAACTGGCGTACCACGAAAGCCTTCCAGACGTTCCCAAACACAATATCCTCCCAAAAGACCTATATTGGATAAGACACATTGACGCGCCGGCAAGGCTCGTCAAAGCAGGGAAAGTCATTGGGACAGTGAGTAAGTGACAAATCACGCTGCTGATTGCCCAGACCAGTGCTTGAAAGCCGGTGATTGGTTGAAAGTTTGGTACGACGCTTGCACTGGAAAGCACGTAAGGTACGCTGTTGCCATCAGCCGTCGATTGAGAGCTCTGGGACACGAAGTTACACTCACTACCAGAAAACATCCCGACACCCTAGACCTAGCTAAGCACTTAGGTGAGCAATTTCAAGTTGTAGGCAGCTACGCCCCACTCTCACCCCATTCGAGATTGAAGGCAAGCTTGAGGCGTCAACTTGCCTTCTGCCAGATGTTTGCTAATGAACCTCCAAACTTCGGAATCTCCCATGGATCCGTCGACCTTTGCAGAGTTGCGTTCGGACTAGGGATTTTCAACATATCAACGGCCGACGCTCCCCACGCTACAGCTGCAAACAAGCTTGGATTGCCGCTTGTCGATGTCCTAGTCACCTCCAAAGCAATACCAACGAAAAATTATGAAGCCTTCGGGGTGAAGAAAATCGTCCAGTTCGACGGAGTTGACGAGGTGGCCTGGGTCCGTCACCAAGAGCCTGATGTTTATGAATACGAAAAGCCCCTAATCATCGTCAGACAAATGGAAACGTTGGCGTCCTACGCCAAGGGAAAGCAAGACCTTACAGAAACCATTGCTCGAAAACTCACTCGATTAGGAAAAGTGATTTTCATTCCACGCTACGACAGACACCCTAGAGGCGAGTTCATTGTTCCAAGGAAACTCATAGACTCTGTGAGCCTTTCCGCGAATGCGGATCTGGTAGTCAGCGTCGGAGGCACCATTTCGAGAGAAGCCGCTTTGCAGGGCACACCCAGCATAGTAATCCGCACCTTCGGAGTTTCACATGTCAACACCTACCTCTCTCAGCGGGGATTCCCACTATTCACTGTGGAACCCAGTAGAGTACTCAGACTATCCAAGAAGCATATAGGCCGCAAGTGGAGCGTCAAAGAGAAACTTGAGCAGCTTGAAAACCCAGTTGACTATATCGAAAAGCTTGTTCAAGGAAGGATTTGACACGATGAAAGATTTCGGAATCACAACAGCTAAATAAAACTGGGAACGGCCACATCATGGAATGAAAGCCAGGGCTGAACGATTTGGAGATTAAAGATGTTCTAGTAGTAGGGCTGGGAGAGATAGGTGCACCTCTTTTAGATATTGTCCAAGAAGTGTACCACGCAGAAGGGCTAGATGTCGAGCCTAAGGAAGTTCGAGGCTCCGTCGACATACTTCACGTTTGCTTTCCATATGACGAAAAATTCGTGGAAACCACGGTAGATTATATGAAGAGATTTCAGCCAAAACTGACTCTAATAGAAAGCACAGTTCTTCCATTCACAACGAGCAAAATCTTCGAGAAAACTGGAATGGCAGTCTGCCATAGCCCCGTTCGAGGAAGGAAAGCCGACGGATTCAAGTGGGCCTACTTTGCCTACACCAAGTTCATAGGGCCAACGACGGCTAGCTCTGGAAGAATGGCGGGAGAATACTATCAATCGCTGGGCTTCAAGACCTACGTATGCAGTTCCCCGTTGGAAACAGAATTCATGAAAGTTCTCAACACCACTTACTACGGACTCATGATTGCATGGTTCCAAGAAATCCACAGAATCTGCGAAAAATTCCGCGTCAATGAGGAAGAAGTAATCGAGTTTTTCAGAACAAACGAAAGAGATTCGGGGGGAAGGCATCCGCGACCAGTGTTTTATCCTGGAGTTATAACAGGACACTGTGTGATTCCAAACGCCAAGTTGTTGAAAGAGTTGTATCCGTCCCCCTTTGTTAAAGTTCTTCTGGAATCAAATGAAAGACGAAAAAAAGAAGCAGAATCGAAGTAGGCTCGCTTGTTAGATAGGTTCTATGCAATAGATGAAGAACCTCTCCATGCTGCTAAGCATTAGAAGCCGTTTTTAAGGCTGCAAGGCAATAAGCTACAGCATATACAGATTTGCAGGGGTAAAGTCGTTTGAAAATGAAAGCTATAGTGATACTGGTCTCTATGTCGCTCATAGTTTTAGAAAGACTTTTCCCAGTATCGAAGACTTGGATAATTTTGGCCCCGCCGATAGTCTTCAGCGTAGTGGCCACCATTCTATCAGTTAGAAAAGGAAACTCATGCCTCAATGAGCTACCAAATGGCCTAAGAGTTTTATCCGCATCCGTTGGAGCCGCGTTGATAAACCTTCTCTCACCTCTTTCTATAATGTTCGGGATACTATTTGTTCTGCTTGGCATTTTTGCAAATGATGAAACTATGAGGAGATTGTATAGACAGAAGGGGGTCATCGTACTGACTGGCATTGACTCCACTGGAAAATCAACACATGCTCGCAACATTTCTTCATGGTTAAGAAGTAAGGGAATACCATCCAAAATACTACCATTCAATAAATATCTATTTCTAGAAAGACTTTCAATTGGAATACGCCCGCATAAGAGTAGAGAGAAAGCAATACAATCAACGGAGAAAAGGGTTCCTCCAGCCAGAACAAGCAATCTTTCTTTGCTTAGACCTTATTTGGCTCTTATTGATAATGTCATGTTTTACATTCTTGAAGCTCTACCCCGTATCGCTAGACGGGAATACGTGATATTCGACCGTTTTATCTGGGATAATTTCATTAAACACAAAGCCCTTGGGTACAACACGCGTCTTCTTTTTAGACTTTCCACCCTTATAAGACCCCAAATTGGATTAGTTTTCGACCTACCAGCAGAGATAGCCTTCGAGAGAGTTGAGAAACGAGAGAGACACCTGCGATATTCAATTGAGCAATATGAAATTGAAAGAAAGGAATTCAGAAGAATAGCAAAGATGCTAAGCTATCCGGTAGTCGAAACGAACGAACCGATTTCACAGACTTGGAACAGGATTGAAACTCATCTTAATTTGCTGATCAGAGAAAAGACAAAGTAATGTTTGCAGTCTCATAGTATTTCTGATTTGAGGTCGCGCGAAGAATCTACAGAGATGAATGAAGCCATTGGGAACCTTTGAATATGCGCGCTCATAGGATTACATGGTGAACGGGTTGAAAACGTTTGTATGTATTTTCTTATAATGCTTATGACTTACACAGTTTGCCGTTGTACGCATGCATGCATGCGTTGTACGAGCATGAAGTCAACTTTTTCAATCGGTTATCATGCTAAGAAAAAGTCACGGACACAATCTGCTGCATATTCAACTTCCTCGGTTTGCATATTTGGATATATTGGCAAGGTGATTACTTCGTTGGCAACTTTTTCTGTTGCTGGCAGCTCTCCGCCTTTGAACCCAAAGAGCCTTCGATAGAAGTGCGTCAAGTGCACTGGGGCAAAATAAACTTTAGTCGCGACACCTTTCTCCGACAAAAATTCCCTTAGTTTGTTCCTCACTGCGCTTCTAACTCTTATTGTGTACATTTGGTACACGTGATGAAAGCCCTCAGGTACATGAGGCAAAGAGATTTCCTTTATCCTCGTTAATCTTTCATTAAGACAATTAGCGATTCTCCTTCGACTATCTATTACTTCATCCACTTTCTTCATCTGAGATATGCCCAAAGCTGCCGTAATCGCTGAAATTCGCCAATTATAGCCAATTTGCACATAATCTAGAGTCTTGGTTGTTTTAAAGTAAGGTTCACTTTCGAGTCTCCCATGAGATCTGATTAGCTTCAGTCTATCCGAGATTTTTTTCGCTTTTGTCAACGCTATTCCACCTTCACCTGTTGTTATCACCTTGTTACCACAGAAACTAATCATAGACGCATCTCCAAAACCGCCGGTCTTTTCGTTATTTATCCTTGCGCCTATTGATTCCGCGGAGTCCTCTATTATTGACAATTGGTGATCTTCCGCTATTTCTTTCAGTGCCTTCATGTCTTTGCAGGGTAAACCACCATAGTGTATGGGCATGATAGCCTTGGTTTTTTTGTTTATTTTCTGCTTGACAGCTTCTTGGTCAAGACCGTATGTTTCTTCTTCAATATCCGCGAATATGGGAGTTGCTCCGACAAAAAGCGGTGCGTTAGCAGTAGCTATAAAAGTAAACGATGGAACTACAATTTCATCTCTTTCTTTGAATTTATAGGCTAGCATTAACGCATGCAAAGCAGAAGTTCCAGAGTTGAAGGACACAGCGAATTTCGATCCAATGTATGAGCTGACAACTCTTTCAAATTCTTCTATTTCAGGTCCTCCAGCCCAGTAAGTTCCCCTTCTTACAATCTTCGCAACAGCTTCCACATCTTCCTCATCAGTATACACCTTATAGAGGGGTATCTTCATTTTATTGCCTCTTTTCTATTTACGAATATTTGATACAATGTGCTTTTCTATTCCTGCCTTAGGATTGCGAGGTGAAAACTCCATCATAGATTCTGCTTTGTCAATTTCAGCAACAAGTCCTGTTCCATCATCAGTCGCTTTTTCATATTTCACATCAAGATTCTTGAATGTTTTCTTGAAAATGTCGGTCAACTCTTTTAGTGTCGTTTTCCTTCCAGAGCCAACGCAAAAAATCTCATTTACTATTTTTTTGTTAAGGCTTTTGGCAAAGATTGTTGCAACGTCGTCCACATGAACGAAATCTATGACTTTTCTTGACCCATGAACATAGATAGGTTCGCAGTTTATAGCTTTTCTAAGAAAAATCGATATCACATCCTTCCCTATTGATGGGTCCACACCATAAACGTTGAAGAGTCTAAGGATGACGTGTTCGATTCCATATGCCTCGCTGTATGACCTTATTAGTTGTTCTGCAATAAGCTTGTGATGCCCATATACTGTGGCGGGATTTGTAGCATCTGTTTCTTTCAGCGTCATTTGAGAGAAAGCACTTCCGTAAACTGCCGCTGAAGAAGCAAAAACTATTCTCTTTGTATCAGTCTTTCTCATAGCTTCCAAAGAGTTTTGCACTGACATAACGTTGAGTAAGAAACTCAAATGTGGGTTTTTTCTACAATATCCTATCGTCGGTAAACCTATTAAGTGGATTACAGAGTCAATTTCGTATTCGAAAAATATTCTCTCTACAGTATTCAACTCAAGTATGTCAGCCTTGACCCATCTAATCTCCTCTTCGAGTGTATTATTACTGAACAAGTCGTATGAAATAGTACTTAGGTTGGCTGAAGCCAATTTCCTAATCACGTGGCTTCCAATGAAGCCCGCTCCTCCAAGGACCATTATTGCCATTGTCACAACTCAGAATTCAGTTTCTCTATTATAAATTGATAGAAGTCTGTAATTCTCTCGGGTTTCCAATCTGTTTGCATATTGAAGCTATAGAAGGCATAGTTGGTGTGACCACCTGTTCTATCAGGTAGAAATTCTATTCCGTGGTCGCTCACAATTGTTAGAAGCGTATTCTCTGGGCATGCACAACCAATATTGTAAGCAAGAAGGTTTAGCTTTTGATACATCGCTCTGATTTTAGCTTTCCTGCCGAGATGCCCAAGTTGATCCGCAATTGGAACCCAGACCATGAACAAATCCCATTCTTCATCTAGCCGTTCAAAGATTTCTTCAACTGTCCTATGATGGAGAGCATAGCATTCTTCTTCCCATGCTTCCACTCCAACCTTCAGCTTTGTTTCCATCAAATGGATAAAGTCGGTAACCCTAGGGTTGTAGGTTGGCACATCGATTGCAATGGATTTAGGAAAGATATCAAAAAGAGTTTTCCCGACTATGTGTTTTCTCCCAACAATATCAGGTTTCATTCCTAACCTGATTGACAGCCTGCGTTTGCCTTTAATCCATTTAAGAGGACTTTCTCGTCTAATCCATTCGAGGACTCTATTGTATACATGCCAACTATCAATTTGCTGTACTTGTCCGGTTATGAACGACCCCCAGACTTGAGGCGAAGTGGGCACACCTAGTTGTTTGTTTATTATCGACTTAATTCTACCATAATGTTTCTGCATTAGATGTTTCAGACGCCAATCTACAACCATGTCATAATCCAAACCATCCAATGCAAGCACAAAAACCTTGGGCACTCTATCTACCTCGCTTGAACATTTCATTCAATGATTCTGCTAGGTAACCATATAAAACAAAGACCCTGCCTCTGAAAATCGAATGTAAAAAAGTTCTTGGGAAGCCTATCCCAAGCTGTCTTCTGGCTCTTCCAGCATTAATCTGCTGTCGTGTTAAATAATCTAATGTGTAATCTCGTCTCTCAATCACCAGTACATCAGGAGCCCTTTTCACTTTCCAACCTCTTGCTTTTATTTTCATATCAAAAACAGTATCAAAAGAAGGCTTGGTTGGATCGCACCCCCCAACCACTTCGTAGGTTTCTCTTCTAAAAAGCTGGAAAGCTCCACGTGGCTCAGTCCCGAGAGGGTTGATCATTGCGTTTTTTTCCTTAAGCCACATAAAGAAATTGACTCGTATTTTAGTAGCTTTGGTTCTTACATCTGCAGATACTCTTTTGACTTTGTTAGTCAAGTGCAGGAGTAATCGCACTAGCGCATCCGTAGGAATCTCCTGTATATCGGCATCACATAGCAAAATCAACTCTCCGTCAGTTTTTGTTATGCCGTAATCAGCAGCCTCCACCAAAGGCGAAGAGTAATTCCATCTGAAATTCTTTTCGAGTATAGGTATACCCATACCCTCAACAATCTCTTTTGTTCTATCAGTGCATCTGTCTAATACTACCAAATACTCAGGCTCAATTCCTTTCGGAATTCGCATAGACAGAAGAGCCTTCAGGCAGTTCCCTATAAGCTTCTCCTCATTATGCGCAACGACAATAACCGATAGTTTCATCTTCATCCTCGTGACTTGATTGTTTTTCCCATTACTATACTACTAGAAAAGCTTTCCATATCAAGGATTCTGTATTCGGTCTCGTTATATGGATCACCATATTGACACGCAAGGGATAATAGCAAGTGCAATTGTTAAAAGTCGTTCGATAGAGTTGGTTGTAGATACAAGACAAATTGTATTTGCTAAGGGAGTTGGTTGCTTCGGAATAAGAGTTCCGCTTGTCACCATGTGTTGGCACAAGATAAAGAATCTGCGTACACAAACCACAGATAAATCAAATTATCGACGAGGAGATAAGAATGAAGAAAATGAGTGCGTGCAATATCCATCCTAGTGTTCGTTTTGGATGCGGTGTGGCTGTTCGTGGAAAAACGAGAATTGGTAAAAATAGTTATGTCGGAGATTATTGCATCTTAGGAGCACCATCTTTTCGTTCCATTAAGGAAAACATTGAAGGAAATGGATGTAGAATTGGAAAGGATTGTCTGCTACGTCAATTCAATGTTATCTATGAGAACGCAGAAGTCGGAGATCAAGTTGAAACAAGCGCTTTTGTACATATTCGGGAAAACACAGTCATTGGAGCAAAGACTTATCTGAACACTCATGTATGCGTCGAAAATAATGTGAAACTAGGTTCACGCGTTCGAATTGCTGAGCACGCTATAGTAGGAAAAGGGTCTGTTATCCATGACGACTCCTTCTTGGGTGGAAGTTCTATGCTTGCTTGGGACAAGAAAATGGATGGAACTCTTGCACCAGTTGTACTTGCGAGAGGCACGAGGGTAGCAGACAACGTTACGGTTATCGGTGGCGCAGAGCTCGGGACAGGTTGCATCATTGGGGCAAATAGTGTTGTTACTCATGATATCCCTGCATGGTCAGTTGCGTTCGGGGTGCCAGCAAAGGTAGTTCGGAAAGTCACCTTGGAAGAAATCACATTTTTCAACGATGTTCTGAATAGAAGGTACGGCAAAGTAAAGCCCAGTATCCTGGATTTGTATCTCGATGCGCATACCCTATGATGTGCGCGCATTGGCTTCGGAGTTTACATGAAAGAGCAAGCGCTGGTCAACTACGTTATCTCGATGTTGAGGAAACAGCCTTTCATCGGAGGAGCATGGAGAAACGAGGAGATCCACAGCGGGAAAACAGCTCGAGGCCATGCCCGACATTGTTGTCGTTCCGAATTTTGACCGGGAGTTTGCATTTCGCAACGTGAATACTGACGGCCCCGTTATAGGGCCTGCCGCCTAGATTCAACAATAATGCCCTCCTCAAGAACTAGGGCTAGGTAACTCATTCTGCTGACTGGGCGACGCGATTGACGAGTCTAGCGATCCACTGCAGTCTCTGAGGGAGATAGTCGTTCAACAACTCCACGTCTCGCTGTTTAACGGCTTTAAAGGCCACAAGTGAAAGCAGATACACGGTCACTCCGACAGCTACGTAGATGGGAAGCTGGCGCAAGCGCAAGACGAGAAACTGGTAAGATGAAGGGGCAAGAAATCCCCTCGAAAACTCCAAGGCGAAGAGTGATATGACCATCAATATGGCTGCCGCCGCTGACTTCCAAACGGCTTCTTTGTCAAACTCCACCTTGAGGCTTGCCCAAAGCACATAAGCTCCCAACGCGAGAACCGCAAGGGAGGCGAAGAGTCTTGAGAATGCCACTCCTACTAGACCAGCCCCAAAATGCGCCAAGGCAATGTATGAGATGAAAGCCTCGAGGACTATTGAAGTCATTGTGATCAACGATGCTATTCTTGTACGTGTAAGTGCGAAGAGCGTAGGAAAGATGGCCGAGCCCAAGATTGTCGGCACTGAAGCCACACACATGACAGCGAGCGGGATCACCGCGTCCACAAATCGAACGGTTGCAAACAGCACGGTTATCGGATATGCCAAAGTGGCCACCATTAATGCCATAGGGAAGCCCAGCAATGCTGCGTATCGGGTAGAAGTCTTAAATGCATCTCGCAGGCTTTGGGTTCCTAGCGCAGAGTGCAACTCCGACAATTTAGGAAATAGGGAAACAACTATTGCATTTGAAATCAGGTTGGGAACTACAGAGGCCCTGACCGCAAGATTGTACACCCCAAGAGCTTCGATTCCCATGAAAGGAAAGATGAAAATCTGATCTACCCAACCAACGATGGAAGTCAAAAGATTAGTTACGTATATTGGAGCGGAGAAAGCTAGAAGTGGCTTTAGATCATGTGTGTGCCGCGAGATACCGATCGTTCGAAACGCAAGTGAAAGCGCTATTAGGCAAGATAGAGAAAGCGCGAATAGCCAACCTATGACGATCCCTAGAACGCCAAACCCTAGATAGATTAGGGTTACTCCGACGAAGTATTGAACTAGAGTATAGAGAAGGCCGAGGGCTGCAATCTCTCGCATCCTCTGCAGACCTTGTAGGAAGCCTTGCGCTTGAAAATAGAAAATTTGAATGACCGAAGAAATAGGAAGGAAGTAGAAGATGTATACGGAACTGTTAAATATATTGGCCAGGCTGCCGGCCATCAGGAAAAGCGAAACCGCAATTGCTGAAGAAGTTATAGCGGAAACTTGCAGGACTCTAGCTACTACGGACCTTGCTTCAGCTTCCTTCCCCCCTGCAAGATAATGGGCGATGTATCTCACGGAAGCCGATTTGAGTGCCAGGATTCCTAATGTCGAAGTCAGAGTTAGGATGAGGCTTAGTATTGTGAACAGCCCAAAGTCTGACTCGGTAAACAGGATCTGCCCTGCTATCTCTTTTGTGTGGAGCAAGAACCAGACGTAGAGCACTCCTAGGGCTGCGTTNAGAAAACCNTGGACAAAGATGTAGGTAGCCCCTCTCGCAACATGTGCCTGCGGGCTAACAGCATTGGCCAATCTCAGTATCACCGNGTTGATGGATTAGGTGTTCTCAAATGGATATAAGACTTCAATTCTCGTTGAGNCAACCGTGCTGTCTGGAGCTATTGGAGCCAAGGAGTGTCTGTCTTGAAGAATTTGTCTTCTAGNAGGGGTTTCCACCACCACTGATTNTTCTCGTACCATCTTGCTGTGTTCTCTAAACCTTCTTCGAACTTGACCTTGGGCTTCCAGCCGAGTGCTCTTATCTTTGCTGTATCTAGCGAGTAGCGGCGGTCGTGACCGGGTCTGTCGGCGACGAACCTGATCAAGCCTTCGGGTTTGCCTAGCAGTTTCAGGAGGTTCTTCGCGACTTCGATGTTCATGTGTTCCTCGCTGGAGGCGACATTGTATATCTCTCCGCTTTTCCCTTCGTTTGCCGCTAGCTCTATGGCTTCGCAATTGTCTGTTACGTAGAGCCAATCCCTCACTTGTTTCCCATCGGCATAAATGGATAGGGGTTGGTTGTGGAGGGCTCTCAAAATCAGCTTTGGGATGAGCTTCTCTGGGTGTTGATAGGGACCATAATTGTTGGAGCTACGAGTGACGACCACTGATAACCCGTATGTTCTATGGAAGGCTAAAGCCATGTGATCGCCTGCGGCTTTGCTGGCTGAGTAGGGGCTGGAGGGGCTAAGCATGTGATCCTCTTTGAATGACCCTTGCCTTATGCTTCCATAGACTTCATCGGTAGATATTTGCACGAATCGTTCTACGTCAAACTTCCTTGCAGCTTCTAAGAGGACGTAGGTTCCATAGGCATCGGTTAGCACAAAAGAGTCGGCTTCCACGATGCTTCTATCAACGTGAGTTTCAGCCGCGAAATTCACTATCAAGTCGAACCCTTCCTTAACGAGTGTTTCCAAGGAGTTCTTCTCTCTGATGTCGCCTTGAATGAACCTGAACTTGGAGTTGCCTCTCACTTCACGCAAGTTCTCTAGTCTGCCAGCATAGGTGAGCAGGTCAAAGCACACTATCTCAGTGCTGTCGTCGGTGGACAAGGTGTGTTTTATGAAGTTGCTTCCAACGAAGCCCGCGCCGCCGGTGACTAAGATTTTCATAGGGTTCATCCGTGCTTTAGCCACGGGGCGAGTTTCCAGTCGTAGCGGATTTTCGTGGTTTCGGCTGGCAATCGATGCTCGTCTGGCTTCTGATAGTTGTAGAGTTTCGTAGGCACGTTCATGACGATGGCAACTTCTAGACCTATGTTTTTAAAGCCGTGCCAGATTTGGGGCGGTATCTTCACTAGCGTTGGGTTCTTTTCGCCAAGGACTATCTCGTAGATTTCACCATGGGTACTAGAGGGTTCCCTGCCGTCATAGAGGACAAGTTTGATGATTCCTTTTACGCAGGCAATGTTGTCTGTCTGCTTTTTGTGCATGTGCCAAGCTTTCACCACTTGGGGGTATGCCGCTGTGATGTAGGCTTGCCCAAATCGCTCAAACAGTTCCCAGTCTGTTCTGAGGACTTCCATCAACCAGCCTCTTTCATCCGCCACTAACCTGAGTTGCCTCAAGACTACGCCGTCAATCAACTCCTAATCTCCTCACAGAACTATTTTGGAGTTCTCACCTACAACGAGTCTATAGCCTTTTGGGTTCTTCTGATTAGTAGATAGGTTAGTACCGGCTCCGACGAGGCTATCGGTTATCTTGCCATCAATTTCTATGGAGCACTCATCCATGATTATCGAGTTCTCGATCTCGCCTCTCTCGACTCTCACGCCGTTTCCTATGCTTGTGAAAGGACCAACGTAGACTCTTCCGCTCACGGTTGATTTCTCGCCTATTATTGCCGGTCCCCTTATCAGAGCCCCGCGCTTAACAACGCTGTCCTTTCCTATTGCAACTCTTCCTTGAATCGAATGCGTGTCTTCTACAACCCCATTAATCCTCTTTTGAAGACTGTCAAGCACAAGTCGATTCGCCTCAAGTATGTCCTCAATTGTTCCCGTATCCTTCCACCATCCTGTCACGAACCTGTGGGCAACCTTGTACCCATCATCAATCAGGGCCTGCAGTGCCTCGGTTATTTCCAGTTCTCCTCTCCCAGAGGGTTTCAATCTCCTTATCATCTTGAAAATTAATGGTTTGAAAAAATATATGCCCGTGAGAGCATACTTGCTGGGAGGGCGCTTGGGCTTCTCTATCAACCTAGCCAAATTTCCATTGTTGTCAAACTCTGCAACGCCAAATCGGCTAGGGTTTTCTACTTGGCAAAGAAGGACCATTGCATCGTAGCTTGAACTACTGAATTCTTTCACAAACTCGGTGACTCTTCCCTTCAAAAGGTTGTCACCTAGATACACGACGAAGGGGCTGGTTCCAACGAAGTCCTTTGCGAGGCACACAGCCTCAGCTATTCCTCCCGGGTTTTTTTGATGGATATAGGTGATTTTTGCTCCGAATTCGCTGCCGTCTTTGTAGTAGTTTTGCACTTTTTCAGGCAGAATGTCCCCTACTATGATGGCGATCTCTTCTACGCCCGAGCTCTTCAGGTCTTCAAGGACGAATTGTGAGATCGGCTTGTTTGCTACTGGAATTAGTTGTTTCGGGCCTGTATGTGTTAGTGGCCGCAGCCGTGTACCGTGGCCACCGTGTAGAATTACTCCTTTCAATTTGGATTGATCCATTCTCTTTTCATCTCTGCTAAACCGCGAGTAATTCCCACGAGTTCTGTATCTATCTCCTTCCTGACCTTATTTGTGTTGAGGGATGAGTCTTTTGGCCTCTTCGCAGTCCATTCCTTGAGTTCTGCCATTTTTATTGGTTTTATGAGAGATGCATCCAAATCGAATGCTTCTGCGATTTTCGTGGCAAACTTGTATCGGCTCATTCGGTCGCATCCGGCTGTATGGTATATACCTTCTAGTCCTTTGTTGGCTATTTCGAGGATTGACCTAGCAAGGCTATTAGCCAGAGTGGGAGAGTTGAAATGGTCTTCCACAATTGTAAGCGGGTTTCCGTGCTTCAAGTTCCTAACGACCCACATCGCGAAATTCGGCCTCTCCACGTGTACCCCATACAAGACGCTGGTTCTCAATATTGCAGAGTGTTTACAGAGGCGGGTAACGTGCTTTTCGCCCATCAACTTAGTCAAGCCATAATAGTTTACCGGATTCGGCTTATCGTCTTCCGTGTATCGTCCTTTGTTGCCGTCGAACACATAGTCGGTTGAAACATAAACCATTCTTCCACTGCCCATCTCGCACGCTTTCGCAACTATCCTTGTACCTTCAGAATTCACCATCAGTGCAGCATTCCTGTGAACCTCGCATTTGTCAACGTTAGTCTCCGCTGCTGCATGGACTACAACGTCTGGTTTGACTTGGTCAAAAACACGCTTGACTTCATCCTCGTTGGTTACATCCATTTGCTCTGAATTCGGAAACATTTTCCGCGTCGCATGAGTTGGAATTATTGCAGATTTCTTTTTGGCAGAACTGGTGTGGAGGCTCACTATCNTGTAACCAAGTAGCCCACTTGCGCCTGTGACNAGAATCTTCTCCGTTTTGAGCCCTCCTTGCGAAGGAGATATTCAATGCAATCGGAAATCAACGCAAGCTTTGTACTTGCGATTCTAGCTTATATATGGGGTCTTGCCTTCCTCGTTCTTGCGCGTCTTCCTCGCATAAGTTTCTCTTCGAGCCTCGATCTGGCGCATTTTCTCCAGTATTTTGTCGGATTTTGTGATTTCGTCATCCAGCCCCCCTAAGTTGACATGGATGTCCAGCATTTTCAGTAGGACTAGGAGAATGCTTTTCGCGGCTTTAGGATCTGGAAGATATCCACGGGTTTCGCCTAGAAGGCACAAAGCCGGTATCCTTTTGAGGCTTGCCATCCCTACGAGTAGGCCTGCGGTTCCTACAATGGGATTACCAGGGGGACTTGGAGAGGCATCTGCTTTGATAGCTTTTTCCAGCGACTGGGGGTCGGTGGCCGTTGCAATGACTTTGGGAGTTTCGGCTGCCTCTTTTCGGTAGCCGCCCAAGGTGATTATTTCTTTTACGTGGTGCTTTTCGGCGAAGTTTAGTATGGTCTCAGCGATCTCGTATTGCCCCTCGATGGTTTGTGCTTGGCTGTCGCCCGTGAAAAAAATCAGGTCGTTGCCTGCCGAATTTCTCCAATAATGAAACTCGCCGCGGAGGAGGCGAGCGTTGCCTTTCTTATTTACGACTACGTAGTATGGGAAGTGGGGGGAGTGCAGGAGAGCGAACCTTTCCGCCTTTAGCTCTCGGACTAGATAACGTGTCGCGATTCTGCCGACCATTCCGAGTCCTGGAAGGCCTTCTATGAGAATGGGCTTCTTTGGCTCCATCTGAAGCTTTCCTGTGATCGTTGTTTTCATTGGTTGAGGCCCTCTTTCTTTAGGGCGATTCGCTGCTTTGCGTATTTGTCGTCGGGCGAGAACTTCGCAGGGTGAGGAACGTGGACCTTGCCGCCGCAGCGGGGACAAGTGTCGGTATCCAAGGTGTAGCGGCTACATTTCTCGCACTTTCTAAGAAGCCAAACCATCACTTTTCCCTTTTGAAGCTGCCTTGCCCGCCTGACTTCGAAATCGATTTCAGAGCCGTCTCAGAAGCTTTCTGGAGTAATGTTTCGGCTTGCTTATAATCTTCAGCTTTCACCTTGAGCCTGTACTTGGGGGCAGCAATAGTGTATACTTGGATGCTTGCACCATTTTTGGCTGAGGTATTTTGAGCTGCTCGAAGAGCTGCTTTAATCATGTTGACGCCGTCGGGTCTGACACTAGTAAGTTGAAGAACCCCTTTGACTTCGACTAAGGAGGGGCGGATTCTTTCTTGGGCCAATTCCGCCAAGCCCTGCGCTAGTTCAAGCGGGACCCCGATCTTGGTTAGCGCTTCTGGACCATGACGGCTTGCTTCTTCAAGGCCCAAGTAAACGCCACCATAGGCCTCTTCCATGGGAGCGGCAGCCTTTTCCATGATTTCGCTGACGGGTTTCTTCAGTGTTTCAGCTGTTACACGTAGGAAGGTCTCGGCCTTACGTTCATGCTTGAAGGTATACAGCTTATCTATGCGTTCTCGCTTGGTAACCCGCTTCCGTGAAAGATCCACGTGTTTCTTTTCAGGATCCACGCGTAAGACTTTGAGAACAAGTTTCTGACCTTCTCGGACGTGATTCCGGATGTTTCGAACCCAACTTGTGCTGATCTCGCTTCGATGAAGGAGCCCCTCCTTGTTTCCGTATTCTTCAAGGGATACATAAGCCCCGTAGTCAGCTACCCTGTTAACGGTGGCGAGGACTAACTCGCCTCTTTCCGGCCATTCAGATTTCTGGAGGATTGACATGGCTCTATTAGCCTCACTCCATTATGGCCGTGACTTCTCCCTTGATCTGCGCTTTGCCTCCCGTAGGTGTGACGAGCGTGGTTTTGCAGATGTTGCATTTCACGATGTTTGTCGGGTGGCTGTAGATAGGCTGTTCATTTCCGCAGTCGGGACACCGTACACGGAGGAAGTAGGATTTGGGTTTCGGGATCAAGGACTCCCAGTCCGCGCTCATTGTCTATGCTTGGCCTCCAATGCTTAGCTTCCTCAACCGCATCCCTTTCTTCTGAATTGTGAAGCCGCACTTCTTGCATTTCAACTTTAAGGCTTGTTTCTTGGTTGTTTTCGCGAATTTCTTCTGAAGGGGCCACCCTTGACCGCCATATCCATGTTTCTCCCTTTCATGGCGTCGAGCCCCTAAGGCAAGGGCGCGGCGCTTCCCAGCTCTTTGCAAACCCACAGAATGCTCAGTGTGAACTTTACACTTCGGGCAGTACGTGTTGATTGTTTTTGGCGCGTTCATCACTAGTGCACATGCTTGCCTGTTGCGTTTAGGTTAGACAAAAACCAACAATATAAACATTTAACGACCGTGAGAAAACGGCACGCCTAGCATTCGCATTTGGGTCGCACCAGGGAAGGCGTTCGCTAGTGACACATGCAAACTTAAAAGCCTCAAGACGACACCTGAAAACTATGGATTGGCTTGAGATTCTCACTGAAACCTCCAAACGCATCAAGGCCGCTGTCGCACCACTTGTCAGGACTTCGGTCGGTCGCCAAACTTACGGTACCGGAGCAGGTGGCGACCCCAAGAAACACATAGATCTTCAAGCAGAAAAGGCTCTTGTCAGAGAGCTGACTGATCGCAGCCTCAGTTTTAAACTCATCAGCGAAGAATCAGGCTTCAAGAACTACGGATCGAAGCCCACGTACTATGTCACAGCCGACCCCGTAGACGGAACTACCAATACGCTGAGAGGAATACCTTTCGGGTGTACGAGTATCGCCATCAGCAAGAGCCCTCGACTAGATGCGGTCGAAGCTGCCGCCGTTGCAGACCTCTTCCACGAAGCAACCTACGTGGCCGAGAAAAACCTTGGCGCCTTCCGTAACTATCAAGAAATCGAGCCGGCACAAACGACCGGCCTCAAGGAAGCACTGATAGGCGTGGACCTGAACTCCTACAAAGCTGCAGAGCTGTCGGCGAAACTAAACAACCTATTGACGCAAACAAATCATATACGCCACCTTGGGGCCAACGCCCTCGAACTTTGCTACGTAGCCGACGGCACCATAGATGCCTTTATAGACATCAGAGGCAAACTCCGAACTACAGACATAGCTGCAGCAGCGTTAATCATCAAAGAGGCAGGCGCCGTAATAACAACTCCTGAAAGAACCCCGTTGATGAATCGCCTAAGTCCCACTGAAAAGGTATCGTTTATTGCCTCTGGAAACTCAGGCCTTCACCAGGTTGTGCTTAAAACTCTCGAAAGGGCATAAAGGTCATGCTGACACCAGTAAAGGATTATCCAGCATTCCTCCACAAGGGAAAAAGACAAAGAACTCTCATCGTTACAGACCTGCACCTCGGATGGGAGATTAACCTTGTCCGTAGAGGAATACATCTGCCATCACAGATGCCGAAAATCCTCAAGAAGCTGCTTCAGCTGATAAAGGCAACAAAGCCGGATACTCTCGTCATCCTCGGCGACGTAAAACATACGATAGCAAAGGCCGAATCTGGGGAATGGCACGACATACCTGAGTTCTTCGAGGCTATCATGGCTAAGGTTGATGACATACGAGTTGTCAGGGGAAACCACGATGGAAACCTAGAGCCACTGCTTCCACCACCCGTAGAACTGCATCCTTCGACAGGCATAACCCTAAACGATACAGGTCTCTTTCATGGCCACACCTGGCCAGCCAGAAGACTGCTGGAGTGCGATACTCTCGTTATGGGGCATGTGCATCCGACAGTGATGTTTCGCGACTACCTTGGATTTCGGATAACCACCCGCGTTTGGGTTAAGGCCAGATGCCACACCGAAAAGCTAGCAGCAACCCTGATGAAGCGTCGATATGCCAGAGCCCGCGAAGATCCAGTTGCCAAATCCAATAGGCGCTCCGACGTTGAACCAAAAGTCAAGCAGCTAGTCATAATGCCCTGCTTCAACGACTTCCTGGGAGGACGCCCGTTCAACAAAGGAGGTGAGCGAAGAACGTACATCGGTCCTCTCCTCCGCTCCGAAGCAATAAACATCGACGAAGCGGAAGTATACCTTCTAGATGGAACATTCCTGGGGCTTGTAGAGCAGCTCAAGGGTCGGAGTTGAAGCCCGGCGAAAAGTTCTTATTAACTCCTCTCTCAGTCTAAAAGAGGTGAAACAAGCATTGTCTTGGGACGAAGACTTCGAGAGATGGTTCAGAAGGAGAATGCAACGTCCATTCTCCGGAGGATGGCTCTTCGGAGATATAGACGNCATGCTTCGTGATATAGAAGAGATGATGAACAAAGAACTGAAGGAATTCACGTCTCGCGTACCCAAGGACTACGTGAGAGANCGTAAGTTGCCAGACGGCAGGAAAATCCGCGAACTCGGCCCATTCGTTTACGGTTATTCTATGACGATCGGCCCTGATGGAAAGCCGGTTATAAGAGAGTTCGGCAATGTCCAGCCTACTAGACGAGGACCTCTCATAAAAGAGGAACGGGAACCTCTCGTCGACGTAATAAGTACAGATGACGAGGTAAAAGTTGTCGCTGAGCTACCAGGAGTAGACAAGAAAGACATAAGACTCCACGCTCTGGACGACGTACTGACAATTTCCGTTGACACACAGGAACATAAATACTACAAAGAAGTGAAACTCCCATCCAAGATTGATCCTAAAAAGGCGAAGACAGCGTACAAGCATGGAGTCCTCGACGTAACGTTACCGAAGCTCAAACAGCCCAAACCTAAGGGCGAATCAATAGAAATAGAGTAGACTGCAGCATAGCCTTCCAGCCGCTGCCCACCCTCTCTACTCCAATCCTTATGAAGCTGGTTTACGGAGCAAGCCCATTGGTAAAACCCTCAGAGCTTGAAATGCTTGAGGCGATATGTAGCAAGGCAGCGGCTTCAAGGAAGATCGAAGATGGTGACCGTGACAGACTTCTGCGAGCGTTTGGGCAGCGCTTCACCAGGGCGTGGGAGGCAGTAGAAAGCAAGCGAGTAAAGAAATACGTTTTCAAATCGAGCAACCGCATCGCATGGATCGTGGTTGGAAAAGCAAGGGACTACCTCATAATGCCCGCCGCCGATTTCTGCAACTGTGACGACTTTTATTTTCGAGTAATGGACAGACAGGTGCATTTGTGCTATCATTTGATAGCTCAGAAGCTTGCAGAAACTTTGGAAACGTTTGATTTGTTTGAAGAAGAAGACAGACTTTATGACACATTGATGAATGAGTGGAGAAAGGCGATAGCTTAAATAATCAATGCTGTTTACTATGGAAAAAGGTGGAAGTCCGATTGGGCACGGAGGAGTTCTTCCAGGCATTGATATACATCTTGATGGTTACGGCTTTTGTAGCTCTGGTTATGATTTTCCTCCTCTTGCTCCGAGGACGAGAAGAGAAAGCCGAATAGCTTAGCCGGTCAAAGGAGTCTCGCCTTCCTCACCATTCTGCCCACTTCATCCGTCTCACGAGGAAGCATACAATCAGACAGAGGATCGTGAAGACAGCTGCAAGAAGGATCGCGAGAAGAGCGTTGACCCCGGTTCCAATAATGATTGGGATGGGCCCAACGAAAATTATCACGCCCGTACTGACGCTGCCGTTCCCAAGAAGCGAAGAAGCAACCACCAGAATCACGCCGCTCAGAATCAAGAGAAAGCCAGCCAAAAGCAACTTGAACCCTAAGGCTTGAGACCTTAACATGTTCTTTCCTCCGCTACAAGTATCCCAAGAGAATGTTGACGACAAGAACAATTACCATCAAGATTATAGAGAGAATCAGAAGCGTTTTCACAGCCCTCTTGTCGGTTCCAAACACTATCGGGATAGGCCCAACGATTATAGCGCCTCCCCCACTAGCTTTCTGTCCGTCACCCCTTGAAGAAGAGAATAGTAGGAATATCGCAGCGAAGAACACCAAGAATCCAAGAAGTATCAAAATGAAGCCTAACCAAGCCAGAAGCGAAGAGTCAACCATTGAACTTCATTAATCTCTAATATGAGCATAAAGAATAAGCTTATCGAAGACCATCTGTACACTTCCAAGCTCTCGTGGGTAATTATGACGATGGAGGAAATCGTGCGACGAATAGTCGCAAATAGTGATTTGAATCAAGAAGAGGTAATGATGGCTATAGAGAAGAAGAGGGCTGCCAGCGAAGGTTATTTGACAGATGAAGCCGCGGCACGGCTAGTCGCCGCCGAGTATGGCGTGAAAGCTAAGCCGGAAGAGCCGCCTCCGATCTTCATTAAACAACTTATCTCCGGATTGAATGATGTAACAATCGCCGGCCGTGTTTTGCTCGTTGAAATGCCCCGACCCTTCTCAGGGCGCGGTAGGAGCGGTCAAGTGTCGCGAGCTTTAATCGCGGACAAGACAGGAACAATCGGAGTTCTCATGTGGAATGAAAAGGCAGAGCTTGCGCGAAAAATGCAGCGGGGAGAGATAGTGAAGGTGTTGCATGGATATGTGCGCAGGGGTAGAAGTGGAGAGAAAGAGTTGCACGTTGGACAACGCGGCGATGTGAGGGCAGCACCCTCTGAATCAACGTTAACCGATTTCCCGTCCATAGAGAACTTCGTGGAAAAGATCGCTAACATAAAGAAGGCCAGCAGGAAGGTCATCGCAAAAGGAGTAATTCGAAGCATGCTTCCCATGCGTACTTTTGAGCGGAAAGACGGAACCCAAGGCGCGGTGGTGCGAATAGTGCTCGAAGATGAAACTGGTCAGATTCCAGTGTGTTTCTGGAATGAAAAGGCAGCGGAAGTGGCTGAGGCAAAGGAAGGAACACCGATTTTGTTGATCAACGCAAGAGTGAGTGGCCGAGAAAAAGAGTTGGAGCTCCACGCTGAGCGTTCCACCCATATAGAGCTTCCCACTTCCAGCCCACAAGTGCTTCGCATTAAGGATTTGAAGGAGGGAATGAGAATAGCCTTCATCGAAGGAGGAGTGGCGACTAAGCCTGTGACGAGGAACGTCGTAACCAGAAAGGGTGAGAGTGTCGCAGTAACCTCCTTTGAACTGGAGAATGGTTCTGGGAAAACATGGGTCTCCGCCTGGAGAAACCATGCTAAGAGATTTGAGGGATTACCCGTAGGCACAAGAGTCAGCCTGAGAAATGCCTACGTAGGGAAAGGATTTGGAAACCGCCTCGAAATCACCACTCGAGCCTCCACCGAGATAGAAATCCAGCAGTAAGCGTGTGGAAACATTTATCTCAAAACGTTATGCACAATATACCTCTCTTCAAGTTGGTGGATATNATGGAAACTATNCAGTTTTCTCTTCCTGTTGACGCTTTGCCTAAGAAATGGTATAATATTGCTCCCGACCTGCCGGAGCCGTTGCCTCCTCCTAAGGAGCCTGAGAGTGGTCCGTCACGTATGGAGTTTCTGGGCAGAACCATGGTTCATGAATGTCTCCGTCAGGAGGCTTCTACTGACCGTTGGATTCCTATCCCGGAGGAAATCAGAGAGCTATACATTCAGGCCGGCAGGCCTAGGCCTCTTTGTAGGGCTAAACGACTTGAGAAGCTTCTTGGACTTAAGAAAGTCAGGCTTTACTATAAGCGTGAAGACTTGTCACCAACCGGTTCCCATAAGGTGAATACTGCACTGGCTCAGGCGTATTACGCTGCAAAAGAGGGAAAAACAGCTTTAGTCACTGAAACGGGCGCTGGCCAATGGGGTAGCGCGCTTTCTTATGCGGCAAGTTTGATGGAGCTAGATTGCATGGTTTTCTGGGTTAGGGCGGTGTATAAATGGAAAACTGACCGCAGAACCTTCATGAAACTATTAGGGGCAACCGTACATGCCTCCCCGAGCAAAGAAACCAAAATCGGCTCGCAACTCCTGACTAGAGACTCAAATCACCAAGGCTCATTGGGAATCGCGGTTTCTGAAGGCCTTGAGTACGCAGCCCAGCACGAAGGATCAGTCTACTGCCTAGGATCCGTGCTCAACCACGTCCTCATTCAGCAATCCATAATCGGCTTGGAAACCATAGAACAGTTTAGACTGGCGAATGATGAACCCGACTTGATTGTAGGCTGCTTGGGGGGAGGCTCGAATTTTGGAGGAATTGCATTGCCCTTCGCGGGGGAAGTACTGCAGGGCAAGCGCGAATGCGAGTTCTTGGCCGCCCAATCCGAAGCCGCACCCAACCTTGTAAAAGGAGAGTACAAGTACGACTTCGGGGACGTTGCTGAGCAAACTCCACTGCTAAAAATGTTCACGTTGGGGCATCGTAAAGAAATGGAGCCAATTAGGGCAGATGGCTTGCGGTATCACGCAGCGGCACCTTTAGTGAGCGCATTGCGGAATCGCGGCCTTGTTAAGGCGGTTTCATATCCGACAGATGAAAGAGCGGTCTTTGAAGCGGCAAGAATGTTCTTTCAAAG
>JGI24422J19971_10000204_pt1 | contig 30444 bp, 25 predicted proteins | sample DeeMarSWOR152_54_FD_19971 | JGI IMG/M metagenome (IMG submission 19971) | reverse complement strand
CGAAGTAGAGCACTAAAGCTGCCACGATGATTATGACTATCACAACAACCGCATAGATAGTCATATCAGGACCTCCCACTCCACGCACTGTGACTGTACCGTCAACATAGGTGTTGTCGGCTTTGTTTGCTTCTCTTTCGCCAACGACAGGGGGCACCTGTGCCTTTATAGTGTATGTTCCTTCAGATACATCGGTTGTGTCCCATGTAAATGTCAGAGTTGTGTCGGTTCCGTTCGCCAAGGTTATGCCGGTTTTGCTCGAAATGAGCGTGTTGCCATAGTAAGCGGAAACATCAAATGTCTCGCTGAAGTTGCCTTTGTTCTTGACACTCACAGTGATGGTCACATTCTCGCCAACTGTGACTTCAGCAGGAGATGCTGCAACACTGGTAACTGCAACATCGTGCAAAAGTGCAGGTGGCTCTATTTTTACCGCGTCACCGATGAAAAGGTTGTCTCTTGTGTCATCGTCTGAAAGAAGCGATTTAGCACTCATTGTGTAGTTACCTTCTTCGACGTCCGTCGTGTTCCAAAAGAGGGTTATGGTTGTAGTTGCGCCTGAACCCAGGTTGTTTACGGCTTGCGTTCCGACTATAACCTCATCACCAACAGCGACCTTTACGTCTACAAGTAAACCTGCAGCGTCCCGGATATACTCATATGGGTCGATGTCTGCGTAGACGATGACATTGAAGGTTTCGCTGTAATTACCTTCATTCGTAACGGTCACGTTAACGGTCACGATTTCCCCAGATTTGACCTCGGCTGGAGACCCTATGACGTTGGTGACAACTGCGTCATGGAACGGCTCGTTAAAGAAGAAACCGTCGATTGCCGTGTGGATAATAGGAGATGGAGGCACAACTGAGTTCCCCAGTTGAGTTTCGTACAAGTCAAGAACGGTCGATCCAAGNTCCCGTCACNTCNAANGTNATTGTTGCTACCACAGCACTTCCATTGAACGAAGGTTTCCCATAATATCTCGAGATGCTGTAATGCAACCAGCCTCCAGCATCATTTATAGAAGATGTCCACAGAAGGTGGTCGTCTCCGAATATTCCTCCATAGTCAATTTGGGTAGCGGTTAGCACACTTGTGTTGTAGCCTAGCCTGAACTCGACACCTGCGAGATCGGTGACCTCTTGGATGGTTACGTTAATTTTGAAGGTTTCAGCAATGCTCTCACCCTTGTACGTTGTCGGATACACGGAAATCGTTGGATACACTGAACCCGTAGCTGAAAGCACTATTACGCTTGAGAAAGTGATGCCGACTACCAAGAGAAGCAACCATATCAGCAATAGGGACTTTTTCAGAGCTACCACCTTGACTGGGTGTTTTATCAATTGTCCCTATTTGAGTTTTTGCTTCATATCGCCTAGCCTGCGCAAGTAAATCTTAAACATGTCTCCTCACGCATTAATCAAAGCTGTTGTTGCAGGGCCATTTTTTATTGAATAGTACGTTCACCGTTGCGAAGTCATGAGCGCTAAATCACGTCCCCAACGGAGGAGGAGCAATCGCTAGAAACAAACTGAAGCTTCATGAAAGCCTCGACAAGTCAAGGAAAACGTTTTGAACCCTATTGACCACTCGTGGAGAGCATATCAGACTCGGCACCAAGATGACTTTTCAAGAAGAAATAGAGTTCCACAGCCTTCTACTTGTATCAGAAAGATTGTGAACCTCTCTGAAACAGAAGAGTTTAAGCTAGAATGAATGATCGTTCAGACAAAAAAGTAGGGCTGGCGCTAGTGGGTTGCTAGATCGAATTTCCCCAATTAGCCTTCACTACTAGTATGTCGAAGACGTTGATTGAGCCGTCGTCGTCGCAGTCCACGTCTCGGTCGTAGCCGCCTGCTCCCGCAGGAGGACCAGGATACCAGTGATACTTAACCTTCAATATATCAAAGACGTTCACTGTTCGGTCACCGTCAGCATCGCCAGTGAGTTTGTTTCTGAAGTAAGAGTCAAGTACCGTGTGGTCAATGGGGTTCGGAGGTATGATCTCGTCTCCTAGTGCGGTCTCGTAAAGGTCTAGCACGGATGATCCATAAGAATCAACCGTGAAGGTTATATTGGCAACTCTGCCATCGCCCGTGAACGGCGGTTCTCCAAAATATTCCGAGATACTGTAATGCAACCAGCCTTCGGCGTCATTTATCGTCTTTACCCACTCAAAGTAAGTGCCTCCGAATATCCCTCCATACTCAATCAATGTGGCGTCCAAGATAGTCGTGTTGTAGCTCAGTTTGAATTCGACACCGGCAAGATTGGCAACGTTGCGAACCCAAACCTCAAGCTTAAAGGTTGAGCCAGCTTGCAGAGCTGGATTGATTATTTTATCCGGTTCCACCCCAAGTGTTGCCGCCGGCGCGCTTGCTGGAACTATCGCAACTATGCTGAGCAACATTGAAGTCATAATAGCGAGAATAAGTAGGGTCTTACCTTCCCTTTTCTCCATTCTTCTCTCCTCTTCTTGGTAAAGGTACTATGACAGTCCAAGCAATTTAAGTTTTAGGAACAAAGTTCTATATGAAAAAGCGGAAGCTACGAAGATGAAAAATGTATGAGAACCAATAATAACTAGAATGAGTTTCCGTAGTTTTTGCCCAGGTCGAAGAGGTCTGAGACGTCGGTCTCTCCGTCTCCATTGAAGTCACATTCGGGGATGCACTCTGGTGCAGACGTGTCTAGACCGTACGTCTTGCTAAAGTCAGACAAGTCAGAAGAATCAACCTGTCCGTCCCCGTTTGCATCGCCTGGAAAAGTCATTAAAATGATACCGTCGGTGAAGTTGTTGTCAGTGATGTCAGTTTCACCCGGAACAGCATCGACCTCTGCATACAAACTGTAGTAGCCTAAAGGCAGACCTGAAGTGTCCCAGATGAAGTGTAGTGTTGCCGCGGTGTTTGGGGCCAGTGCAACTGTCTCGACTCCAATCTCACTTGCGTCTCGGTAGAGTGTAACTGTGAATGTGTCTTGGCTTAGCCCGTAGTTCCACAAGTCAACGCTGATCTGAACAGGGTTCTCGTAGCCTAGGTGTAGAATGGTTTGGGAAGGTGTGACGTATGCTATTCCTCCGTCGTGCATGTCAGGAATTGATAGCTTGTAGAATATGTCGAAGTCGTCGGCTCGGTTTGAGGACCATGCTACCCATAAGGATTTGTTTTCAGCTTGGAAGATTGACGGGTATTGGTCTTCCGAGCTGTGATCGACCACCATAATGTCGCTTGACCATGAGGAGCCGTCATAAGTCTTGCAGTATAAGTCGTAGTCTTTTCCCGATCTATCGGCTTGCCAAACGATCGAAATCTTACCGCCTCGGGTTTGTGTGGCTGAGGGAGCTTCATCCCAACTGTTCTTGAAATCAGTTAATTGCGTATCAACTGACCACGACGCGCCATTGTCGGTAGAAGTTTTGTAGAAGATCTCATAGTCGCCTGTTCTGAAAGACGCCCAGAAGACCCATATCTTTCCGTCTAGACCCTGAACTATAGAGGGTTCCCAGTCTGATGAAAGGTCATAGGTTAGCTGTTTGTCGTCAGACCAAGATACTCCATCAAGAAACTTGTAGAAGAGGTCGCTGTTTCCTGTTCGTCTAGTATGCCAGACGACCCATATTTTTCCGTCTGCGGCTTGCATGACAGTTGGTCGTCTATCGTCGATGCCAAGGTCAATTTTGATTCTCATTGAGTCGATTTCGAGATTCTGTGGGGCTTCGTTTGTTTTCTTGGTGAGGTATACCTTTGCATCGTTGATTGTGGACACTGTATCTAGGAATGAGGAGATATCTGTAGTGGATTTCCAGCCCCATGCTGTGTCAGGCGTTAAAGTGCCTGCCAACGAGTATGCTGATAGGCTTTGGTCATAAAGCCATATTTCTACTGTGTCTAAGGCGTCGCTTTCTGAGGCAAGTTGTCGTGCGTAAATTTCTATGTAGATCTTTTCACCGACATATGAAGTCGTGTCTTCAAAATGGAAGTTTCCGATGCTTCCCATGTCGCTTTCGGTTGTTTGATTGACATAGCTGATTGGATAGTCGATAGTCTCCAGATACGGAGAATTTGGGGTTTTAGTCCAATTTCCAATGATGGCATCGTCGTAATCGTTAACGTAAAGGTATCTTGCCTCATGAGTCAGTTGAGCGTCGTCGGACCATGATTGACCGTTGTCAGAAGAGGTTTTGTAGAATATCTTGTAGTAGGGTCCTGCTCTGTCGGAAGTCCAGAACAACCAGAATTTTCCGTCTCGGGATTGAAGAACCGCTGGGTTTACATTGTTGCCCGAGTTTGCTGTCAATTGAATATCTGTAGTCGACCATGTTCCATTATAAGTTTTGAAAAATATATCTGCGCTTCCTGTTAATGGGACTTTGTTCCAGAGCACCCATATTTTTCCGTCTTGAGTTTGGGTTATTGCGGGAGTGTAATCACTGATTGGATCTGTTGTTAACTGTGTGTCATTATACCATGAAACTGCATGACACGAAGGGACAACTACTGTCACGGCCGTCATGATTAACAGTAGTGCAAGCAAGATTCGAGTTACATGCTTGATCTGGAGCAAAGTTTCATCTCTCATCCTGCGTCCTTTAATTATATAAAAAGGGGAGATGGATTTTGCTATCGATTAGTCTTCAAGCTTGAAAGATGCCGTTATTGTTGTTTTTGCAGCATCAGGATCACCGTGGCGTCCAAGGGTCCATCCTTCGAAGCCATAGTATTCGACCCAAATTTCAACGTTGTATTGAGCAGGTCTGTCTAGTGTTGTTACGTCCAAGGATACCGACAGTCTGAGCGTTTGTCCCGGCAATATAGGGTCAACTGTGCTCATTAGGTCGCCGCCAGGTATAGGTGCACCTAGCAGCAATACTTTGAAGTGCACTCTAGCCTTTACTGGCACTAAACCCATGTTTTCTATTTGGCCAGTTAGAGTTTGGGTTGTGCCGTCCTTTGCTATCTTCAAGTGTCTGTCTCCTATGAGTGCTGTAGTAAGACCAACGTAGACGTCACTGGGCAAAGTGCCTGAAGGCCATCGGCTGCTGGAGAAGCCATCTATTGCAGTGTGGTCTATAGGTTGTGCTGCTGAGTTTCCTAGTCGAGTGTCGTAGAGAGCTAGGATGGATTCTCCTTCGGAATCAACGGTGAATGTGATTGTGGCCACTTGTCCGTCACCTGTGAACCCGGGCTCGCCGAACATTTCCATTATGGCATAGTGCAGGTACCCTGAAGAATCGTATATCTTGCTTGTCAGCGGGAAGTAAGTGCCTCCAAATATTCCTCCATACGCAATCGTGGTGGCAGTCAGGATGGAAGTATCATAGCCCAGCTTGAACTCGACGCCAGCTAAATCAACAACGTCGCGAACCCAGATTTCNACAGCNAACGTTGAGCCTGGTTCTAGTATAGGGTCCAATGTTGCCACAGGTTCCACACCAATCGTTGTTGTAGGTACAGCAAGCGTNTCTGCAATCGCCATGCTAAGCATCGATGCGATGATAAGCAGAATGAAAGCTTTTCTCATTTTTCTTCTATCTCCTCACTACTTTATGATGAACCGATAGGTTTTCCTTTCTCTTTCAGCAAAGTATTTCAACACATCCAAAACTTAAAAGGCTTATGGAGGTAAATTCTAGGAGATGATCTAAAGAGAACGTACGCTTTTTTTGGCAAGTAGCCGGCATTTGGACGGAACTGTCAAACGCGATTCAGAGTGGAACTAATCTCCATAAGGCTTTTAAATGTGCGTAGCGTTCATTTACTTTGACGCAAAAGAGAAGGGAGGAGAAAAGAACGAAACTAAAAGTAATAGTAGGAACAATGGTGACTCTGCTTCTGATAAGCATTGCATTCTCTGGCATTCCAATAGCACGGGCGGCGGTAATAAAGGTTGGTGTATTGGGTCCCATGGCATGGATTCAGGGGCAAGGCATGGTGGAGGGCGCTGAAATCGCGGCGGCTGAGATTAATGCCGCGGGTGGCATCCTAGGAAACACAGTTGAAATCGTACCTGCAGACACGCTTCGAGGACAATCAGATCCAACCGGTGAAACAGGATATGCAGCAGCACAAGAGCTGATGGCTGCTGGAGTGGACTTCGTGGTAGGAGGCTTCAGAACCGAAGCCGTTCTAACAGCACGCGAAGTTTTCATGGACAACCATAAAATCTTCTTCATTGCTGGTGCGTCCACTGATGAATTGATTGACGACGGGGCTAAGGATAATCCTTACGATGACGTGAGAGAAGACTATAATAAATACAGATTCACGTTCAGAGTAACGCCTATAAACTCAACTATGCTCTTCAAGTCGATTGCTGGTTTCGAGAAATACATCATGGCTTCAACAATGATGCCCATATATACTGGGTATGCTTCGCCCCTAAAGATTGCAGTCATCTCAGAGGCCCTCACGTGGACAGACACAATGCATTTCTTCCTCTCGTGGGAAGACTGGTGGAACCTTCCGTTCGTTACCTTGCCAAGCCCACCCTACCCGCCAGGAATAGTGTACCCCGGTATGGGAATGGCTGCATACGGTGGAGTGGACGTAGCTTACCAAGCTCGAGTGAGCGCTACAGCTACAGATTTCTCAGCAGAACTATCAGCTGTCATAGCCTCTGAAGCTAGGATCCTTATTCACATAATTTCAGGCGTATCAGGTCGCAATTTCATATCACAGTGGAAGAGCATGAATGTTAAGGCTGTTCCTTTGGGCATCGACGTGCTGGGCCAAGAGATTCCTACGCACTGGGATGTGACCGGTGGGGACTGCGAGTACGAGGGCTTCCTTGCAACCTGCGGACAGAGAACCCCCATAAACTCCAAAACAGTTGCGTTCTATGACGCAACAATGTCGACCTATGGACACGCCCCCATATACACTTCATACGGTACATATGATGCAGTGATTGGGATAGACGAAGCTATTGAAGCATATGGTAAGTGGCCCATGACTGGACCCGATGGCGTCTCAGGGACGCTGGACGACGGCAACGAAATGGTGCCCTTGTTTGAAAAAACTCAACGAACCGGCACCGTTGGCAAATTTAAATACACAGGTCCTCATCCCATGGGTTCGCTAGCTTACAGTGGATATTGGGCGACTCCAACTCAAAAATACTCAGACATCAATCCAGCCATGACGGGAACTCTGCACGACGTCTATTCGAACGAACTAGGACCAGAGTGGAAAGATGGCTACGTAAGAGCTCTCTTCACACAGTGGCAAGCCGGTCGATTAGAGGTAGTGTACCCGGTCTATTCCACAATTCCAAATAGGTTGCCGTTCTCCAAAATATTCATGCTACCAAGACTGATGTTCCCATATCCAACCGACATAGTCCAAGTGCCCCCAAACTATGGACGAATCGACATATACGATGCACTTACAGTAGTGGGCACTTTCGGATCAAAGCCCGGGGATCCAACATGGATGGCTGCAGCCGACACGAACGACAACTTAGAAATCGAGTTATTCGACGCCCTTAACGTGAGAACCGACTTTGGTAAGCACATTGATCTTCCTCTTCCGTACTGCTCTGAAGGCGGCCGTATGCACTACTAGTACTCTTCCATCATCTCCCTTTTTTATTCTACATTGTATGACTATTTCACCAAAGTGAAAAGCTTATATCTGAAGTCTCTGATTTCCCATGAGTCTCGGTGACAATGCATTGGTTGACATACTCTTACTTGAGACACTCTTATTATACGGCGCAATCACAGGCGCGGTGTATGCTCTACTAGCTCTTGGATTCACTTTGATTTATGGAGTCGCGGAGGTAGTAAATATGGCTCACGGTGCACTTTTCATGCTCGGAGCTTACATGTTCTTCGCTTTTTCACTTGCTCCCAAAAATCCTCCTCTCGGGATAGCGTCACCTTTCGCGTTAGAGCCAGGGTTGGCGTTAATCGCGGCCATGATTTTTGTAGGCATTGTTGGCAGCATCATTTATGTGTTGGTCATAAACCCAGTGATTAAAGACGTCCTGGCTTCAATTGTAGTTACTGTTGCCTTGGCGATAGTTCTTCAGCAGGCAGTATACATAGAATTCGGCGGGACGCATCGTCCTGTTTTACCCTTTGTGTCAGGATCAACAATTATCCTAGGCGTGACAATGACGTACACGAAGCTATTAGCGTTTGGAACCTCGTTAATCCTCTTTGCCATTATAGCGCTATTCATGTGGAAAGCAAAAATTGGCAAAGCAATGAGAGCCACCGCTCAAGACCGTGAGGCCGCGATGTTAATGGGAGTAAACACCACAAGGATTTGTATGCTAACAATGTTCATATCCGCATCATTAGCCGCATTGGCCGGCATTTTGATCGCAGGTTCTACAGCTCAACCGGCAAACCCGCAGATGTGGCTAACTCCATTATCCATGTCCTTTGCCATCGTTATCCTCGGCGGTCTAGGCAGCATCAAAGGAACCTTCATCGGAGCGTTTGTCGTTGGATACGCTGAAAATGCAGTAGCTCTTTTGATTCCAGGAGGCAGTTTTCTCAAAGGCGCAGTTGCATTAGCAACTATGGTTGCGGTTCTCTTGATTCGACCCAAGGGATTGTTTGGAAAGCGTATAGAACTTGAGGAGTGAAAACCAACAATGGCAGCATACGTGAGGCGAGCTTATTCAAGCTTTCTCACCCATGTCATAGATATCCCGCCTCGACTGCTGTCTCTGCTGTTCCTCTCGCTTCTCGCGTGTATTCCTGTCATAGTTTCGCCAACGGCGTTGAGCATATACTTCCTAGGAGTGTTAATAACCGCCAACATAATGGCAATATTCGCCTCCAGTTGGGACCTCCTCGTAGGTCGTGCTGGACAAATAAGTCTTGGTCATGCTCTCTTCTTCGGAATTGGCGCCTACGCTTCAGCGTTGGTGCTCAGATATGCAGGACTTCCCCTATGGGTAACAATACCAATCGGCGTGTTAGTGGGCACCTTAGCCGCGGTACCTGTAGGTTTTCCATGCCTGAGGGTTAAGGGTCCTTACTTAGCATTAGTGACTATGGCTTTGCCTCTAATCGCTACAGGCATACTCTACTACTATCGCGACTATACGGGGGGCGAGCAGGGCTTGCCCGTTCCACGCTTCTTTCCATTCATACAAAACCTGTACCATCAACGAGTGGCAGAATACTACCTAACTTTGCTCGCGTTACTCATTTCGGCAATAATAATATACAAGATTGTCAACTCGAAAACAGGCATCATTTTCGTGTCTATTCTTGATGATGAAGTAGGGGCCAAAGCGTGCGGAATCAACGTAACCAAGTACAAGTTACTTGCTTTTGCCATAAGCGCTTTATTTGCAAGTCTCGCAGGCAGCCTTCAAGCTCCCCTTATCTATCTTGCGAGCCCAGCATCGTTCTCTCTTAATCTCTCTTTCTACGCGATCATCATAACGATCTTTGGAGGAATAGGAACGATTTATGGTGCCATTGCGGCATCCTACATCATATATTTTCTAGACCAATACATCCTAACGATTCCTCAGCTGGAGATTCTTGGGACAAAGATTCTTCCGCTTCCCACAGTGTGGCACCCTCTTATCTTCATAGTCGTTGTGATCATCTTCGTTGTCAAATGGCCAAGAGGCATAGCTAGGTTTGTAGTCGAAGACGGGCTCACAGAACTCTCAAAGGAGAGAGAAATAGAAGAAAGAGGCAAACACATCTGGAAGAAATACAAAAAGAAGAAACAAGAGGCAACGGAATCCACCGCTGAGGGTTAACTATGCACATGCTCGAAGTTGAAAACCTGACCAAACGCTTCGGCGGGCTGACAGCCGTTAACAAAGTCAACTTTCACATCAATGAAGGTGAAATTGTTGGTTTAATCGGCCCCAACGGCGCTGGGAAGACAACACTTTTTCACCTGCTAACCGGTTTTCTCAAACCAGACTCAGGAACCGTGAAGTTCAGGGACGAAGACGTCACTGGACTCGAACCACACAAACTGGTCAACAAAGGAATCGCGAGAACCTTTCAGGTTGTCAGACCATTCCGTCATCTGCCTACTATTGCAAATGTCATGGTCGCCCTTGAATGTCCTAGAGGAAGAAAGAAGATCGAATGGCTCAAAACCTGTGAACGAAAGGCTCTTGAAATGCTAGAAGATGTCGGTCTTTCCGAGATGATGTTCGAACCCGCAGAGAACCTCGCCCATGGAGACTTGAAGAGATTAGAGATAGCAAGAGCCCTAGCCACTGAACCAGACTTGCTACTCCTAGACGAGCCCTTCGGAGGACTAAGCCCGATTGAAACAGAATATTTGACCAAATCAATTCGAAGAATGCACCTAGACGGCCACACCATGATTATCGTGGAACACAAACTCCACGCCCTCATGAAGCTAGCGAAGAGAGTGATAGTGCTTCACTATGGCGAAAAAATCGCCGAAGGAACCCCCGAGGAAATCGCGAAAAACAAGAAAGTAATAGAAGTCTATATGGGAAAGGCGATGTAATTTGCTCGACGTAAAAGACCTAACAGTTCACTATAACGGCGCCCTAGCCTTGGACGGTGTCAGCCTCAAAGTTAAAGATGGCGAGTTCGTTGCAGTTGTCGGACCAAACGGTGCCGGCAAGACAACGTTGCTCTGGGCCATATCCGGCTTGTTGAGAGAGATTCTCCGAGGCAGAAGCGAACGACCGCGCCTTTCAGGCAGCATAGATTTCGATGGAAAAAGAATAGACAAGCTCAAAGCATACAATATTGTGAAGAAGGGCATCGTCCTCTGCCCAGAAAGGCGGAGACCCTTTTCAGAAATGACCGTTCTAGAGAACTTGGAAATGGGCGCGTACCTCCGTAGGGACAAAGATGTCAAAAAAGACCGACAATGGGTTTACGAGTTATTTCCCGTTCTCAGAGAAAGAGGGCGCCAATTAGCAGCAACCTTAAGCGGTGGTGAACAGCAAATGCTCGCCATCGGAAGAGCGCTCATGTCCAAACCTAAACTCTTGATGATTGATGAACCGTCGCTCGGCCTTGCCCCCATATTGAAGAACCAAGTGTTTGAGCGCATTAAGGAAATTCAACGTACAGGAGTCACGATCTTACTCGTCGAGCAAGACGTCAGCGTGGCCTTCGACATAGCCGACAGAATCTACGTCCTCGCCCACGGAAGGATAGCCACTGAAGGAACACGAGAAAAACTAATGAAAGATACAGACGTCAGAGAGATATACCTCGGCATATGAATCATTCTTGCGTTTACCCTTACGCAATTCCATAAACCTTTATATTCACTCTGCATTACGTTTCTTGACCCAAAATGACCAAATCAAAGTCTGACGCCGGATTGGCAGAATACGAGAAAAGACCATGGCTAAAATGGTATCCCAAAGGTGTCCCATCCGACGTTGAAGTCCCCGACAAATCTATAATAGACATGATCGATGAAGCAACAGAAAAATGGGGCGACAAAACCTCGGTAATTTTCTATGGTAAAAAGATGAAGCATAAAGATATAAAAGACATGTCTATGCGGTTTGCCACAGGTCTACACGATCTGGGGATTGGAAAAGGAGACATAGTTGCACTGTTACTTCCCAACTGTCCCCAGTTTATGATCGCCTACTTCGGAATTCTCAGACTAGGAGCAACAGCGACTACCATGAGTCCGCTTTACTCTCCTAGAGAGATCGCACATCAACTCAAAGACAGCGGCGCAAAAACCATCGTTTGTCTGGATCTCCTCTACGAAAAGGTGGAAAAAGTTCGGGAAGAAGTCGGCTTGAAGCATGCAATTGTGACAAGCATTGAAGAGTATCTGCCCAGCATGGGACGATTTTTCGGAAAACTCAGTGGCAAGACACTGTCTGTCGAAATATCTGGCAAGCCTGGCGTTCTTCTGCTTCAAGATTTACTCGAGAAATACCCTCCAAATCCGCCCAAAGTCGTAGTCAACCCTAAGGAGGACGTAGCCGCTCTCCCCTACACTGGTGGAACGACTGGAGATCCCAAAGGCGCCGTGTTGACTCACTCAAATTTGGTTGCCCTTCAGGAACAGATGCGAGTGGCTTGGCCAGAAATAGAGGATGGAAAAGAATCAAGTGTTGCAGTTCTTCCGTTTTATCACATATATGGTCAATCAGTAATTATGCTCACCGGGGCAACACGGGGCGGAATGGGCATAATGTTCGCCAGACCTGAATTGGATGACATACTAGACGGCGTTCAAAATTATGGCGTCACGATCTTGTATGGGGTTCCAACTCTTTACAAATACCTTGTGGATCATCCAAAAACTAAGAGAATCAACTGGAAGAAGTTGAAATACCTCTACTGCGGCGCCGATACCTTACACAAAGAAACAAGAGAGAACTGGGTGAGATTGACTGAAAAGGAAATATACGAGGGTTACGGCCTGACAGAGACGACTGGTGTCTCACACACTAATCCAGCTGGTCGGAATAAACCAGGTTCACTCGGCATCCCGCTGCCAAGCACACATGCCGCTGTAGCCTCACTTGAAAAAGACGAGTTTCTTCCATTGGGAGAGACTGGCGAACTAGTAGTCAGTGGCCCGCAAGTCATGAGAGGTTACTGGAATAGACCCGAGGAGAATAAGAAAAGCTTCCTCACTGCAGGCGGAAGAGTCTGGTTCAGAACAGGGGACATAGTAAGAATGGACGAGGAGGGCTATTTCTACTTTGTTGAGAGGACAAAGGACCTCATTAAGTACAAAGGCCTGTCTGTCTACGCCCATGAGATAGAAGAGGTAATGTATCGCCACCCCAAAATCAAAGAAGCCGCAGTAATAGGCGTTCCGGATCCTGATGTAGGACAACGTATCAAAGCAATCGTTGTTCCAAAACCTGATTACAGAGGAAAAGTAACCCAAGAAGAGCTCCAGAAATGGTGCGAAGAAAGATTAGCCCACTACAAGGTCCCAAAGATAATAGAATTCAGAGGCGAGGTTCCAAAAACTGATGTAATGAAAGTGGATCACAAGAAGTTGAGGGAAGAGCTCTTCCGATTGGAAGGAAAATGAGCAAGGACACTTTACTACAATCAAACAAGAATATGGCTTGCACTAAGTCAAGAGTCAGGTGAAAAGCAAAAGATGAAACTACGTAGGATGAAACTAATAGAAATAAGCTTCTTAGTGTTGTTTGCAGTAATTCTTCTCACCTCAATCCTATTTGCTACTATCCTCGGCATGCGGGATGTTGCGCTCGCCTTGTTTCTACTAGACTTTCCAGTAGCTGCGATAATCGCGTTCTACGCCAGTCTGAGCATTAGAGAGGAAGAAGAAGAAAAATCGCAGGTGTCAACTTAGTCTTCTTTCTATTTCGCATAATATTTGTTTTCTTCAGAACATAGAAAATCAAGCGCTTCTAGCCTCTCCAAGTGTTTTCTCACCATTATCTTCTCCCACATGCAAATCCATTCGTCAACAAGGAATTCATGATCATATATCAATCCCTGCGAAGTGATCTCATTCAATGTTGCGCCCTTTTTTCTACTGCGTACAAATTTCAATATCTTTTCGTCTCTTTCAAAAATCTTGGACTTGAACTTCTCAAGCTTTGCGAGGAATTCAGATTTGCTAACAATACCTATTTCATGTCCAGTAACATAAATGCTAGCATTCAATTCAGTCGCCCTTTTCACTGAATCGAGAAAATTTTGAATGTCTCCGTCTGACCCACCATACCATGGCCCGAAACCAGTGAGATCTATGTCTGCAGTGTATACCAATTTTTCATTCGGAAAATAGAAACAACAGAACCCCGCGGTGTGGCCTGGCATGCGAATTGCTTCCGCCTTGGTGGAGCCAAAATCAAAGATTTTTCCGTCTTCATATTCTCCATCAAGTCTAGAAGTTGATAAAACCCATTCATGCCTATTCTTTGGTGTATAACCTAAAGGTTCACGGCTCTCACTCGAAATTGTTTTTTTCCATCTTTTAACGCCTTCAATACCATAAACCTCTTGAATGCCAAGTCTCTCAGCCAGTATGTCAAGAGACTCGAAACACGGAGCATCGTACTTGTTTAGATGTATTTCCGCGTCTCTAAAGAGGTAGTTAAACCAAATGTGATCAAAGTGATAATGCGTATTAATCACGAGATCGATTCGATAATTTTTCAGCAGCTTTTTTAAGATTTTCTCGCCTGCCCCAGGATCCACTATCGCATTAACTTCATCTGTTATGAGTATAGTATTGCAGTGAGGAAATCTTCCATTCTCCTCCCCTTTGATAATCTTGACGTGACTATAGCTTTTCCAGGTCAAGTTATTCACTATCCTAGCGGTTAGATTCCCAGAGCAAATTATTTTATGCACTACTCGTCTATTTGTGTTCGCGCATAGATAGAACATACGAGATGAGCATCAAAATGGAGATAAGGAAAGTAGCTGTTGTCGGCGCGGGCGCCATGGGCCATGGAATAGGACAGGTGGCTGCAATGGCTGGCTTCGAGGTAACCCTGAGAGATGTGAACGACGAATTGCTCACTGGAGCTATGGGAAAAATAAAGTGGAGCCTCAATAAGCTTGTAGAGAAGAATCGGATAGCTGAGGAAGACGCCAAGAAAACCACTGATCGGATCAAACTGGTTGTACCTCTTGAAGAAGCGGTAAGAAACGTTGATTATGCAATAGAAGCAATCCCTGAGAAGCTGAGCCTCAAAAGGGAAATCTTTAGCGAGATGGATAGATTCGCGCCGTCGCATGCGATTTTGGCTACGAATACAAGTGCGCTCCTAATAACTGAGATAGCCGAAGCGACACACAGACCTGACAAAGTAGTCGGCATGCACTTCTTCAATCCAGCGCAACTAATGCGACTTGTTGAAGTAGTCATGGGGGAAAAGACAAGCGAGGAAACTTGCAACGTCGCTGTCGAGTTGGTCAAAAAATTTGGCAAGGAGCCTGTTGTCTGCAGAAAAGACGTCCCAGGCTTCATAGCCAATAGAATAACGATTCCAGCGACGAACCTCGTTGCTTGGATGGTGTATAAAGGTGAGTATACAATTGAAGAAGTAGATGCTGCAGCAATTCAAAAAGCTGGAATGCCGATGGGGATCTTCGCTCTACTTGACTACACTGGCATTGACATCGCATATAGCGTGCTGAAGTTCATGGAAGAGAAGGAACCGCTGTTCAAGGCATGCCCACTTATTGAAGAGAAAATCAAGAATGGCGAGATAGGATTTAAAGCTGGTAAAGGATTCTACACGTACCCCGCGAAAGGAAAATGGGTGATGCCTGACATAGATCCAGCGAAAGCCGAGAAATTTGATCCAATGATCCAAACATACGCAACAGTCAACATGGCGGCAGAATTGCTGAGAAGAGAAGTTGCTACAGCGGAAGACATTGACAAAACGATAAAGCTGGGCTTCAACTTTCCAATTGGTATTCTGGAACTAGCAGATACTATAGGCATAAACCAAATAGTCTCAGAACTGAAAAAAATCGAAGAGAAATATGGAGCATTCTACAAGCCAGACCCGCTCCTAGAAGAAATGGTCAGTAAAGGAAAAAGCTTCTACACCTAGAGACCTAGTAGCGCGCAACACCAGTCACTCATGAAGCCTAATTGCTAACGAGTTGCAAAAGCCGCGGGCTATTCGCTACTCTTCGATTCCAGCCAAATACTTGGCGATCTTTTTCTTTTCTTCGAAGTCGTAAGTAGCAGAAATGAGGATCTCTTCCATCACCGGAGAACCCCCTCCATGAACACCAGCTACTGCCATCACTCCACTCAATGAGGAACACAACATGTCTGACAGCAAACGGAAGCATCTATGGACTTTATCCGCAGGAACGTCTTCCTTTCTCATAATGTACTTCTCCAAGTGATGTCGGGTTTCTGAACTGGTGAAGTCGCCTTCAAAAGGAAGGGTCGCTGGCAATCCTCCAGCCAAATCGGTGAGAATTTCAGCCTCATGATAAATGTTCATACCGGCATAGCGTCTACCAGCGTTCGCATACACTGTGTCTGGTACGAAGGTTCCAGATCCGTATGACTTTCCCGCTACTGCTGAAGCGATGCCTGCCGCGTAAACAAGTTCAGCTACACTTGCTAGGTGAGCTAGTTTCGATCGCACGTGGGGTTTGTCAGCAATTCCCTGATATTCTGCGACGAGAGCCGACAAGCCAGTGATCAAGTCTGTGACTGCAGGTTTGCATCCAGTGTAACTGTGCCGATGATACAATGCAAATGTGTGGGCGAGCAATCCTCCAAATGGCCATTCGCCACATAGAAACACTCGTTCCCAAGGAACGAACAGATTGTCGAAGATGACGAAAGAATCTGAGAATCCAAACTCAGCCGCGGGAGCTTTGAACTTCTCCCTTGGTCTCGGGTTAGTTGGGTGAGTGATGAGTTTGATCCCNTCAGTGTCTGCAGGAACAGCGAAGGCCACAGCGTAATCAGCATCTTCCTCTCTCATGGCTCGAGTTGGCAGACAGATTATCTCATCCGCAAGGGCCGCCATAGAAATGTGGTTTTTAGCGCCTCTGACAATGATGCCGTCATTCTTCTTCTCTACAACGTGTACATACAAGTCTGGGTCTTTTTGCTCGGCGGGTCTCAGACTTCTATCTCCTTTAACGTCTGTCTGTGCCGCAGCTGCTGTCAAGTCGCCTTTCTGAAAATGCCCCAGATATTTCAGAAATCTCTTGTAATATTCCGTGCTATACCTGTCGTCTACTTCATATGTTATTACTGACAGAGCGTTTATTGCGTCGCAGCCCATGCAACGTTGGATGCATCCACCGGTTAGATGACAGGCTTTCCTGATCATTTCCTGTTTTTTCAGAAGATCTTCGGTGCTCCGATTTGTGTGCGTGAAGCGGTTTATTTGGTCTCCACTAAGATGTGATGTGGTAACAACTAAATCCTTGAATTTTGAGTCATCGATCAAGTCAAAAGTTTTGGCGAGCACATTTATTGAAGGTCGGAGTCGTGGATCATCACGCCCTACGAGTCTGCCATCCATATATACATTCTTCTTCATTCCACGCAGTTTTTCCACATACTGCTGTGATGTCCTCATTTTGGCCACGGTGAAATAGTACTAAACTCAACCTATAAAAAGCTCGTTCAAGGCGAAATTCGTCTCAGCAACGTTTAGCCAGCTAGAGATTACACCAGCCAGTTGCATTTGCAAACATTAGATATTCGTGTTGAGGAATCCATGCCTCTCTGGCAGATGATGAAATGTCGACCAAAGACTCGCCTCTTGAAGTGCCCAAAGACATATTCAAAATAGAGATTCGCGCGCGCTAACAAAGTCGAGTCTTTCAAGACGGGGAATTTTGTCTGCTTTAAGAACAATGTGTAGTTTTTAAAGCTTTTTAAGTGAATGCTGCGTGGTACGTATATTCTAAATCCCAGGTGCATGTTTATGAGGAAAGTTGCCGTCATAGGTGTTGGTAACTCCAAGTTCGGAGCCAGACAGGACGTAAATCTTGCAGAGCTTGCATTTGAAGCAGTGAAACCCGCTTACGAAGATGCTGGAATAACGGGGAAAGACATTCCGTTCGTGGCGCTCGGATCAGCCGGGGGTTGGTACGAGGAAACACTTCCAGCAGTAGTTGCAGCTGAATACTGTGGCCTAACCGGCGCCGGACTAGTACACTGCGAAGCTGCCTGCGCGTCTGGTAGTGCCGCCTTTGCTACAGCTTACTTGGATGTGGCAAGTGGTCACAACGACGTAGCCATAGCAATTGGTCTTGAGAAAATGAGGGAGGTGGACACACCGACCATACTTGAGCTTATAGGGCGAGCTGGATACTACTTTTGGGAATTCCACAACTTTGGGATTACTTTCCCAGCGTATTATGCGCTACACGCCACGGCTCACATGGCGAAGTATGGAACTACACAGGAAGATTTAGCTCTGGTTAGCGTTAAGAATCATAAGTACGCTGCCATGAATCCAGTTGCTCATTTCCAGCGGGAGATAACGGTTAAAGACGCTTTAGAATCCCCAGTGATCGCTTGGCCGCTTAAGCTGTACGACTGCTGTCCTGTGACAGATGGAGCCTCAGCCATAATCTTGGCTTCTGAAGAAAAGGTTAAGGAGTTAAAGATTGACACGCCTGTTTGGGTTGCAGGTTTAGGTTACTCGTCTGGCTCGGCGAACTTGACTAACAGAGAGAACTATGTAGGTCTTACAGCGGCAGTTCACGCAGCGCAAAGAGCCTTCAAGGATGCAGGAGTCAGTCCAGATGATATTGAGGTCGCCACCGCTCACGACTGCTTCACAATCGCTGAAATAATGGCCTATGAAGACATAGGCTTTTGCAAAAAGGGCGAGGGCACAAAGTTGATACGAGAAGGACAGACTGAAGTTGGCGGCAAAATACCTGTCAATATAGACGGAGGCTTGAAAGCCAAGGGCCACCCGATTGGAGCAACAGGGTGTTCAATGATATATGAACTAACGAAACAGCTTAGAGAAGAAGTAGAGAAAAAGCAAAGACAGGCCCCCCTGAAAAAATACATCGCATTAGCTCATAATGTCGGGGGCACAGGTCACTACTGTTACGTGACCATACTCAGGAGATGATGAAAAGTGGCAAGTCGTCCTCCCACATTGAGGTCAAGACCTCTGACCTTAACTTACGAAATACCTATCAGCAAAACCCACAGGTTCTGGAACGGAATTAAGGAAGGAAAAATCTACACAACAAAATGCAAGAAATGCGGAAAGCTGTTTTTCCCACCAGTTGCAGATTGTCCTACATGCCTCTCATCAGACATAGAATGGGTCGAACTTGGCACCGAGGCTGAAATCGAGACATTCACACAAGTCTTAGTCTTGCCAGCGACTTTCCAAAATAATGAACCCTACACAATAGCAATCGCAAGACTGAAAGAAGGGGTCAGAGTACTCGCTTGGTTGAAGGATGCAAAACTAGAAGAGACCAAGGTTGGGATGAAGGTCAAATTGGCACCCAAAGTCTCGTCTGAAGGCATGCTAACGTACGAGTTCCTACCGATTTAGACTTTAAGCACTATCGTAAACCAAGAAGCCTCATGGCATTATGACCCAGAATATTCTCTTTTTCCTCGCTGGTTAGATGATCAGAGCTGTTTACTTCGGCAATCATTGACTCTATGCTGATTCCGTTAACGGCAGGGTAATCAGAGCCGAAGAGAACTCGGTCGAATCCTATAGTCCTTCTAATTCTGTCAACAAATTTCTCTCGTGTGACAACATAGGGCACTGCAGCGATATCAAACCAGACATTCTCGTTTTCCTTTCCTAATTCTAAAGCTTCGTCAAACCAGATTCCAGGCGATCTGGAACTATAGCATCCCATATGCGCCAAGATCACGGGCACCCTTCTGAAGCTTTGGACTATTGATTTCAAATATTGTGGATTCGCGTCTTGGGAAAAATGCGGTTCCTCCCAGACGTAAGGGTCACATCCCGTGTGGCAGGTGATAATTCTCCCCTTTCTTTCGCAGTATTCGAAAAGCATCCGCATGTTTTTATCAGCACCGACTGGATTGAAGAACTGAAGTGTTGGAATGAGTTTTATACCCTTCAAGTTGAGTCTGTCGATTTCTTCTATCTTTTCTTCCACATACGTTTCACTTCTTGAAAGGTTAATGGAACCGAAGCCTACAAATCTGTCAGGGTGACTTTGGATGAAATTGGCAACTTGCTCATTCTCTGTTCTTGCCAGCTCAAGAAAATCCTTCAGACCGTCCACTACTCGTGTTGAGTCCCAAAAATACATGTCTAAAAGACGGTCAGATACCAATTTCTTTATTTCAGGTCTATCAAGATCATTGGCATCTACGTCTAGCGCCAGCAGAACGGCAATAGCCACTCCTGCCCTGTCCAACTCCGTCAGTATATGCTCCTGCGTTATGAGTGTAAATGGGTGAACGTGAACATCGACAATCTTGTTTTCCACCCTTGCCATCTCACTCAGTCTTATTTGTCAGTCAAGTCATTCTAATAGTAAAGGTGTCTTCTCAAGAGGCATTTATAGTCAATGAGCCTTCAAGGGATCGAAGCTAACGCACGTGAAATTCCATGATATCTATACAGCGCGGATAGGGCTCTGACGCAGCGTTCAATAGAAGGATAAACGGGAACACCACTGCTTTCTAGCTCTTTAGTCCACAGATCAACCATGTCCTTGGCGCCGATTATGTTAATCACCAGAGGTTTGTCAGGATATTTTTCTCTGATCTCCGAAGTAACGCCTTTAACATCAAAAGCAAACATAGGCGAGGTTGGCAAAATACCCACAATGCAATCGATATTTTCGTCTCCTAACATGCCTCCGAGCGATATTCTGAGGCAATCCTCAGGTCCAACAGACTCGAACAACATCTCAGTGTCGAAGGGGTTCCTAAGCTTAACCCATGAGGGTAAGTAAGATTCTATATGTTTCGCTGTTTTGTCAGATAACTGAGCCACTTCTAAACCGTATTCCTCACAGTAGTCTGCGGCCATTACGCCTCCTGCTCCGGTCATGCTCGCTATCGCAACTCTGTTTCCCTTCGACAAAGGCTGGAGGGCGAGGGCCTTCGCCAAATCCATCAACTCTTCAAAATCTTTGACACGGATGATTCCAGCTCTTTTGCACACGGCATCAAAGATTTCATCTTTTATCGCCAAAGAGCCTGTATGAGACATGGAGGCTTTTACTCCTGCCTCTGTCCAGCCAGATTTCAGTATGAGCACGGGCTTCTTCTTTGCTGCATCCTGAGCACTTTTCAGAAATCTGAGGCCATTTTTGACCCCTTCCATGTATATAGCAATAACCTTTGTCTCCTCGTCCTTAGCTAGGTAGTCTAATGCTTCAGAATCATCCACATCTGACTTGTTGCCTAGACCCACAACCTTGCTTAGGCCGAAAGGCTCTGCAGACAATATCCACCAAAATGCAGCTGCAGCAAATAACCCAGTTTGAGCAACGAAGGCGACTTTGCCCTTTCTCAACTTTGGAAGTGGCACGAAGGAAGTGGTGAAGTTGTTTGATGTGTTAAGGATGCCCGTGGTGTTCGGACCGATGATTCTGATCCCAGCTTTCTTCGCAATCTCAGCGATTTCACGCTCAAGTTTAATTCCATCTCCACCGGCCTCGCGAAAGCCTGAGGAACAGATGACAACACCCTTTACGCCTTTCTTTGCGCAATCTCGCATGACTTCAGGCACAGAGGCTGCCGGAACAATTATCGCGGCCACCTCAACTTCTCCAGGGATAGTGTCGACTTTGGGATAAGTCTTTACGCCCAAGACTTCTTCAGCATTCGGATTTACCGCGTAAACCTTTCCTTCAAATCCTAAATCCAACAGATTCATGAGCAGGAAATGGCCGAATTTGACAGGAGATCTTGATGCACCTACCACAGCAACGCTACTCGGCTCGAAAAAAAAATCTAGAGCAGTTCGCGAAGGTGCCAGTGTCATTATCCTCCGGACAGTAGTGAAATTTCGCTCTTAGTTGATTTCCCTTGCCCATCGAAGCTGCTATGTTGATTCACAGAGGCATACCTGGAAAAGCTCGCGGAAAATGCGAGTTCAATCTTACTGAAGCCATAAGCAAATCGTCATTGCGCGTCCTATCAGGTCAGTTTCTGTACCTTGGCGACTGCAGTGCCCACACGTCCAAATTTCATAGCGTCGCCCATTGATCCCGCTATAGTGTATTGCTTCGCAAAGTAAGCCTTCGTTTGGTCGAGTTCTCGTGTCAGCATCTTGTAAAAGACTTCTTCAGGTCCCTTTAAAGTTACATTTGGTGAAGCATGCTTTCCCTCGTGAAATGACGCAGCTCCTCCTTGGGTCTGGATGTAGAAGTCTCCTTCTCCCTCAACTGTGAATTGTACGACCCTATCCCATCCCGTTATTAGCTGCTTTGCTTCAGCAACTTCGTTGATCAGTCTCGCAAAATCCTTGTAGCCGTCCATGACTCTTCCCATTTGTATCTCATCCCCTTTCAAAGAGTTTTACTTAATTGCAGTATCTACATTTAAATCTTGTTTAATATGCTCAAGGCAGTAGTAGGTTCATGATGCCGCATGTAAAAGCATATTAGCATATTGTTTTGTACTAGTAGCAAGTATGATGTGGAGAGAGGAAGTATGGTGTTTAAGAAAACCGATGTCTGTCAACTCTTTGGAATCGAGCATCCCATAGTTCAGGCCGCCATGGGACCCTTTGTAACNACCAAACTGTGCGCTGCCGTTTCCAACGCTGGAGGACTAGGAGTCATTAGCCATACAGGTTCTCTGCTGTATCTGCGAGAGCGTGACCCAGAGTTTTTCAAGCAAGTAGCTGAGTTCGCACCGAAGCTTGTAGAGAGCACAGTCAAAATGGAAGAGGAAATGGGCGTTAGCACGCTCCAAGAAATGCGCAGAGTGGCGGGACTGACTGACAAGCCATTTGGAGTCAATGTGCGAGTGGCTAGAGAACAACCTGATGCACCCTACTTAATAGACGCCATGATCGAAGAGAGAGGAAAGGATCCGAAGCTTGCAAAGAACCTCAAGGTGGTAATCACATCAGCAGGCGATCCAGGGCTTTATACACAGAAACTAAAGGATGCTGGTCTCATGGTTGTTCATGTTGTACCGTCGGCTTATCATGCTCAGAAGGCGGAGAAAGCNGGAGTGGATGCCGTTGTTGCGTCAGGACACGAAGCTGGAGGACATGTAGCATGGGATCCAGTTCANACCACAGTTTTNGTTCCAGCAGTGAGAAGAGCAGTGAAAGTTCCAGTTCTGTCAGCTGGTGGATGGTGTGATGGAAAGGGCCTTGTAGCCGCTCTTGCTCTGGGCGCCGGTGCCATCTATATGGGCACTAGATTCATTGTCACACAGGAAAGCGATTTCGCCCAGGGATACAAAGAGGCTATCGTAAAGGCCACGGAAAGAGATACAATCGTGACGGCTGGCACATTCGGTCCAATAAGGGTGTTGAAGAATCAGTACTCTCTGAACCTTCAGAACGTAATTGACAGCGTGACTGGCACTATCCAAGAGAAGTCTGAGGATCCAAAGGTGGTTGAGGTCAAAACTGATGTTTCTTGGGCTGACTCTTACATGCGTGGCAAGGTTGAAAACGCGCCTGTGCTCACGGGTGAGGTGCAGGGATTAATCGATGGTATTCCAGCGGTGAAAGAACTGATCGACAAAATAATGAGGGAAGCCGAAGAAATCATCAAAGACAAGCTTCCCTCTTTCTTGGTCTAAGACAGCGATTTACCTATCATCGTGAGTGCATCGTTTTTTCTCTTTTTTTCTCGAATTTAGCTTGAACCCGAAACATGCTAGACGTTTTTTATGCTTGGGGCGCACAAGACATAAATCACGGATTTCATTATTCCGTGCTCCTAAAATGGGTGAAGATTGTGAGCGCGGCTGACATTTATGAGAGACTGAGGGAGAAAATTAGTTCCTGGCCTGTGAGGGTTCCGAAGACAAAGGAAGTAGACGAAATGCTTAGAGTTCTGTTTACTGAAGAAGAGGCCGAATTCTTGACGCACTTTACAGCTCCGTACCAAGACGGCCAGACGTTTGATCAAATTGTTGAAAAAATAGAGAAACGTCGGGAGAAAGTTCAAGCGATTGTTGATCGTTTGGTTTCCCGAGGCTTACTTTTCAAGTTTGCCAGCAAAAGAGACAATATGGTTTACTATACTTTGATGCCTCTAATTCCTGGGATCTTTGAATTCTATTTCTCTTCAGGTCGTGATTCAGATGAAAAACGCAAAGTGGCAGAGCTCTTTGAAAAATACTATATGAACGGTTTTGGCATGGAGATTGGCGCATCCAATTACCCTGCAATGCGAGTCATGCCCGTCGAAAAGACCATAACACTTGACTCGAAAATAAATGCGGAACTCTCAATATTCCCTTTTGAAAAGATGTCTGAGTTTATTGCCACTTCTCGAAAGATAGCTGTAATAAACTGTGCCTGTAGGACAAAGAAAAAGTGCATTCATCCACTCGAAACCTGTGTGGTCTTTGATGCTTCCGCAGAATTTATGGTTGAGAGAGGATTCGGGCGATATTTGAGCGTTGAAGAAGCCTTAGAATTGCTGGAAAAGACTGAAAAAGCAGGTTTGGTTCACTGTGCTATGAACACCCAGACAAAACCTCAATTCATCTGCAACTGCTGTACGTGCGCTTGCCTAGGTCTCAGAAGTCTCGTTGAGCTGCACAACCCGCGAGCCTTTGCGAAGTCCAACTTCCTCCCACTTAGAGATGACGAAATATGCACCAAATGTAAGAGATGTGTCACGATCTGTCCTTTCAAAGCCAACGTATACCATCCCGAACATGATAGTTATCCCGAGAAAATTGCTTTCCTACAAGAACGGTGTGTTGGATGCGGGCTTTGCGCTTATCATTGCCCGAACGGCGCAATCAAGCTGGTTAAAGTTGGAGATCAGCTGCCAGAGAAAACTCCAAGAGAAATGTGGGTGAGAGTGGAGGCGGAAAGAGTCCACTGAGGGATTTCGCCTGGAGCGCGTCTAGCTAAGCGCGAGGACCATAAAGATTTTAACCAAAAGCAGAAATTGATGTTACTTCAAAACAATTGCACATATAACATCGGAGGAAAACATTGTGAATGAACCAGTCATAGTTGGCTATGTGAGGTCCCCAGTCGCTCGGGCTCACCCTGAGAAAGGATTTTTCAGAAACATTCGTTCCGACGACCTTGCAGCAATGGTGGTCAAGGAACTCGTGAACAGGACTGGAGTGAAAACCAGCGAGATTGAAGACTGCATCGTGGGGTGCGCGAACCAAACAGAAGAACAATGGCTCTACGGGGGCAGGAAAATCACTTGGCTTGCTGGCTTGCCATTTGAAGTCGGAGGTCTAGGCGTTGACCGTCAGTGTGCTTCCAGCATGTCTGCAGTTCACGTAGCAGCCATGGGAATCAAGTGCGGTATTGGAGACGTTTACATCGCTGCTGGTCTAGAGAGCATGCTACACATTCCGATGGGCCATAACGCGTCAGTAAGCGACACCCTGTTGAGCAATGCGAATTTTGACTTGGGCACAGCCATGAGCATGGGGTTGACAGCTGAAAAACTATTTGGGATGTACAAAGACAAGATTTCCAAGGAAGACATGGATCAATGGTCATTGCGAAGCCACCAAATGGCTGCAAAGGCTCGCGAAGAGGGCTTTTTCAAAGATGAAATACTTCCGATAGAAGTTACACTTGGCGATGGAACAAAACGCATTGTGGACTACGACCAAACCGTTCGTGTACCAGGAGTAGAAACATCTTTGGAGAAGATCGCTTCTTTGCCACCAGCCTTCAAAGAAGATGGCACAATCACCGCTGGAAACTCTTCGCCACTCAACGATGCGGCAGCAGCTGTAATGCTCATGTCAAAAGAGAAGTCCAAAGAATACGGATTGACTCCTTTGGCAACCATCAAATCCATGGGATGGGCAGGCGTTGATCCAACCATAATGGGAACTGGTCCGATACCGGCGTCTAGAAAAGCATTGAAAAGAGCCGGATTAACAGCCGATGACATTGATTTTTGGGAGATCAACGAAGCTTTCGCCATTGTCACACTAGTGTGCATTAGGGAATTGGGCATAGATCCAGACAAGGTGAACGTCAAAGGTGGCGCCATCGCGATTGGTCACCCGCTGGGGATGACTGGTACAAGGTTGGTGGGGACGTTGGCTCGAATATTGAATGTGGAGAAGAGCAGATACGGGATAGCCACGGCGTGTGTTGGCGGAGGTCAAGGAGCAGCAACCCTACTAGAAAGAGATGAATACTAGCCGCTCGCGGGCATAGTTACATTCTTATGTGTAGGCGTGCAAGCAACATACATTCTAAGAAGTAATCGCCAGACTAAATCGTGAAAGAAGGAGTAGCTATGATAGAGAACGATTTTCTAAGCACACCAGAAGAAGTCAAGCTTAGAGAGGAAGTCAAGAGTCTCGTAAAGAGCGTGGATTCGGAACTCATCAGGAAAATGGATAAGAACGAGATAGACTACCCATTCGAGTTTCTCCATGACGTAGCAAAAAGAAAACTCCTCGGACTACGTTTCCCAAGGAAATATGGTGGAAGAGGCATGACGTGGACCGCCGAAATGACTGCTTTAGAAGAAATTGGTGTACTTGGCTGCGGTTTGGGATGTTGCTACGCTATGGTGAGCATCGTGGGGGAAGCGATAAACCGCTTCGGCACCGAGTGGCAGAAGCAAGAGTTTCTGAAACCAATAATCAAAGGAGAGAAACTCTCAGCAGAATGCCTAACTGAGCCCAGAGGCGGAAGCGACTTCTTCGGAACTACATCCAAAGCTGAGAGAAAGGGAAGAAAGTGGCTAATAAACGGAGAGAAAAGATTCATCGCAGGCGGCAAAGTAGCCGACTTCTACTTGGTATATGCAAAGACAGATCCGAAAAAACCCGGACACAAAGCTCTAACTGCCTTCTTAGTCGAAAGAGATAGGGGCGTAAAGGTTGAAGAGGTTTACAACCTTCTCGGCTTCAGAGGTATGGGAACAGCCAGAATCGTTCTCAGAAATGTGGAAATACCTGACAAGTACAGGGTAGGAGAGATAAACGGTGGCGGCGACATTTTCAACCGCATGATGGTTCCAGAAAGGCTGACCTCTGCAGCGGGCGCTTTAGGCACGGCAAGAACGGCCCTAGAGATCGCAATAGATTATTCTACTAAAAGAAAGGCCTTTGAAACGCCTATTCGCAATTTCCAAGGCGTCAGTTTTAAGATTGCGGAAGGCGTCACAAAACTTGATGCGGCAAGGGCTCTTATTTACACGGCTGCCAGAGCCGCAGATGCAGCAGACAAGGGCTTACCTGTTGATCCGCGAAGACTTGTAAGCGAGGCTAAACATTTCGCGACTGATGCTGGCTGGGGAATTGTCAATATCGCAATGCAGGTTTTGGGTGGAATAGGCTACACACAGGTCTATCCAATTGAAAGACTCCTTAGAGATGCGAGACTAGCGCCCATTTGGACGGGAAGCAATGAGATAATGAAACTGCTTATACAACATGAAGTTTACAAAATGATGGGATTGCCCTCAAAAGACAGAGACGTAGAAATGGACGCGATGGAATGGTACAAAGAAGTCGAAAAAGTCTACGAATGAAGCTCAATAGTTCCCTAGATAATCAAGTCACTCACCGAAACGTGGTATTATTTCTTTACTGTATATCTCCATCACTTGACGCGGGTTTGGTCCCATGTTTATGAGGATAAAGTGCCTGACTCCGGCTTTCACGAACTCTTCTATCTTGTCTATGCATTGTTGAGTTGTGCCAGCTATGGAGAAGTCAACAGCGGCCTCTGTTGGGATAAATTCCCCGTATCTTGAAAACCTATCTATCCATTCACCTGTTGGTAGCAAATCAGTGTAGGACAATGAACTGAGTTCCTTGGAAAGCTCGACATCGTATCCAGCCTCCTTCAAAAGCTCAGGGGCAGGTACGATCATGTACTTCATCGAATCAAGCTGCTTGTAGGCGTCTTCGGCTCTGTCAGTGATAGAAGTGTATGTGTATAGTCCAGTGTCAATGTCATCAGTCGATCTTCCGGCATTCTTGGCTGCGTCTTCGACAAGCTTCAAGCGCTTTCTGTAAAGCTCTGGATTCAGAGGAGTTGGCAACCAGCCATCAGCAATCTTCCCGGTCAACGCAAGGGTGCGGGGGCTATTGGCTCCGAAGTATATTGGGACTCTTGGTCGAACTGGTTGGATCTGAAGGAACGCCTCCTTCAGCTTCCAGAATTCGCCCTCATGGTCAATCGTCTCCCCGGTCCACAGCTTCCTCATAATCGTCACTGCTTCTATGAGCTTTGACACTGGCTTGTTGCGTTTGATTCCGAAGGGGTCCAAGTTCATGGCTTCCCCAGCTCCCAGGCCTAGTATGACTCGCCCGCCAGAGAGTTGATCTAAGGTTGCAAGTCGCTGGGCCAGAACAGCTGGGTGGTATCTGTGCGGATCAGTAACGCAGGTTCCAAGAAATACGCTCTTAGTCACCATCGATGCTGCTGTCAAGATTGTCCAGCCCTCAGGAACAGTGCCAGTCGGCACAAACAGCAGGTGATCTGGGGCCCATATGGAGTTGAATCCGGCTTCCTCGTTGACCCTGGCAATGTTTACCAGTTTGTCAACAGGAGCCGTGGGAATTGGCAGAAGCGTGCCAAACTTTACACTTTTTCTTGACATTTTCAACACCTGAATTATGGCGGGGTCGGGAACCTTTTATGAGTCTTTGTTATTTATAAGCGCTCGAAGCTGTTCATATGATTTGCCAATGCGCGCAAAAAAAGCCATTGGCAATCCAAAAAAAGGAGCTATCTTGCACCTAGTACTTCCATGAAGACGTCAAGTTTGGCCTTGGCTTGTGTATCCGAGTACGCTCGGTCATCTGTGTGATCAGCCTCGATTACTACGCTTGGAATTCCATGTCTTTCTCTTAAGAATTTCTGAACCGCTATGTTGAGTATTGAGGTTGCTTTGCAGGATCTGCTTGAAAACAACACCATTCCATCTACGTTGAAGTCCTTCACGAGTTTGATGACCCATTTTTCCAACCACGTTTGGGGCATATTTGTTGGATTGAATAACATTTTGAATGCCAAGCTCTCATAGGGCCTTTCAGGATTTAGGCTCGTGATGCCCCATGTTGCCGTGTAAAGCTCATAGACAAACACTGCACCAAACTTCGTTTCCAGATAGTTGAATAGATTCAGGTGATGCCAGAAGGGTATGCCGCTTAGCAGGAGTCTATATCTTTCTTGTTCGATGACTCCGACGCCTTCTTTGACTCTTTCAGAGACTTCGGTGAGAAGCTTCTGGTAATATTCTACGGCTTCGGTTGTTCCAGCTGAAGCAACTATGGGAAACATTGCTGCAGACGAGTCTGTGACTCCCATTGGACAAGGTTTAGATCTTCTGTGTTCAAGCACCTTGCGCCACAATTCTGCGGCTTTGTCTGAAAGTTGCACAGCCTCCTTCAACTTGGCTTCATCTAGAGTTCTTCCGGTGAGCTTTTCAAGCTCCAGACCAAGATTTCTCAATTGCTCAGCAACGTATCTGACGTGATGTTCTTCTATTTCTTCAGTAATTCTGGGGCAGTCTATAACGTATAGCGGGCGCTTGAGTTCATTTGCCATCAGTTGCCACCATTTGAAATAGGCGATGCACACGTTCTTTGTTGACACGAGAATGTCTGGCTTCTCCATTCCGCCCAAGGGCGCCTCGCATCCAAGAACCGAGCCCATAACACATCTGGTGTACGAGCATAGATCCCTCGAGAGGTCTTGTGCTTCTGATACGTTGAACATCTCGCGTGCCATTTTCATAACAGTGCTGACACAGGCATAGTTCTCAGGGAAAAGGGGCTGAACTCCCATGCTGTACAATAATTCTGACGGTGGAGCCACAGCGGTACTCCATGCTACGTGCCTGCCCTCGCTGTGGGCTTGTAGAGCGCTCATATAGTGAGCGACAACCAGATCTGTTACTTCTCTTGCAGACGAAAGAGTTCTCCTAGTTGATCCAGTCATGCACATTACCTCAACATTTCTATGAAGGCTTCAACGCGAGTTTTCAGCGATCCTTTGGCCAGAGGGTACTCATACTCAAGAAGCAGTGAGGGCACTCCTTCCTCTTTCATGGCGTGTCCCAGTGCCACGTAGTCGAAGAGATAAGGATCGCAGAACTTTCTCGTAGCAAACACAACGCCTTCAACTCCAAAAGCCCTCACCATAGCCATGAGATATTTTATTCGATCTTCGAATGGGGAGCCATATGGTGATGGAAGCTCAAAGTACCGTCTGCTTATACTTTCTATTGGCTTTGCAGCACTATCCGTAAGAGACCAAAAGTATCGGGACCCAGTATCCAAGTCATCTGCGACTATGAGGCCTCCTGAATCTTCAATCACACTCAGAACATCTGGGTCATCCATGATGTGTCCAGAGACCAGCAGTCGAGCGTTGCCCTTCGGGTACTCGTCGCGCCTTTCGATTTCGCTCAGAAATTCCTCGAGTAGTTGATTGTGCAGGTGCTTGGGCGCTGTCATGCTTGAGAGCACAACCTCAAGGGCTTCTACACCAGATATGGGAGGAGATTCTTCCTTCCTTAGTTCATAAAGACTTTTCAGAAGCCCTCTGTTTTTCTCATAGACTTCTATTGCAGCTCCTAGGTCTTTATTAGAAATGTCTCTCGCGGAGAGTGTTTCCATGAAAATCTTGAATCTCTCAACTTCCTCTGCGAAGTAGTTCAATGCTTCTTTTGAGCGTTGAGCCGGATAATGCAAAAGATAAGTGCGATTTTCAGGCGAGAGCTCCTGCCATATGCTGTAGAACCCCCATATGGAGTCACATAAGGATGGCAGGACTAAGAGGTCTAAATATTCGTATTCTTTTTCAAGAAGCTTTTCAAGAAATCCACGCATGAATGAGCAGCTGAAGCTGGGCAGGTATGCGTCGGCT